>Ga0209064_1001563_pt1 | contig 33706 bp, 44 predicted proteins | sample Inofromicrocosms_FD_187498 | JGI IMG/M metagenome (GOLD analysis project Ga0209064, IMG submission 187498) | Mouse cecum microbial communities from Vienna, Austria - Inoculum for glucosamine and mucus D2O microcosms (SPAdes) (version 2) | ecosystem: Host-associated > Mammals > Digestive system >... | reverse complement strand
TTGTCAGCATGGCGGTTGATTATGCATTCTGCAAACTCGAAGCCACAAAAGTGTCATTGGGCGTGTTTGAAAACAATCCGGCTGCAATACGTTGTTATGAATCGGTTGGATTCCATCGTGTTGGCAGGCAAGAAACTGAGAGTTACAGATGTCTTGGTGAAACATGGAATTGTATTGAAATGGAATACCAGAATAATATTACAATACTATAATCGCAAAATTCATTTGTACCGACTGTAAAATTCAGATGTACATTTTTTCGTGATTTTTGCACCATGAATGAAAAGCGTTTAATTCGTGCTCGAACAGCATTTAATTTCCGTTCGACAAGCACGAAATTAAACGCTTTTTCTTGTAAAAAATATCTCGTAATCCTTTGTAGTTTAGTATCTTTTTCGTATATTTGCACAAAGGAATTAAACGATCGGAATGTTTACGCGGCAACCTTGTCGAGTAATGTTATGATGTTTTCTTTTATCTTCCGTTTGTCTCGGTTCCACTCGACCGGATCAATTCCTTTCTCATATTGCGGATAAGGCTTTTCCGGCTTTATAAATCGAAAGTGTTTGCAAATCGGGTAAATGTAGCGATACGTTTTCACCTGCAACACCTCCAAATCGCCAATCAAATAGGCGATGTTCGAGCGCAAATATCCTGTCGGCGACGTTGTGGTCGTCAAAATCTGCTCGTGTATCATTTCTCCCGTGCGCTTGTTCCGCAGGAACCGCGTGTAATGAAATCCGTAATACCGAAAATTCGACGCCTTGTAAATCGTTCCGCAGCCGAGACGACCGTCGGCGAAACTTTGAACGGCGACGATGTTCGGATCAGCCTTGCGCAGCAGTTTGAGCGACGCGGCAATCAACACGCTTTCGGCGTTCTTCCCCAACACGTCGTCGATCCACATCCTATTTAATTCACACATCCACGCTTTGGGATTCGGATGCGAGAAGATTTTGGCTCGTGAATTTTTCATATATCCATAAACGGCGACGCCGAGGCATTTGTCCGGTTCTACCGCCCGGAACACTCCGAAATTGTTTTTTCCGAAACCGCCCTCATTCCATTTGTGCGAGTAGTGGTTTTCCACGATCATACGTTTTGCCTCCTCTTTGGGCACGCTTTTGATAATCAATTTTCCGAGGGTAGAGGTCTCTTTTACGATCGCCAACTCGTCGATAGGCTGGGCTTCTGCTTGTTTTTTACATGTCATTCGGCATAAAACAATGTTTTTAAGGGTTTGCAAATGGTGTTCGAAATGTTTTGCATATCTTTGCATCATCTGACCACGTATTGAAAAAACGCCACAACACATCCCCGAGGCTTTTTTAGCCCTCGGTGGGGGTGCGTTGTGGCGCATTCGATTGTTAGTACGTGGTCAGATACTACTAACAGCCGGGGGCTTTCTTTTTGCCCCTCCTTATTTGGTTTCGGTTATTTCATCGGTCGGAGGATTCTTCTCATGCGGCCGTCGTGCTCGGCTTTCTCCCGGGCCGAAGCGTCGCGCCACAGGCCGGGCTGTTCATCGGGAATTTTGATGCGCCGTTTTACATAGAGCCGGTCTTCGTCCGGCACGTTCGCCGTTTGGGTAAGGTATGCTCCCGTTTCGGCGATTTGTTCGGTAAGGGCTGTTTTCAGTTCTTTCATTGTCGTAAGTTCTAAGCGGATGCGAATGATATTTTTTTCGATATGGCCAACGTATTTATGGCGTACCATGCTGTATTTGCCGAATCGGTCAGCTTGGCATATACATCGGCATGAACGGTAATCGTAATTCCATAACCCGTCGCAGCCTGATTAATGATATTATACATCGTGTCTCGAGTAATTTTGGAACAAGCCGAAAAATTCACACTTCTATCCAGGTTTACAATATCCACCTCTCTAAGTTCATAACATTGAATGAACCACGCCTGGAGCGAAGCCAGCGTAGTTAAATTGGGTAGTATTTTACCATTGATCTTGCGCAGTTTACGACAATGGTGGAACAGCCCGATCGTTTCGCCACTGATTCTTACAATTTCTTGAGATCCGGGAGGCACAAGGTTGATTTCCTCGAAGTCACTCTCCCTAAAAGCCTCGGTCGCACTTGTTATTGTAATAGTATCCTCCATTAAATTTGCCATTATCTTAGGTGGCAGGTTTACGGGCACCATTCTTTTCTGTAACGATGCATTCCACCTGTCAGAACAGAGCGCGTTGTTCGTCTGGGCATATACGGCAGCCATCGTCTCGTTGTCGAGGCCCGTGTAGGTGCCGACCGTCCAACTTTTCGTTGAGTCATCCCATACGGCCCCGGCCGCAACTAACAGGTCGTGCAGGGGCGATCCCGACGATTGGCTGCACACTTGATTCCAGGCTGTTTTTTCCGCATCCGTAACGAAGCTATGCGTGGAGTCCTGTGTAACTTTCGAGGCTGAGATCGACCCCTCAAAATCCCCCCCCGGCATACGGGAGGGCGTTCCAGGCTGTCGTGCCGTCGCCGATTTTATGTTTGCGGGTGTCGGATTCGTAAACGACCTCGCCTTTGAGAAGAACGGGGTTCTTGGCCGCGAGCGCGGCAGCGGTATATACCGGATGCTGAATCCGGGTCTGAATGGTTTTGCTCATGATTCCAAGAATGTTTGAATGGCGTTTAATTGTTCTTCTTCTGATGCTCGACTGTATGAAAAGACAGGGATCGCACAGTGAATAACGACCTCCTGATTCAATATGCCACCCGGAATTTCGAATACGAAACCGGACGTCCGGGTGTTGCCGTTTATTCTGATCCTTACTCCCGGTTCGTATCCCGATTTGCTGATATACATTGCGTAAGTATCTACGACAGCCACCGACTGAATCGAATGTGAAGGCGTTGTGATCACAGCATTCGTATCGGTGAATGTGATCCGGGCGCGGATAACCACGAAACCGGGGGTAATCTTCATTTCGAAACGGTTGCAGGCTGCTCCGAGCATGACCGAGAACGGGAGTAATTTGTAATCGCGGCTCACATTATCGGGCATGTCATCAAGTTTCTTTTTGTCGGCGGCCGACATCAGCCCGGCGGCATCCTGCGTGGCGACGGCGGTCGAGGCCTTGCCGTTCCACGTCGATTTCTCGGTGTCGGTCACGAAGCGGTGGGTAGCGTCCTGCGCGATGATCGAGGCCGGGTGACTTGCTGGGTGCTGGTAGTTATTGGCTCCGACGGCCACGCCCGCCAGCTTCGCCTTTTCCGCCGAGGTGTAGTCCTCGGTGGAGAGTCCCTTGCCTGCCACCTTATCGACCTTTGTACCGATCTGCTTGGCGACGGTAGTTGCGAAATTCGGATCGTCTCCTAAGGCATTCGACAGCTCTTTGAGCGTGTCGAGCACTGCGGGGCTGCCGTCGATCAACTCGGCAATCGCCCGATCGACGTACTCTTTTGCCGACTGGAGCGTAGTGCGGTCTCCGCTCTCGCGGGCTGCACGCTCCGATGCGATTTCCGTATCGGTGTGACTCCGGGCCGACTGGAGTGTCGCGGCATCGCCCTGCGTCCGTTTCTGCGCCTCGTCCGCAACGGAGGTATCGGTGTAGGTTTTCGCGGCGCAGAGCGTCGCGGCGTCCCCGGCAGCCAGTTCGTGCCGGATGGCAGCCTCCTCGCCGGTCGCGCGGGTCTCCTCGGCTGTGATTCGTCCGTCGAGGCGGATGTCTTCGGCCTCCAGTTCCTCGATATTCCCATAGATCGTTGTGAACTCCTGATCGGCAAGGCGCGTGTGCTCACCGAAATCCTGCGAAAGCCGCTCATGTTTTCTTTCGAGCAGTTCGCCAGCTGAGGCGTCGTACTTGTTATTGAGCTGCTCCGGAAGCTGATCGACCGAGGAGATCGGCACCTTATCCTCCTCTTTGTGGAAAAAGCTGTCGATCCAGTCCGCGAACTGCGCTTCGGTCGGATAGCTGCCACGTTTGAACCATGCTTTTAACTGCGCTATGCTTCTTATTGCCATTGTTGAATCGGTTTGTCGGTTATCGTACCCGCATGATGTACGCGAGCACGTAATAAGGCGGGCGGTTCTCGTGTGGCGCACCGTCGCCTGCGCTGTTTGTCGTGCCGAATTGGGTCGTCCGGTCGTGCCAACTCGTCGCGTTCGGCCACGAATCACGGCCGCCGCTTCTCCAGTCGGCGCTCGCACCCTCCCACAGGTTCTGCTCGTGTGCGTGTCTCGGCATTTCGGAAGTCGTCAGGGTGTGCTGCTTCTCACCACCCGCTTTGCCGTATTGCTTGTATTCGTCATCGAGACCGTTGTAGCCGACGATGAAACGGCCGCGCAGGTCGGGAAGGCGGAAGAACCCGCTTTGCGTCGTGTTGCGAATCCCGCTGTAATTCGGCGCCGCATTGAACGTCGTACCGAGTGCCGCGTAAAGTTCCGGGTAGTCGCTGATCCGCAACGCCGCTCCGTCGCACAACACGTAGTCGTCCGGAATTTTCTTTCCCGACCACATCTCGACAATTCCCAGCGGTGTGCCCCGCATCTTGGCGATCGCTTCGCGCAGGCTCTCGATTTCGGACTGTAAGGCGGGGATCGTCGCGGCATCCGAAAAATCCGTCCATCTGTAATTTTCGGCCCCGACACCCGCTTTGAGCGACCGCACCGTGTATGCCTGCGGAAATTCGTAGCCCTGCGCCGTGACCGGGACGATCTCCTGATGCACGTACATACCGCCAGAAACCGTGCCGCCCTCCCAGTAAATGACCTCGCCCTCCGGAAAGTCCTTTGTTTTCAGGAAGACATAGCCCGCCTTGCGGCGCGTGCCGTTCTGCTCCGGTTCGCAGCCCAGCAAAACAGCCTTGTCTCCGGCAAGGTTGCCGAGCACCTGCAAGAGCGCGATGTTGGTCTGCAACGCCTCCAGCGTCTCGCAATCGACCGGAAAATTCTTGTTCGGTTGCAAAAGGAACCGTCCTATCGTCTGTTTCATCCTCAAATGTAGTTTACCGAAAATCTCTTTGACGCCAATTTGTACGTGCCCACGATCGCACGCAGCCGGGATACGTCCATCGTGTCGTATAGCGCGAGCGGGACGTTCACCCAGAAATCGAATCCGTTGATCCCGCCGAACCCCCGGCGGTTGATGATGAATGCCCTGCCCGTTTCGCGTGTCGGCAGCAGGAGCGCCTGCTCCTCCTCACGCATGCGAAGCATCATCACACCCGCGCTCGCCGCTTCTTCCGTTACCGTGATGCGACGCTCGATCGGATCGAACGTATCGTTCAGTACCGCCCGCAGGTAGCACACCTGCCCGTTGTGGGTGAGGCGGTAAACCGTATCGCGGCGGAACAGCACGAAACGGGTGTGCAGGTACCCCAGCGGCGATACCATCGCATAGGCGAGCGTCGCAAGGATCGGACGACGCCAGAACGTCGGCAGCAGGAGCAGCGCCAGACGCTTGATATTTACCTCGTACTTACTCATACACGTACCTGTTTATCGTGATCGTCCCCGCCTTGAAATATCCGGCGACGGGGACATGTCGGGCGTTGATCGGCACGACCACCGTTTCTCCGCTGGCCGAGGTCGTCGCGCCCCGCAGCTCGACAATCTTCACCCCCTCGACCTTTTGCAACTCGTTCACGAGTGCCATGTTCGTATATTCGCCGTTGAACGGGAGGTTTTCGATATACGTCCGCACCGTCTCGCGGCACGCGCCCTCGACCTCCTCTGGAAGCAGCATCGGATCGTAGTAAATATCGACCTCGCAGTCGAACGTGTCCGCGTCGATGTTCACTAAGTTGATGCGCACGCCCGCGTCCTTGATCTCGGCAATGTATGCCGCGAGTTGCGTCTCCGTCTCCGCATCCAACGGCTCGCGCACCCCGCTGTTTTCCCCGGCGATCTTGATCGTCAGAATCGAGGCGTCGGCGTTCTCCACCGCTACGGCATGTTTCACCACCTTTGCGGCAGCAATGTCATCCTCGCTCATGCCCTCCGTGTCGTACCTGTCCGTGTCGGCGATCAAAACCTTGTTTTTCATAAAGTCCAGCACCTTGTCGCGGTACCACTTGGGACGGTGCGGCAAAATCTCCTCGATGCACGCGTTCACCTCCCGCTTGTGCTCGTCGAACAGGCGCTCCACGACCCATGCGGCGCAGGCGAAAATGTAGAACAGCACGCTCTCCACCGACACCTTGCTGAAATGCGCCGTAAAACTCTCCCCGGCTTTGAACCCGTAGGCACGCGCCACGTCCTCGTTGCGCATGAAATCCCCGGCGATGCCGTCTTTGATCTCTGCAATAGTCCTCGCCATTAGCTCACTATAAAATCAATTTCAATCCCCATAAAACCGATGCCCCCGTAGGGCACGCACGCCAAGTCCTCCGCCGAAATATCGGTCGCCGGACGGATGCCCCGCGCCTCGTAACGTCCGAGAACCAGTTTATCGACCACCGGGGCGGTCTCGAGCTCCACGTCCGGGGCGAGCTCTCCCGATACCGGGATGTCGTTTTTGATCGACATGCCGAGGGCACCTTCCACGCCGCCGCTCGTTTGCAGCGCGACGTCGATAAGGCTCTGCCTGTCGAGGGGTTTTACCTTGTTCATCACTCTATCGTTATGCGGTTGTCGTCGATCGAAACGCGCGAAACCGGAACGCCGCACGCTTGGAGCATCTGTTTCGCGTTGTTGCTCCAAAGCGGATCACCATTACCGTTTGCCAGCTTGGTAATCTCCGCGCCCACGAGCGGGTGTTCTTTCAACTCGCCCCGGGCTGCCAAAAGCACGCATTCGGCAATCTGTCCGGTATTGTCCCCGAGTGCCAGCGTGCCGTCCTTGACCTGCAAATCGCCCGTGTCCGGGTCTATTAACATTCCAACCATTCGATCAATGTTTTACTTTCTCGTCCTCGTAATCCGATACCGCGACGCTCGGGTGCTGGCTCGTTATTGCCGGAACCGCGACCGGAGCGGGGTTTGCCTGCGCCGTCGCGCTGCCCGTCACCGCAACGGAACCCGCCGGAATCTCGTGCGTGTGGCTGTTGAACGCCGCGATAAAGTCGTTGAGTTTCTGTGTGAGCTGCTCGATCTTCACCATACCGCCCAAACCGCCGCCGTTGATGACAACGCCCTCGGGACTGATCTTTACCGTCGTGTCACGGACGGCAATATCGACCTGCCCGTCCACGATCTCCGTTGTGGTGTCCCCGATTTTGAGGTCGATTTTATCGACTTTCTCCGCGAGGATGACCACCGCCACCGACGCCCCGAGAAACGACACGACGACGTAGCTGCCGACCGCAGGGAACAGCACGACGCCATCCCCACACTCTTGGTTAGCCTGAAGGCTGACGCCCAAAAGGGGCGCGCCCTCGTCGAGCGGGGTGCAGTCCACCGTGCGGGCGTCCTCGTCCACCGCATCGACCGTGCAAACCTTGCAGTACGGTTCCGTGCCTGCCGCCGCCATTTTCCGGATTGCTTCCTGTATCGTCATTCTGCCACTTTCGCCCCGAGGGTGATTTCCTGCCGGAAACCGCTCGGGGAGTATTTTATCACGTTCTTCTGTACTTGATAGACACCTTTGCGCTCGCCGTCGATCTTGATACCCACGTTGTCGAGCTTATCGACCAGCTCCGCGCCGAACGTCGTGAATGAGCCCACGAGACCGTCACGTTTCAACCGCTCGAGTTCCTGTTTCGCCCACGCCTTTAACTCCGCCTCCTGCTTGTTGTAGGTATGCAGCGTCCGGGTTTCCCCGTCCGTATCGCCCACCTCGACCCGGATTTTCTTGTTGTTTGGCATAAGCGAAACCGCCTTGACCTTGATTTTCACGTCGGCGGCATTCTGCACTTTGAGCTGCGTGTCGTCGATAAGGTTCAACCCCGTTGCAAATACCTGTTTCGGGGTCTTGCCGCGCTTGAACAGCACGCCTGAGTATAACACGGGCTCGTCGTCCTCGATGCGGATAAACGACCGCACGCCGCCGTGATCTTTCAACTGCCCCAAAAGCGCGCTCAACGTGTCCGCCGTCACTCGGTACTGTCCGATCGACTGCTCCCCGAAAACCTTGTACCCGATGCCGAGCTCTTGGTCTTTGAGGATCTGCCCGATCGTGGCGTTCTTGTAGGCGAGCTTCTTTGCCTCACGCTGTTTGAGGCGGAACATGTAATCCTCGCAGGTGATCGTCGTCGGGGTTTTCAGCCCGAGCGTCGTGATGAAACCCCGGAATGCGAATTGCAGGTCGCCGTCATACCCCAGCCACACCGTCACCTCGTCGCCGCGCCCTATCGGGATCGTGCTTTCGTCCTGCCATTTCACTTTTTTAGGCAACTGCAAAACGCACGTGTCCGTGAGCGTCTCGATGTCGCGGGTGATCTCCACCGAGGCGACCTTATCGAAAACCCACGTTTTCGCGCTTCTGATCTCTATTTTTGCCGTTAGCCTAAACACTACTCAATTGCTTTTCAAATGCCATTTAATACTCGGTGCTCTTGATTACATAGTCCTCGTCCGAAAGTGCCCGCACCTCGATCGTCTGACGGTTCGACGCCGTTTCTTGTTTGAGCGAGAACCGCGTGACGACCATACGCCCGATGCCGAAGATCGACAGGAACACGCTCGTCACCTCGACTGCCTTGTTCTCGTCCAAGAACTCCCGCACCTTGCGGATGCCCTCCTCCGGGTATTCGTCCACGATCTGCCCGTCGGAATCCACCGCGACGATACCGACGCTTATACTGATGTCATAGTCCCCGTTGCAGATATACTCCTTAATCGTACCGTTCAACCCGACGAGCGTCGTGCGGACGATGTGTTTCTCCTGCGTGACGGTGACGACCGCATCGTTCACGACCAGCGTTTCGCCGTCCTCCTTGCACAAGGTCAGCTCCGTAAGCACGTAACGGCTCTCCCAAAACGTCCGCTCGGTGATCGGCGTGGCGACCTCCGCACCCTCGGGTGCCCCGCCGTGCCCCTCCCACGAGGGAGCCTCCTTGTTCACCCGCGAGGGGACAAGGCGCGCAAGGGCGACACGTGCGCGGCGGGCGACGCCTGCCGCCACGAACTCAAAACTTATAGGGGACAATCCGCTCATTACATTGCATAGTTTACGTCGTTCACCGCCCCGGTCAGAGCCTCCGCGACCATTTCCTTGACCTTGCCGATGTCCTCGTGCATGTTGGTCGTGTGTATCTCGAACTTGTCGATCAACTTCTCGATCGTGACGTTGATGTTTTTGATTTTATCCGCCTTGTCGGGGCTGCCGCCGATGCCTGCCAGCCCTGCCGAAATAGACCCGCCGCCCGAATCCGGGGCGACGACGACCGGATCGCCCGTTTCGCCCGCCTCCGCTTTCTTCTTGGCTTCCTGCTCCGCCTTGCTGCGCGCCATTTCGCCCTCGTAGGCGTCATTGAACGCCTTGCCGACGCTGCTGCCGAACTCCGAGAACCCGCCTTTTAACCGATTGATCGCCTCCTTGATACCCTTGCCGTCGAGCGAAAACGCCGCCTTGATAAGGTCGCCGATAGACCCGAACACGGTTTTAGCCAAGTTCCAAATACCCTTGAACGTGGCGACGAACGCCGCGCCGAGACCTTTAAGCACGGCACGGAATTTCGCCGAGGTATTCCAAAAATAGACGCCCAGCGCGATAAGCCCCGCGATCGCGGCGGCGATCCAGCCGACGATCGGGATGTTCATAATAGCGATACCCACAGCCCGGCACGCCGAGACCGCCGCGACCTTGAACGTGGCGAAAGCTCCCGAGGCGATGCCCGCGAACGTTGCCGACGCCGCGCCGCCCGTGACAAGGGAGAGAACCCACGCCCCGAGAGCCTTTACGCCCGAGAGCAGCCCCACCGTTGCGAAACGCACGACGGCGGCGGTCGCCCGGGTGATGTTCCCGAGGAACCCGACAGATACCATTTGCCCAGTGCGGAGTTCGGCGTTCATAAAAAGCAACTGGTAACGCGCGACCGTCACCATGCGCGAGAGGGACGAGAACACGCCCGCGAAATTGATGCTCTTTACCAGCGTCATAGCCTTGCCGACGCCCATAATAAGCGGCATAAGCTGCGAGAGCGGGACGAGCGAACCCGCCACCGTCTCGACCCAAATGCCGAAATCCCCCGTCGCGTTGAACACCGAAATGCGGAAATCGTCGAACCGGGCTTGCACCCGGGCTTTCTTCTCGTTGTACGATTCCATGATGATACCCGCCTGATCGAATGCCGTGTTTGTCCCGGAAATGACGTCCGTGTATCGGTTCACCTCGTCGATGCCCTGCACGAGAGCCATTGCCGCGTTGCTGTTCTCGCGCCCGAACAGCTTTGTAAACAAAGCCGTATCGTTGAGAACGGTTTTAAGGGGCTGCAAACGTTCCGTGAGGGTTTTCGATTTGTCCGTGAGGGCGTTTATATCCACGCCCGCCGCCGTGAGTTCCTCTTTGACGTCTTTCGGCAGGAAACGCCCCGTCGAGAGTATCGACATGACGTTTCGCAGGGCGACACCGCCCTCGGCTCCCTTTTTGCCCGCCTTGTCGAGCACCTGTATCGCGGCGTTCGTCTCCTCGAACGAGACGCCCGCAGCCTTTGCAGCCATACCGCATTGCTCGAGCGCGACTTTGATCGTCGGCAGCTCGGCGGAACCTGCCTGTCCCGCCGCTGCCATGACGTTCATCATCTGCGCCATTTTGCGGCTCGCCTCCATAGGATCGGCAAGCGAGACCCCGTACTGGTTCATCGCCGTAGTGAGCACCTCAGCGGCGGCTTTCGCGTCCCCGCCCATTGTCTTGCTCAACACGGCGATATTGTCCCCCATAGCTTTAAGGGCGTCCGGGGTTTTGGCGAGCTCCGGGGAGAGCTGCGAGAGCAGCAGTTTGTACGATTCGACACTCTGCGCCGCAGAACCGCCGAACGTCTTTGCCGCATCACGCGCGTATCGCTCGATCGTCCGCAGGCTCTCGCCCGTCTCGCCCGAAATTGCCGACAGGTCGGCGAGCGAGGCATTGAGGGCGGCACCCGGGGCGAGCGTCTCGTCCACCGTGCGCGAGAACCCCTCGACAAACTGCGAAAGCTGGTTGAACGCGACGACCTTTCCGGCAAACGAATCCCAAAGCCCCGACGCCTGTTTGACGGTATTGTTCAACACGGTGACGTCCCCCGTAATCTGTTGCGCTACGGTGGAGGCGTCCCCGGTGATGTTGAACGAATAATTAAAGGCGTACTCACTCATTGTCCGATGTCTCGAAAAGTTTTGCTAAAATCTTGGCAAGGTTGGTTAATCGCGTTCCCTCGATCCATACCGCCTCCGAAAACCGCTGCGCCCACTCCTCCTCGGTGAGCTCGCGCGGGTCGATATGGAAATTCGCCCGGATAAGGGCGCACCCTTTGGCGATATACTGCTCGTCGTCGTTATCGCTTAACTGGTACGCCTCTACACGTTTTTTAAGCGGCTGGTTACACTGTTGAACAGTTCCCCGAGCTGGCGGATCGCGCCCATGCGTACCAGCATGTCGGTTTTCATAACCGGATCACCGCCGAGCCAGCAGTTCTCGAACAGGGTTATCGTGCTCTTGATCTCGTCCTTTTTGGCGAGCGAGTTTACCGCCGACATGGTTTCGATGCTCGGGCGGCGGAAATACCCGACGAACAGGTCGCCGTCGTCCTCGACCTCGATCATGTGCACCTTGCGGTGCTCGGCTTTCCACGCTTTGATCTGCTCCTCCGACACGCCGCCGTCGCAGACGTGCAGCGTCTTGACGACCTCCCCGGTGTCCTTGTCCTTGTAGGTTCTCACCCCGTCCTTGTCCGTGGAAACAAGCGTGCGGGTTACTTCGCCTTTGGCGTCCTTGATCTCCTCGATGTTGTTGTCCTTGTTCATAAATCACTCGATAAAAAGGGGCAGGCAGTCACGCCCGCCCCGGTTAAACTTGCTTTTATACTTTGTGCCACTTGATATGCGAGGGCATCAGCTCGAGATCGACGAGCTGCCGCGTGTCCCCCTCTTTCCAGTTGCGGGCGTTCTTCTTGAAACGGCAGTTCATAATCTTGTCGATCACGATCTGCCCATCCTCGGGAATGTACGCCACCACGATAGGGAACGGCGCGAGGTCTTGCAACCGCCCGGTCGGGCTTTTCGCCTGCCAGCCGACCACCTCGCCCATTTCGACGGTGATCTTGGCACTCGGGGTTACTCTGCCTTTGGAGTACGAGACAGGATGACGCCCCGCCCCGTAGTGGTTCTCGACAACTTGGTCGTCGCCGTACTCGATCGCCGTGATTCCGACGACAGGCACGCCCCCGACGGTCGCCGTGATGTCACCCCACGAATGCGCTACACCGTTGATAAGAGGGATAAAGTCCGTTGCTTCTGCCATTAAGCCGATTGGTTTATGCTTTTTTTGCAAAGCCGATTTTACATTTGATCCTGCGCAGCACCCCGACGCCTACCTGCCTGATGACGAACTCCAGCTCGGAAGTCGCCAACACGTCTTGGTCGGGGTTGATTTCTACCGACATACCGCTCAACTCGCCCGCTTTCTGCATGTCCTCGAGCGGCTTGTTCGCAAGCTCGGTGAGGTATTCCACCTCGTAGGAGGCGAGCTGCCCGGTCTCCGCGTTCACGTAGAGCTCGCCGCCGAGCTTCGGGAGCAGGGCTTTACGGATGCCGCGAACCGCCTTGTCCATAGTGCGGACGTTCTCGATATAGGCGTAGTCGCTCACCGCGTCGTCCATTGTGTGCGAATCGTTGAAATACGAATCGGCGAAGCCGTCGTAAGTCACGAAAAACAGGTAACGCGAGACATCGAGGTCTTCCACGATCGCCGTGTCGAGGTCGCGCAGCAGCGTTCCGTCGCCGAACGCGGGCAGGTCGATACCCGTCGGGAATTTCTCCACTGCGGCGATCGACTGGTGTACCGCCGCTTTGGAGGTGATGCCCAGCCACACGCCCAGCCCCGAAATCGAGGCTTGGCCCGTGTTGTCCTTGTCGGCGTACAACTGCGCGCCGATACCCTTGCCAGCCTGTCCGATGATGACCGAGACATTGCATTTCCCGGCTCCGGCAAGGCTCGACGGCAACGACGTGACGGAGCCGACTTTCGGCGCGTAACCGATAGAGAGCGGGCGGTCGTATTCCTGCAAGTAGGTTGCGATGCCCTGCAACGCCGTGAGGTCGCCCGCCTCGAGCTCCTTGTGCCCGCACCACACCGCAACCTGCCGCAGCGAGCCGTCCGCGTAGTTTTGCAGGCTCTTGACCTCCGAAAAGGTATAGGTGCCGCCCGTAGGCTTGGCGAAAAGACCGACGTACAGGCTGATGCCCGGGTTGAGACGGTAAATTTCGCTCAAATGGTAGTGCAGCATCCGGATTTCCCACGCCGTGCCCTCGTCGCTGGTGATGCCGAGTTTCTCGGCGATCTCGATCGAGGAACACGCCTGTATGCGGTTCTCGTCCGAGAACCCCTCCGGCAGAGCCGTCACGTAGGCGAGGAACCCGCTGACATGATCCTGTCCTGGCAGTGTCTTAGGGACGTTCCCGTTGGTGCGTTCGAATTTAATACTCTGCATTCGGCTATCTCTTTACAGGCATTACAACCTGATTATTGAGTGTGCGGGCGTGGTTGTCCGCGTCGTTTCTTTCGTAGAACCCGCGACCGTCCGCCGTCATGTACACGACCGACATAGCGGGGTTGCTTTTGAGCAGGGCTTTGCCGACCTTTTGCACGGCGTCCGAAACTTTCGGCTCCGTTTTCTTGGTCGGGGGTTTTGCTGCGGGGGTTGCATCGCCTGCAGCACTGCCCAGGGTCGGCTGTTCGCCTCCCGCCTGCGGCTGATCCGCCATGCCCTCCCCGGTGTTGTCCTGCGGGGGTTTCTGTCCGGTCGGGACAGGTGCCCCGGTCTTGGTTTGCGGGTTCTCCGCCTTATCTTCTTTCTTTGTCATAGTCAAATGGTGTTTGAATGGTTTATAAATGCCGTTTAAGTTTCCACGCCAGCCACACGAGCCCCGCCGCGACGACAAGCCCCCCGAGGGTGCAGAGCAGGCGTTGCAGGGGATTCGACCCCCGCCGCTCGCGGGTTTCGGTGTCCGCGTCGGTATGCGTGCTCTCCCCGCTGGTTTCCTGCAATTCCGTCTTTGCGGCTTCGTGGCTGCTCGATTCGCCGGATAGTTCCCGGTGCTCGTCGATCGTCTGCCCGGTGGTCTGCGTCTGCCGCCCCGCATCCGTCTTGCGCCGCGTTTGGGTGGTCTCCCGTTTGAGCGGCGGCGTCCCCGTGACGGGATCGGTCGGTTTCTCCGTGTCGTACTCCCGCACGGTGGTCGTCACCTCCTCGTTGCTCGACAGCTCGGTCGTCGTCTCGGTGTCGGTCTGTTCGTGCCGATCGCCGACCGCCTCCAAACTTTCGGTGCTGCTCGTCTCGGTTTCCTCCCCGCAATCGGCAGCGTGCTCGAGGTTACTTTCCGTCGTGCTCTGCATCATCGCCGTCTTTGTGGCTGAGCAGCTCGTGAGAAACGGGGCAGTCAGCAGCGTGAGGGCAAAGAGAAATTTTGCCGACGGCTTTTTCCAGTCTTGAAACATTCGTATTCAGTCGTTTTACCTGCACCTCCAAAGGGCGCACGATGTTCTGCATGATGATTTCATTTCCGACACGCACGTTCTCCAGTTCCTTGCGGTTGGCATCCGCACGGGCGGCGGCAACCTCGGCGCGCAGCCTTGCGATCTCGGTGTTGTATTTCTGCCGCGTGAGTTTCGAGGCGAGCCACGAGGTGACAGGAGCCGCAGTAATGCCGATTATCGCCAACAACAACTCCGTACTCATTGCACAATACCAATAGATTTCAACCACGCGGGAACGTCGAACGAGGGGCACGCCTTACGCACGCCCGGCAGGTCGCGGTGCCCGACGATCTTTACCCGGGGATGCCGGGCATGGAACGCCAGCACGTACCGCTTCAAGGCTTCGAGCTGCTGCGGGGTGCGCGTGTCCGCAGGGGTGAGTGCCCTGTTGTTCTCGCAACCGCCAGCGTACACGATATGCCGCGACACACCGTTATATCCGGCGGCTCCGTTCGTGATCTCCCAATCATCGACCCACGCATCCTCGTTGTTGGCGACAAGCCGCTCGACGCTACCGTCCAAATGAAAAAGGTCGGTATATCCCACTTGCCGCCACCCTCTGCCTCGCGGTTGGGGAGCCGTGTGCCACGCCCGGATTTCGTCGGCTGTAACCTCGCGTCCCCGAGGCGTGGCGGTGCAGTGGATAACCAAATATTTAAGCTCCTTTTTCATTTGTCGGGTAGTTTAGGGGTTACTCTGCTTTCGCGCTCACGATCGCACCCATTGCCTCGTCTTTGAGGGGCAGGCAGATCGAATAGGTGCGGAAGCTGATAAGGTTTTCCTGCGTGGTCGGGTTGTTCTTCGCCTCCGACACGTAGGTTTTGACGCTGCCGTTCGCTTTCATCATGCGCGTAGGCGAGAAAGCGATCGACGACTGCATATCCGTATCCGCCGGAACAGAACCGTAAGCGATCTTTTTCAACGTGGTAACGTTGTAGTACGGGCAATCGTCGTACTCGTAGATTTCGAAGCCCAGCACCTTATTGATTTTGCCGCTATCGGCATTGTAATACTGGTTGTAGAACTTCTGATCGTTTTCGAGCAGATCGGCGACATGGTCGCTGCACAATACGAGGCAACGTCCCGCCTTGGGCACCTTGTTCTTGTCGAACAGCTTTTTGAGGCGCACGATGTCCTTGCGGGTCATGATCTTGCGGCCCTCGGACACCTCGCCGCTCGTAAGGATCACGGGAGTTGCCTTGCTGTTCTCGTTCGGGGCCATCGCATGAATGGCGCGGGAGTATTTTTTCTCCGAGATAGCTTCCTTGTGGCGTTCGATAACCGTCGCCTTTTTATCGTAAGAAAGCGAATACAGCTCGTCATCGGTGATGCGCGTCGGTTTAGTTTGGAACTTATCGAGCGACACAGCCTTGTCACCGTCCTCCAGCTCCTCAATCTCCAGCGGGTACGAGGTGTTATTCACCAACACGGTAGGATCACCGCCAATATCCACGAAATGGATCACATCCTTTTCGGCGTACTGGTCGAACGAGCGGATTTTGCTGTACCAGCCCAGCCCCTCGGGATCGGTGCGGAGTGCCTTAATCATAAAGCCCGTCCACACCTCGGCGTAGAACCCGGCGCAGGCAGCACCCGAGGGCATGAAACCGCCGCACATCCCGGACAGGAAAGAGACGCCGTTCACCGCCAGCACACCGTACACGGGCTGAACCCCGAGCGCGGAGGCTCCGACAGCTCCGGCGGCGCAATTCACGGAAATCGCGCAGATAAAGCCCATAAGGGCAAAAAGAAACTTTTTCATTCTGTTAGAAAGGTTTGAGTGTTACTTGTCGATCTTGGGGACATAGCCGAACTCGGCTTTGAACAGTTGCATGAACTTCTCCGGGTTCTCCTTTTCGAGCTTGCGGAGCTGCTCGTCGGACATTTCCGAGTATGCCAGCTCGACACTCGCGCCCGAAGCCGCTCCGCCCGCCGGATTGATAAGCTGCGTCGGCTTCTGTACCGGGGTCAGCATGGCGATAGTCGATTGCAGGGTGTCGAAACCTGCCTTTTTGCCCAGCGTGATAAGGTGGTCGCGCTTGTCGGCGGTCGTCTTTCGTGCCTCGATAGCGGCATCGACCGCCGCCTCGATGCGGGCGAGTTCGAGCGTTTCGATACGGGCGACGTCGCCCTGCAACTTGGTGATCGCGTTTACCGCGTCGTCCTCGGTAGCCGTAGCGGGCAACCCGAGGGTCAGTAGGATTTTGTTCATCGAAAAAATGGTTTGATTGTTACCGTTGTTCTCTGCCGGGGCAGGCTGAGCCACCGGGGTGTGCGCGTTTTTGAGCAGCGGGACGATCTCGCTGTCCGCGCCCGATGCCAGCCGCAGGATTTTACCGCCCGGCTCGTATAATTTCAAGGAATCATCGTTGGAACCGATGTCCGCAATAGAAACCTCGACGAGCTTCGAGCGCAAGACCGTCGCACGGGATTGTCCCGGCAACAGATGTTCGGTCGCCGTGCTCAATTCGAGGGGCTCCAACCCCGCCGAACACATGCGGATGAAATCCTCCTCCCACTTGCGCCCGATCTCCGCCGCAAACGGGTCTTTCATGTCGAACACGGGGGTCCCCCGCAGCTCGTCGCCCTCGACGCGAATGTTCTCGACACGCCCGATCGGGGTGCTCTTGCCATCGAAACCGCGCGTGTGCATGTAGAGGAGTACCGGGTTGCGCTTGAACTGCGCGAGGTCGATGCCCGGGGTAAGAACACGGGTGCCGTAGCTGTTAAGTCCGCTCGTGTTGATGATAAAATCTTTTGCCATTCGTCAAAAAATAGGGGACGGCATTTTTCTTTTAAGGGCTCCACCGTCCCCGTCGGTCATAGTTCTAAAAAGGGGTTTTGTAGCGGGAGGCGGACTCGAACCGCCGACCTCGAGGGAATGAACCTCGCGAGCTGCCAACTGCTCTATCCCGCGATATTGTTGCGGAGGCAGGAATCGAACCTGCGACCTTGAGGGAATGAACCTCACGAGCTGCCAACTGCTTTACTCCGCGATGTTGAACGATGCAAATTTGCGGGGTTTACAACACCCTAACAAAAAGAGTGTAAAGAGTTTGCAACCTTTTTTATTTTCACGGGGCAGTCCCCGAATTTTGCATCGTGGAAAACTCCTGTCCCGGGAGTGCGAACCGATTAAACCGTATCTTATGAATGGCAAATAAGGTCTCCGAGGAGAAAAAGGAATTTGCCCGCGTGCTCTATATGTCGGGCGAACAGCAGAACATCATCGCCGAGAAAGTCGGCGTTTCAAAACAGACTATAAACAGGTGGGTAGCCGAGGAAGCGTGGGACAAACGCAGGGCCGCACAAAGCGTTACACGCCCCGAAATCGTAAACAACCTGCTGCGGGCGATAAGCAACGAGGTTGAAAAACTCAACGCAGAAAGGGATGCCGAGAATGTAGCCGGAGCCTGCGACAAACTTTCCAAACTGGCAGCGGCAATAGAGAAGCTCGACAAAAAGGCGAGCGTCGTCGATGCGATCGAGGTGTTTATCGCTTTCGGCAAATGGCTACAACACAGGGCGACCAATGACGAGGAACTCACCCCCGAACTGATAAAAGCGATCAATCGGTATCAAGACCTGTATGTCTCGGAACTTTTAAGCACGAAAGGGCAATAATGTCGGTCGCAGGGGTAAATGACGCCGCTAAACGGTGGAAGGAGTGGTGCGACAACGTACAGGCGCAGACCACCGTAAACCGAGCCGAAAGCGAGGCGGACAAGCAGGCACGTATCAAACGGGCACGGGCGGATTACGCATTTTTCGTAAACTACTATTTCCCGCACTACACCGACGATCCGGCAACCGGGAAACACACCGAGAGCGCGCCGTTCCATATCGACGCGGCGAATAAAATCCGCAAGAACCGCAACCTCAAAGCCGCGTTCAAATGGGCGCGAGGGCACGCTAAGAGTACCCACATGGATATAATGATCCCTATGTGGCTGAAATGCCAAAAGGTACGGGACATAAACGTAATGGTGCTCGTCGGCAAGTCGCAGGAGAACGCAAATACCCTGCTGGCGGACTTGCAGGCAGAGTTGCAGTACAACCAACGCTATATAAACGATTTCGGGGTGCAGTACAACTCCGGAAGCTGGGAGGAGGGCGAATTTGTCACCGCCGACGGATGCGCGTTTTTCGCCCGGGGACGCGGGCAGTCGCCCCGAGGCTTGCGGTACCGGAACCACCGCCCCGACTACATCGTGATCGACGACCTCGACGACGACGAATTATGCGGCAACGAAACCCGGGTAAACAAACTCACCGACTGGGTGAAAGAGGCATTGTTCGGTGCCCTCGACGGCGGGCGCGGGCGGTTTATCATGGTCGGCAACCTCATAAGCAAGTGCAGCGTGCTCGCCAATATCTGTGCTACCGACGGCGTGCTGGTCTCGCAGGTGAACGCGATCGACAAGCAGGGGCGCGTGGCGTGGGCGTCGAAATGGTCGATCGACGAACTCCGCGACATGGAGCGTTTCATGGGGTACCGCTCTTTCCAAAAGGAAATGATGAACAACCCGATCACCGAGGGCGCGGTGTTCAAACACACGTGGATCAAGTGGAAGAAGCTGCCGAAGCTCTGCAAGTACGATTACCTCGTGGCGTATTGCGACCCCTCGTTCAAGGGTACCAGCAAGAACGACTACAAGGCGATCAAGCTGTGGGGAAAGATCGGAACGGAACTGCACCAAATCGAGGCGTTCGTGCGGCAATGCTCGATCGCCGAAATGGTGCGCTGGTGGTACGACATGCACGAGCGGATGATCGCCGCCGGGGTAATATGCTACTATTACATAGAGGCGAATTTCCTGCAAGACATCATACTCGACGAATTTACCCGAGAGGGGAATTTGCGCGGGTACCAGCTACCCATACGGGCGGACAAACGAAAGAAGCCCGACAAGTTCCAGCGCATCGAGGGAATCTCCCCGCTGTGGGAACGCGGGTTCGTGTTCTACAACGCCGACAGGCAGAACGACCCCGACACGCTCGCGGGACTGGAACAGACCCTCGCGTTCGAGAAAGGGACAAGCAGCCACGACGACGCGCCCGACGCCGACGAGGGGGCGATCTACATCCTGCAACAGCAAACAAGAATAAAAACATTCGCCCCCAAGTTCGGGCGGCGACCAACATCAAAAAACTCATGGTAAAGATTTTCAGAAAGTGCGTAAAGGCACACAAGAGTTATGTGCTTTACATCCGATGCAAGCGGGCGATCAAACGCGCCGACCGCAACGCCGTAGTGACGGGCAGAAAGTGGCTCGTGCTCATGTACGGTGGCAAACCCCTCGTCGTGAGCAAACAGCACCTCAAAGACAAGATCAAGGAGGGCGCGTTCCGCAAGGGCTTCACGCCCGAAAAGGCGGAATCGCTCGCAATCTACAAAACCCGGTAGTCATGTTTCTGACCGAGGACGATTACAGGGTGGTATGCGACGAAGACGAGCTCGACATACTCACCCGCAGCGAACCCGAGACCCGGCAGAAAGCTGAGCGGGTCGCTATGGAGGAGGTCGCAAGCTACCTCCGCCCGCGCTATGATACTGACAAGGCGTTCGCCGCCGAGGGAGACCAGCGTAACGCGATGCTCGTGCAGGTGACGGTAAACATCGCCCTGTACTACCTCGCGCACTGGCTCCCGCAGAACTTGGCTCTCGACGGGCGGCAGGAACTTTACGACAACGCAATCGCGTGGCTTACCCGCGTGAGCAAAGGAGGCTCGATGCCGAATCTACCCACGTACACGGGCGAGGACGGGGAAACCGATACCTCGAACCCCATACGTTACGGCGGCATGTCCGCCAGCAAATACGATTATTAAACAGCGGTTAAACGCCGCTTAAATTGTGATTTTATGCTGAATGCGTTTTTTTGATAATTTCCTCTCGATGATGCCCGGAACCTCGGCACGGCACAAGCGCGATGTGCTGAGCCTCGCCGCACAGTTCGCCACACAGGTAAAGAAGAAAAGGGACGTCCTTATCGAACTGAACCAGCAGACCGAGAGCCTCACCAAAAAGGACATCGCCACGTGGCGGCAGGCATGGCAGGCGGCGATCAATTACGAGCAGCCGAACCGCTGCGCCCTGCTCGACGTGTACAACGACGCGCTGGTCGATCTGCACCTCTCCGGCTGTATCGCCCAGCGCAAGGGAAAGACCCTGCAAAAGCCGTTCGTTCTCTCCGGAAAAAACGGTAAGGAGGACGACAAGGCACGGAAGATCTTCGAGCGCGAGTGGTTCAACGACTTTCTCGACCTCGCGCTCGACAGTCCCTATTTCGGGCACTCGTTGATCCAGTTCGGAGACATCAAAAACGAGAACGGCGTAATGTCCTTTACGGGCGTCGAGCTGGTGCCGCGCAAGCACGTCGTGCCCGAATACGGCGTCGTTACCCGCGAGGCGGGCGACGACTGGAAGAACGGCATATCGTACCGCGAGGGCGACATCGCCGCGTGGTGCATCGAAGTCGGGAAAGCCCGAGACCTCGGCGTGCTCCTTAAATGCGCCCCGCAGTCGCTCTCCAAGAAAAACATGCTCGCATACTGGGACACGTTCGGCGAGGTGTTCGGCATGCCGATCCGTATCGGCAAAACCATGTCGCAGGACACAAAGGACATCGCGCGGATCGAAACCATGCTCGCCGAAATGGGTGCCGCATCGTGGGGGTTGTTCCCGGAGGGCACCGAGATCGAAATCAAGGAGACCAGCAGGGGCGACGCATACAACGTGTACGACAAGCGGATCGACCGATGCAATTCGGAAATTTCCAAAGGCATACTCGGGCAGACTATGACGATCGACAACGGCAGCTCGTTGTCGCAGTCGAAAACGCACCTCGAGGTGTTCGAGAACATCTGCCGCGCGGACGCCACGATGATAAAGTACCTCGTGAACGACCGACTTATCCCGCTGATGATCCGGCACGGGTTCCCGCTCGCAGGGGTTACGTTCGACTGGGACGAGGCGACGAGCTATACCCCCGCCGAGCAGCGCGAGATCGAACGCCTACTCCTGCAAGAGTACGACATCGACCCGAAATATTTTGCCGACAAGTACAAAATCCCGATCACCGGGGTTAAGAAAGCCAGCGCAAACAGTTTTTTCGAGTAGGGGCTGACGTCGGCAAAGGCAAGGACGCCAGCCCCCGGGAGGTGCCGACAAAGAATTTCCGGGCGTTTTACCGGGGTCTCGACGATGCGGTCGAGGGCTTGTACCGCGACGAGCTTCTGACGCTTGCCGACGACGGGAAAACGCCCGATTCCGGGTTCGACAGCCGCGTATTTGAACGTGCCGCAGAGTGGGTGCGCGAAAGGGGCGGATTTACCCCCTCCATGTTGCAGGAACAGCCCGCCCGCGACGTGATCGACGAGACGTTCCGCATCCTCGGAGGTGCCGTGTCCTCGTCGATAAGCGAGGAAATGCCCGCAGAGCTTACCGGGCTGCTGGAAAACAACGCCTTTATTTTTTCCGGACTGAAAACATACCACTCCTTGAACGAGGTCGGCTTGTCGCTGATCGGGGACGACGGAGGGATAAAACCGTTCGAGAAATTCCACGAGGACGTCGTAAAAATCGACGCCAAGTATAACCGCAACTATCTGTATGCGGAATACAACCACGCGGTAACGTCGTCCCAAATGGCAGCGAAATGGCACGATTTCCAGCAGGACGGCGATCGGTACAATTTGCAGTACCGGACGGCGAACGATGAGCGGGTGCGGGAGGAACACCAACGGCTGCACAACATCACCCTGCCCGTGAGCGATCCTTTTTGGGAGCAGTTTATGCCGCCCAACGGCTGGAACTGCCGTTGCGTCGTCGTACAGGTGCGTAAAGGCAGGTACCCCGAGAGCGACAGCCAGCAGGCGGTCGGGATCGGCGAGCAGATCACCGAGGAGCCCAAAAAGCGGATTTTCCGGTTCAACCCCGGAAAGGAACTAAAGGTGTTCCCGGACAAACACCCGTATAACAAGGCTCCCGAAGCGGCAAAAAAGATCGTCGCAAAACTTGCCGAGGAGATAAAGACCCCCGAACAGGCGGTGCGGTTCATACAGGAACAGGAGGATCGCCGGGCATGGTTCGAGCGCGGGTTCTCGTCGCTGATCGCAACATCACAACGCGGTGTGAATGGATATACCGATATGAAAGGATTGATCGCCATGACCCATGAGCGGCTCGGTCGGATATTGTCGGGACTTACAAAGCTGCGGCGAGGCGGGGAGGTCACTTTCGACGAGGCGGACGCACTGGCGACGTTTTGGCACGAGATCACGCACAACCGAAACAAACCGGGGAACATGTACATGTCAAAAATGCAAATTCGATTTATGGAACTGGCCAACGAGTTTGTGGCCCGCAAGACCCTGCCGGAGTTTTATAAATCCTTTGGCGTGAAAATCCAATATCCCGAATTTATGGATAACCGCGCGTCCACCGGGTACAACATCATGGTGCGCAATTATTGTAAAGCCATAGAGCTGACCGGAGCCGAGGCAGATAAAGTGATGGAAACGATGCGTGAACATCTGTTCACCCAGCCTTACACGAAGCAGAAAGACGGGTTAGTGAAAGCGTTGCTGAAAGGCAGGGCGCAAAAAAACGATGGTAGCAAAATGAAATCGACAGAAGTCAGAAAAATTGTACAACTCTGCGTGGAATATGATTTCAGCGAGAAATGGTTTGAGGAAAAACTGCAAGCCCTACTCGTCACGGAGTGACCGGAGTTCAGGTATAGCCGCCTCGCGAATCTTGGCGGCAAGGGTTTCGTCTGACAGCAAGTCGGCGAATTCCAAATACGTATTCCACCGAAGCGCAGGAGTATGCTCTACATCACCCAAGAACCATGCACGATCATACACCCCGAGCACTTTAGAAATGATTGCGGGATCGTCCGTGAAATCGAGAAATGTCCGTTCCTGGAGTTTGAGGTTGTTGTAATCGAGCATAACAAGCGTTTTCGCAAAAATAATTGTTTTTTGTTTATAAAGCAAAGGTAAATGTCCAAACCTGACGAACTGATCCGAAATATACTCTCCGACATGAAAGTCGAGCTTACCGAAATGTTCGACAGGAATTTCGAGCGCAAAGGCTTTTTCGGCTCCCGATGGAAGCCCCGGAGGGACAAGCAGGCGAAAGGGTCGCTCCTGCATGTCGCGGGAAAAATGCGCCGTTCGATCCGGGCGTCCGTTCGCGGGAAAGGAGTCCACTATTCCTCCCCGCTGCCGTACACCGCACTCCACAACGAGGGTGGAAAGTTCACGCAGAGTGTCCGCGCCCATACCCGGACAAACAGGCGCACGGGCAAGACCTATACCGTACGGTCGCACACCCGGCAGATAACGATGCCGAAACGCCAGTTTATCGGCGACCACAAGGAGGTGCGGCAGGCGATCGAACGGATCGTCCACGAGAACGTAACCGAGTTTTTCGATAAACTTGCAAAAGAGTTGAGAAAATGAGAAAGACAATCTACAAAGCCGTTGCCGACAGGCTGAAAAATCCGAAGGTCGGCGTCAGGTTCGTGAGCCTGTGGAACCGGAACACCGAGCAGCTCTCCAAACAAAAGGCATTCCGGCTCCCTGCCGTGTTCGTAGAGTTCGAGCCGATCGAGTGGTCGCAGCTCACGCGGGGCGCAAGGTCGGCCGAGGTTCGGGTGCGGCTCCATGTCGTAACCGAGACGCTGGCCTCACCCGAGGAGGGAGGGAAATACCAAGACCGCGCACTCGAGCACCTCGATCTTATCGAGCGGATCGACGCGGAGGTGCAGGGTCTCTCCGGCGAGGGGTTCAACTGCTTTATGCTGGTCGAATCCGTGACGGATCACGACCACGAGCGCGTGCAGCATGACGAGGAGTGCTTCGTGACACGGGCGACCGACACCTCAGCGGTCAAACCCCCAGCGGTCGCCGTCGGCGTCACGCTGGTAAGAGGATAAAACAAGCCCCGGCAACCTTTCACGGTTGCCGGGGCTTGCGTCCTTATTTGTCGGGGATTTCGTCGTAGCGTTCTTGCAGTTCTTCGTCCAGTCGCTTGTCTGTTTCACGAAGCCGGGAAAACAAATCGGCAAAGTCGCTGAAACCGCCCACCGGATCGCCTCGCATGGCATTACGGATATACTGCTCGTAGGCGTCGGCAATTATCTCGCGCTGCTTCTTATTCATCCCGGGGTTGTTTTGGGATATTTTCGAGATACTCGACACCGCAGCGGGTGACTATGGCACCGAAATACGGGTGCGGATCAATCGCTTTATAAACACCCATAGGATGCCCGATTTCGATCAATTCCGGGGCGATAACCTCGATTTCGCGGAGCAGTTTTGCGGTATGGCAACTGAATACGTCCGCACCTCCGACTACCTCCTGCAAGGCGGCGATCTGCTCATTGTTCAGTTTGGTTCTTTCGTTCATAAATCAAATAAAGTAAGTTGTTTGTTTTCGGGTTCTTTCGGTAATGGCTCGTTTATGTAGTTCAAGAAAGTGCGGTAACAAATACCGTATTTCGGCTCGATGAAATTTCGCCATACAGCCCGGTAGCACTTGGACTGGTTGCCAGCCTCGTAGTGCTCCCTCGTTATCGCGCAAACCTCCCGAATGCGTTTTAACGTGCTTTTATAACGAACTCCCTTTGCCATGTGCCGAAAACTTACTATCTTTGCAAAGCGTCCCCACGCTTCGCTCGTTAGTCGGTTTCCGGTTGGCGGGCTTCTTTTTTATACCCCGGACTTGCCGGGGTAGGGCTCGATTGTGATCTCGATGTTCAGCGTCTTTTTGACCCGTCCGCTGCCTTGACAAACGGGACATTCATACGGTTGCGGATCATCTTCTTTCCCGTAGGGGTGGAACTCCGGTACCGTGTAAGCTACCCCGGTACCCTTGCAGTTGCGGCACACCTCGATACTCTCTTTGTCATAATTGCGCACTTTCTCTGACATTCAGCCTTATTCCTCTTTTTTAGGTTCAACAAAAAACGTTTCGTCCTGCTCGACCTTGATGCCGACTTTCTGCATCAATTCGGGCATGTCCTCACTCTCACGATCGGCGAGGAGCTTATCTTTGGCGACCTCCTCGCTGGTGCGGACATACGCCGGGTTAAACTCTTTGAGCAGCTCCAGCACCGCCGCCCACGTGAAGCCTTTGCGGGTTTTGAGCTTCGGTGTTCCGGTGCGGAACCCGAGGACGCCGTGCGCCGTTTCCATGCTTTTCTTTTTGGAGAAAAGTTCGTCCCGGTTCTCGGTGGCGAACGTCTGCATCACCTCGAGGGCGTCGTCCTTTTGCTGCTGGAACTTGGCGATCTCCTCGGCATTGCGCTCTCTAATCTTGGTAATCTCGGCGTCCATTGCCGCGTTGATGCCCTGCAATTTGGCGTCGGCAAAGGCGAACGCGCCGAAAGCCTCCTCCATTTGGTCGCGCGTAACTCCCGAAACCACGACCTTTTTTACTCTTGTTTTTGCCATTGTTATAAAAATAAAAGTTGGTTATTTCTTCTTATTGTCGCTGTCGAATATCCGGCGGAACATAGCCTTGATCGAGGCGTGTTTCACGACTTCGAGGACTTGGGGATTCTTGGAACACGCCGAAGCGATAGCCTCCGACACTCGACCATCTTGACCGCCGATATACCCGACGCACGTCGATGTTTTATCGGTTCCGTCGTCCGAAACCGCAAAGAATGCAACACCGCACTTGTCCGAAATTCCCCCCCCGCAGGGTCGAACATAACTTTGAACTCCTCGGCGATCTGCACGGCACGGGTCGTGAAATCGGCGGGGCACCCGGGTTGGGCGTCCACACGGTCGTCGCAGACAAGATTTGCAGGGTGATATTCCACAGCGTAGGTTAGCCCCGTGCGATCATCGCGAACTTTTACAGCCATCATTTTGACCTTGCGGGGTGTTAGGTCAAGAGGGGGTAATAACGGGCGATAATACTCGCAAACATACGGGTCGTCAATGATCGTATATTTCTGTTTTGTACCCAAATTGACCTCTTGGTTGAGATTGAGATCGATTGCTTTCATACCGCAGGCGATATATCTGCGCCCGACGATTGATTTCTGATTGTTCATAATCTTTTGTTTTTAAGTGGTTTGATTTGTCTTTTTCGCCTGCGTTGCAAGCGGGTTAATTTCTTTGTTTTTCGGGTTCTGTTGCCTCGCCTTTGTTTCGGCATGACTGCCAAACACCGCCGTATAGAGGAATTGCAGGATCGCATAGCCTCGGCAAACCGCAACAGGGTCTCGGCGGTCTGCTCAAATGCGGCTTTCATAGGTCGCAAAATCCGGCTGGTGGACGATCTGCAAGCCACACTCCTCGGCGATATTCGCCTCGATGCGCGATCCCCGGCTGTCGCCCCAGTCTTTAAGCAGGTAGATCGCATCGCATTCGAGCAGCAGGGCAACGTCCGCGACGAGGTGCTTGTCCCAGCTCGCCTCCGAGCCGAGCCCGTTGTCGAGCGGGTTTACAGGCTCGTGTCCGAACGCCCGGATTTGCTGCTCCGCCTGCCGGAACTTGGCGGTCACTTGGTCGGTCGGCAAGCCCGAAATTTTGCCGCTGATGTACCATTTCATCGCTTTATCCTCCATTTGAGGTAAATCCACAGTTTGCACAATCCGAAGATTGTAAGCACAAGTAACAAAAGGGCAAAAGGCGCCCAAATAGGGGCGAGAACCCACCACCACGACCACGCGATGCACTTTGTCAGTTTCAGCACGATAAAGGCGATTGTGAGCAAGCCCAAAAAGCCGATACCTGTACTCGAAGAATTGTTGTTTGAACTCATAATTTTTTGTTTTTGAAAGGTGAATAAATCCGTTAATTCAATATCACCGAGGAGGCTGTCCCCGTCGCGTAGCTTTGCACCAATAACTCCATTGCGATACGTTCCGCCGCATCCATGTCCGTTTGCTTGTTGCGGAATGTATTGTACAGGTTTCGCAGACGTTCGGCGGGTATTTTGTTGAAAGACCGGTACCCGGTGGAGCGGCAGGCAATCCCCTTGATTATTTCGGCGTTTCCCTCTCTTCCGATTTTACGCAGGTAGCCGCCGATCGCAGCCATAGCACGCTTGCGCAGTTTATCCATCTTATCGCCCTTGTCGCCCTCCAACTGCTTGGAAAGCGAGGCGCAAACGTCGATAAGGGCGTGCGTGTCTATGTCGGCACTACTTTCGACGCCGAAGCTCTCGACGATCGCCCGTTTTTCCGCCTCCGTCAGCCCCAGGCGCGAGCAAAGGGTGTGAAACTTACGGAGCACTCCGTTGTGAATTTTATCCATTGTGTGCATAATCGTGTGTCATTAAAGTTTATCAATCCAATACTTATTTGCACCCTCTTCCCATATCACGAAGTCGGCACCACCCTCGCCGTTATCGCCCTTGAATCGTGTTGTTATGAAAGCCTTATACCCCTCGACCCGGATTTTCACTTCTGAGAGTTTACGCACGTGCTGCGCGATAGCCGGATAAGGCTTGTTGTTTTCTTCGTGTGCTACAAAAATGAATAGCTTGTCGGGGAACTCGTTTATCAATTCAATAAATACCGTCCGCGTGAATCCGATTAACGCCGTGATCGAATCAATCACGATCACGTCAGGACTTTTGCGTTTCCGCAGGCGCTCCCGCAACACCTTGATCTGCTCTTTTTCCAGCACAACCACTCGGGTACCGACCTCGTACATTGCGGTGTCAATCCACGCATTCTGAAACGATTGGCACTTGCCTTGTTCTACTGTGTCATAAGCCGTCCGCCCCACGAACCCACACAGGTATTTGAGCAACTCCAAAGCGAAGTGCGTTTTACCACAGCCACTCTCCCCGTAGATGATCCATGCGCCCCGAAGTTCAGGTTTGCCGATTGACGCGAGCCATTTGCCCGTGAAATCGGCAATCTCGAACTTGGCATTCACCATGTTTTTATTGCTTATCGCTTTTTTCACTTGAACACCGTTTATTTGGAGGTTGAACGCTGTTTAACCGCGTGGACTTTGCGTTTTACCCGACGCAAATCGCTCTCGCAGTCGTCGATAATCTCGTTTATGACTTCCGAATCGGTCACTCCGTTTGCGATGCACACGGCGGCAACGTCCTCGCTGTTTACGACCTGTATCGGGATGAACTTGCGCCCGACACGGCTGTAAATCTCCTTGTAACCTTTCCGGTTGGTGCGCACGCCCTTTTTGATGCGTTTCTCGAGGTAATCCGTCGCGCACAGGATGATCCCGACACGATCCTCGAGTTTGTTGTACAGGCTGATGAAAAAGTAGAGCACTTGGTCGCTCAACTTGTCGGCTTCATCGAGCACCACGAGCGGCGTTTCTTTCTTTTTGAGGGCGAGAATAATGTCCGACATCATTTCCGGAACGGTGCAGCCCGTCGGATCAATTCCCATACATTGCAGGAGTTCCGCCATAAAGTGCTTGCGGTTCCAATACTCGGAGCACGAGAGGTTATACACGTTCCGGTTGCTGGCAGCATAGCTCTTGATCGCCTCGCTCTTACCGCATCCGGCATCACCCGTGACGGCGAATACGAGAGAATTATCTTGCGCGTCCTGCAAAAGTCCGTACATGCGCTTGTAGCCGCGTGTCTCCACGACAACCCATGCGCGCGGATCGTAGCCGATCTGCGAGGCGATCGTGCGCCACATCTCCTCGCTGATTAAATCCCAGTTGTTATTGACCACCTGGGAAATGGTCGCGGGACTGACGCCGCGCATGGAGTTCGCGGCTTTGTTCTGTCCGCCTTTGATCTCGCAGAACTCCGCGAGCTTGATTTTGATTTGTTCTTTTTCGATCGTTTTCATATTATCTCTATTTCTGATTATTAGTACAAGTTGAAAGCGTCCTCGTCCTCGATTTGCAAAGCCGGGCGGCGTACCGTTGCAATCTCGATCGCCTCTACATCTTCGATCTCGTGGGCTTGCAGGCGGCGCGTCTGCTTGTGGTTTTTGTTCTGTCCTCGGCTGTCGCAGAGCAGCAGTCGTGTTGCGACGTCGAGCTGCGGGTTGTCGTTGAACAACTGTTCGACTTTGTTGTTGGCCAGGGCGAGACGTTCGGTTATGCCGTTCTCGAGCTGCTTGTTGAACTCCTGCACTCGTGCGAGCTGTTCCGCATCCCCCTCGCGGCGGTCGGCGAGTGCCATAGGCTGCACGTGTTTCCGCTCGAGCATGAAGCGCAGGGTACCGTTCTCGTTCACTGCGAGCACATGGTCGAGGTTGTCCGGGTCGTATTTCACCGCCCAGCGAACATGCGCGTACTCCCGGAACTTGGGATCGAAACAATCGTAATCCCGCTTGATGCCGCCAATCGTCGGACGCAAACCCACACCCTCGAGTGCGTTGCGGTACCCCGTATCGGCTCCGAACGTGAGGAGGTATTGTTCATCGGAAAGAGGTAAGCGTCGCTCCTCGGGCAGCTTGGCAAACAATTTCACGTACTCGGCGCGCTTCTCGGCGCGTTCCCGTTCGATGAAAGCCACAAGCTGCTGGCGGCACCCCTCCTCGGTCGGGAAATCGTGACGGTGTTTGTTCAGAAATTCGCTGTTCGGCTGCAAATTCTTGTTCGAAGTGATACCGAAGCCACCCCAGTTCACACACATCTGACAGTATTTTTTATTGAAATACTTGAAGAACGGCTCGATCACCTTCGATTTGGCATTGTGTGCCCGGGCGGGAGTGTATATGTCGCTCATAATCTGATAGAGCGGCTTAAGGGTTCCCCGCCCGTAGTTATCGCTCTGTATCTGGTTCGAGTAATAACGGCAACCGAAAAGCTCGGCCGTGTGGTTCGCAGCGTCTCGGAGCGCGGCTTTGATAAGCTCGGGCGTTTCCCGCTCACCGATCGCATACCCGACCGGGTAATTGAGGCACGGATCGAGAACAATAACAATCGTGAGACGGTTTGTATAAGTTGTTATCGTGCGGCCGTTCCGCGTCTCCGTCTTTTGGTAGAGCAACTCGGAAACCCAACCGTCCATAGTCCAATACAGGAGCGGTGCGGTGGGGCGAGACCGTTTCACCAGCATTGATTTCTGATTGCGGAATCGCGTCTCGCCGAGGCGTCCTCCCGCTGTCACGAGGTCGTATTTCTTGCGCCAAACACCGACCGCTGCCCCGGTAATCGTTTTCCATCCAAGTTTTTCCGCGACGACATTGTAAAGTCGCGCAATCTGTTCGTTGTCGAGGTTACGGGCATCGGAAATAAGCCGCATAAGGAGGCTTTCTTTGGTGTCGTCGTCGATCTTGGCAGCGTTACGAGTTTCGTATTTACCCGTTATCAACGCCCCGTAACCCTCACGCACGTATTGGTTGAATTTCTCTTGCAGGCGACGCGGGTTCTCCGGCAGGGTGTGCGGGAACGTGTCCGCGATGCGCGGCAACGCCTGCGCCGCCTTGCGCCAAAATTCCGCCCTACTGATGAGCCGCTTGCTCTGTTTCCGATGCTGGCTGTCCGATTGCTCCAGCACCAACCGGAAAGCGTTTAGGACTGCTGCGTTGTTGGCGTATTCGGTCTGCTTGTCCGTCGGCAAATATTTCCCGTCACCGAACTGGTGGCGCTGGTAAAAATCCAACGCCGCGCCGTCCGGTTCGATGCTCTCTACAAACGGCTTGCTCTCCGCTTGCGCTTTCAAATCCGGATAGCGACGGTAAACCTCGGTTTGAAACCTTAACGGCAACTTGTCGAGATTAAACAGCGCAGGGTTTCCTACACAAGCTTTACGGGCTTGGACGGCAGCATCCTTTTTGGCGATATGCTGGATTGCATTCATGGTTGCAATACCTGCAAGATCGTCGTATGTTACACATAAATTGCCGTTGTAAATCTCCATGTTTCAAATCTTTATTTTTGCTCCCGCGCCGGTCTCGCTCCGGGCAACGCCTGCGCGTTCACGGGAAATCGCTATCTTTGTGCGTTCAACTACAAATGTTTAGCGATTATGAAAGAGAAAAAAATCAAGCCTTGGCGTTTGAATTATATCGTGAGTTACGTCGATAAGAATTACGCACGCGAGTATCGAGACCTAATCCTTCCGATTCTAATAAATGTTGCACAGCTTCGAGGAATTGAATGCGCGATAATGCGCGAATATCGGTTTTGCGATGACGCATCATCTGGAAAAAATCCAACTGCGAAAGAGCCGATAACTGATCTGGTATATTTCCGCTCCTCACCGCAGACACAAGCCTCTCGAAAAGAGTTTCGAAACCTCCTCGATCATATTTTCGAGGGGTACGGTTTCGGCCCTGTGGAGGCAGGGGCTCAGTTGATAAAAGCTCTCCCGCAATACCCGTTTCCCGATTGCCCACCTCAAAAACCAAGGTCTGAGGCTCGGCTGCTCGCTCTAACGCAGTCCGAATTGCCGAGCTGATTGCTTGGCCGAGCCGCTCCGCTTGTTCGTGCGTGAGTTGGCCGCTGCATGTGCTAAGGTCTATCTGTAAAGTGATTACGGATTTTGTTTTCATGTCCTTACGCATTCAGTTGGTTATGGATTTTTTGTAGAGAGTAAAGCACATCGCTCCACGTGCCGATCGTCATATCGTTAAATGTCGCAACGGGTTCGTGGTCGATAATGATCGATGCGGCGTTGGTCTCTCGATTTATCTGCAACTGTACGCGATTACCAATGTTTTGATACATCATACCCCGCACGTGATCGTAACGGGTTTCTACATTCGGGCAATACCCGCGTGGTGCCCGCTCTCCGGTATAAATCAAACCGCCGCGCTCCAGTGCTGCGACGCGGAGGGCTTTTGCACGTTTGCTATTGTGTTCGTAGTTGAGTGCGCGGCGTAAAACATTGCGTCCGACTTTGAAAGTTTCCCGCATTTCCCGTAGAACCGAAGCGGGCAAAAGGATTTGTCTTGTCATAATTGCCTATTATTTGTTATTTTGACTATCTTTGTTCGTGGTTACATTGGAACTACATTACAAATATCGTAATATCATGCGAAATATACAAATAAATTCGCATGTTTTTGCGAATTTATTTATAACAACTCAATTATGGATGATTGTATTTCGCTGAGAATTAACAGAATAATAACTGAATTATTCAATGGGAATAAGTCGGAATTTGCGCGAATTATAGGTGTAAGTGAATCGGCAGTTCGTAGCTATTTGGCAAATACACTTCCTAAAGCAGATGTTTTGGAAAAAATTGCGAAGAACATCGCAATATCGTGCGAGTGGCTGGTTATGGGCAGCGGAGATATGCTGGTCGTACCAAACCAAGAAGCACCGCTCTGTAATTCAACATTAGACGATCGTTTATTGATTGTGATTAAAGAGAAAGATGCCAAAATTGAAGAACAAGCCAAGCAGATAGGGCGGCTGGAAGCAGAGAACGAAATGTTAAAAGCTGAGAATAAGATATTAAAAAAGGACGCTCGTACAACGGATGCCGGGGGTGCAACCTCTGTCGCTGCCGCCGGATAAATACCTATTTTGTTGAACCAAAATACTAATCATTTGTTATACAGTAATATATAACAAATAAACCCCTGTTGAAATGTGCATTTTGGGGGTGTTTATCTTGCAAAAATGCTCGTTTTTGCTTCGTTTTTTGTCTTTATGTAGGTTTCTATCACAAAAAAAATGTCATCCATCAAGCCATCCATTAGGCTATCCAATGCACATTTTTGATATTTTAGTCTAAAATTCAGATGTACATTTTCGGGGTAATTTGTCTCTTTTCAAATCGCTATCAAACGGCGTTTAAGCCCCTGATCCGACAACGCGCCGTTTTCGCTTCATATAGCGCAAATCCCCCGTGTATCGGTACTACAAGCCGTTAGACACAAAAAAAAGGGCGGAAACCGCCCCGTTTTGCTTGTAAATACAAGCGCAATTCAAATCAAGTTCAACTAACCGCCATCGGAATTAACACGAAATTCAAGCAAATGCACATTTGAATTTCGCGCCGAAATTTTGTCGCTATCTCGTAAGTCGTTGTATTATTGTCGCTTGTCCCTCTTTTCTCCCTGCTCTACTGTGTACATCTCAATTTCATGCCCGTAATACGCATAATTAAATCCGACGAAGCAATGCTCTTGACCGAATTCCTTTATGAAGCCATATATCAGCCGGAAGGAACTCAGAAAGTGCCTCGCACTGTATTGCAACAACCCATGATATGGGCGTAT
>Ga0209064_1001561_pt1 | contig 33744 bp, 26 predicted proteins | sample Inofromicrocosms_FD_187498 | JGI IMG/M metagenome (GOLD analysis project Ga0209064, IMG submission 187498) | Mouse cecum microbial communities from Vienna, Austria - Inoculum for glucosamine and mucus D2O microcosms (SPAdes) (version 2) | ecosystem: Host-associated > Mammals > Digestive system >... | reverse complement strand
GGAAGCAATCCGCGGGTATATTTTTATTGTGTTGTCGGCTAAAACCTATAAACAACGAAAAAAAGTATAGAAAAAGGACGGAAATCTTGATTTTTTTGTATCAAAATCTCCGTCCTTTTATGGAGCTTCTGGCCGGACTTGAACCGGCGACCTATTGATTACGAATCAATCGCTCTACCGACTGAGCCACAGAAGCATATGATCCCGCGCGCATTTCAAATGCCTCTCTATTATAAAAAATACGCCGATAAAAAGCAAGCGTTTTTAACGGCGTTTTTCATATTTTTTTATTTTTCGGCACAAAGATTTTTACCTGACTCGGCACGGCTTCGATTTTTACGTTTCCCGTGATCCCCTTTTCCCCGTCGAAATCCCAAACGACCTCGTCGTCCGTTAAAATTTCCACGCACTTTCCCTGCAATTTCACAATATCCTTCTTTTTAATGCGAAAACCGAAAAGAAACAGATGCCCGATGGATAAGCACGCCGCAAGTCGCCCCCAGAAGCCGTATTTTTTCGCTTGCTTTACGAGTGCGACCTCTAAAACGCCGTCCCGAACGCTCGCCCGCTCGTTCAGCATAAACCCCGCAACCGATTTCCCGTTCATAACGAGCGCGAGCGCACAGTCTGTTTTCACCTTTTTTCCGTCGCACACAACGGTAACGGGAAAGGAATCGAATTTAAATTCCTTTAACCCTTCCACCGCGTACGCCGCCCAGCCGAGGCGGCGTTTTCTCTTCTGCGGCGTCGTATAGGTTACGGATGTAAATGCCCCCGCCGCCGCAATGTACGCGGCATAACCCGTATCGTTGACGCGCATACAGTCGATATAGGAAACGTGCTGCATACGGATAATGCGAAGCGCCTTCTTTACATTTTTCGGAATCCCAAGCGTATGCGCTATGTCGTTCGCCGTACCGGACGGCAAATAGCCGAGCGCGACCCGCTTTCCGTTCAGCCCCTGCAACACGTGATGAAAGGTTCCGTCGCCGCCAGAAAACACGATTGCGTCGTACTTATCCGCGCCCTCGGCCACGCACGCTTCCAAATCCTTCACGCTCGTGGTAGCGTGCACGTCCACCGCGTCGAACGCCGCCTCGAGCTCGCAGCGAATCGTCGGAAGCTGCTTTGCGATCCCGCCCTTCCCGCTGTTCGGATTATAAAGAAATAAACATCCCATATCTCTATTATAACCGAAAATCACCAATCAGACAAGCGTTCAGACAAAGTATTCGGCAATATTTACGATTCTGTCGCATAAAAGTGTCTGTAAATAGCGAATATCCTTCTGAAACAGCAAACCTTCTGCCAGCTCCACGCCCCGCCGATGCGCCTCTTTCAGCGCGGTGTTCCACAGCGAGAACACTCCGTCGCCGTTATCCGCAATCAACCCGCCGAGCGAAGAAACCGCACCGACGAGCGCAGAACGCGCTTCCGCCTGTGAAAGCTTTGCCTGCTCCAACCCGTTTGCCGTATCGTACAGAAGCCTTGCAAGACTGTCCGCCGTTTCGGCATTGGCAACGATCCTGTCCCGCGCAGCGACGGATTTACCCTTCAACGTCAGCGGCGCTATCTTGCGCGCAAACACGCGCACGTCCCTGCCCTTATCCCCGAGATTGTCCTTTACGCTTTCCGCACTCGCCGCCTTGAAATAACAGGCAATCGCAACGGAGTTTGCCCCTTTCAGATAATATCCCGCACCGCCCGACAGATAAATATCCCCCGCGACGGCGGACACGGACGTTTCCTCGCAGTCCTTGACGAGAAAAAAGTATTCCTTATCGATAACGACGCGCAGATACCCCCGCCCGCCGAGCGCCGCACCGACGACAAGCGCGCCGACAACGGCGCACGTCGAAAACAAGCAAACGAGAAATATTTTTACGCCCTTTTTACAACTGTTCATGCCCTATTGTATGAAAAAAGGACGCGCCCTTATGCGCGACCTCGTAAAGTCCGCCGCATTCGATCCTCCCTGCAAGAGGATCTCCTCAACGGCTAAGCCGTTTCGAGATGACGAACATTTTCTCTGCGCGACGGGAAGAATTATTTCCTTCGCCGTAAAATATCGCCTTCGGACAGAGCGTACGGACACGCAAAGGAATATACCTCCTGCACGCGCTTGGCGTCCGCACAGGACGCGCCCGACGCATCCTTCATATCCGCAACGCGGAAACTCTTTCCGAACGCCCCGTCGGGAGAGAGAATTTCAAGCAGATCCCCCTCGTAAAAGCGGGTGCGCATTTCGGCAAACACGCGCCCCCCTTCGCAGCCTCTGACGACGGCGATGAAATCGCACGTCCCCTCGCGCTTGCAGTCGTCGTACGATACCGTCTCCGCGTTTTTCCCGAACGCGTACGCTTCGGTATAGTCGCGGTGGGAAACGGTCGTAAGCTCCTCCGCGACGGTTACGTCCGCACCGTCCAACAAACGGCGGTAGGCGTTTACGACGGTAGCGAGATAGTATTCGCTCTTCATGCGCCCTTCGATTTTAAAGGACGAAACGCCCGCCGCTGCAAACTCCTTCAAGCGCGCGCTCATGTTCAGATCTTTGGCGCTCATGAAGTACGTCCCCCGCCCGTCCTCGGTAACGGGAAACCAATCCCCGCGGTCTTTGGCGCGGATTTCGTATTCGAAGCGGCACGCCTGCACGCACTCGCCGCGATTGGAGCGTCTGCCCGTGAGATAGTCGGACAACAGACACCTGCCGCTGTACGACACGCAGCTTGCACCGTGCACGAACGCTTCAAGCTCGGTCTTGGGGGCGGCGGCGTGGATTTCGGCGATCTCTTCGATGGAAAGCTCCCTTGCGAGCACCACACGGCTCGCACCTGCCTCCGCGTAGAATTTTACCGCTTCCGCGTTCAGCGTGTTCGCCTGCGTCGAAATATGCACGGGAAGCTTCGGCGCGCTGTTTTTCAGCGTGCGCAGCACGCCCATATCCGAAACGAGCACGCCGTCCGCCCCGATTTCTTCGAGAAAACGGAAGTAATCGGGAAGAGCCGCGAAGTCCTCGTTCTTGGCAAAGATATTGGCGCACACGTAAATCTTTTTCCTGCGCATATGCGCATACGACACCGCCTGTTGCAGACCGTCGTTTGAAAAGTTGTCGGAAAAGGCGCGCAGGGAAAAAGCCTTGCCGCCCAAATACACTGCGTCCGCACCGTAGCAGAACGCGATTTTCAGTTTTGCCATGTTGCCCGCAGGGGCAAGAAGCTCGGGCTTATTCATAATTTTATGCTTACCGCCAACCCTTCTCCGTATTCGTAAACCGTTGTTTTCAGCTCGCTGTCCTCTTCGAGCGCGCGCAAGTATTCGCGGATGTGCTCCACAAGCATCCTGCGCTTTTTCGGCGCTTCGCCGCGCACCCAGCCGAACAGCAGAATATCGTCCGAGCAAAGCGCCCCGCCCCGATTCAGCAATCGCTTGCAGTCCGGCAGGTATTTTAAATATTGCACCTTGGGCCCGTCGAGGAAAATCAAATCATATCCGCCGCCGAGCATGGGCAGGATTTCCCCCGCATCCCCCTCGAACAGCTCCGCGCGATCCACTGCGCCGAAACGGGCAAAATTCTCCCTCGCCCTCTGCGCGCGCGCCGCATCCTTTTCGATTGCCGTAACGCTTGCCGCCGTTTCCAACAGCAGAGCCGTTGCCGTCAGTCCTTCCGCCGCGCCGATTTCGAGATATTTTTTAACGCCGTGCTCCTTTGCCCAATGCAAAAGAAAGCGCAGCGTTTCGTCCGCCGCCGTCGGGTCGCGTCCCTCTTTTGCCCGTTCGCGCAGCGCGCTCAATTCTTCGTTCATTTCTTTTTCTTCGGGGCGGGAAGCTGCGCCGCAACTTTGGAAAGTTTTGCGGCAAGCTCCGCCTTGTCGTAATTTTCCACCAGATAGCGCGGCTTTGCGCCAACGTAGGGCGGCAACATAGGACAGTCGCCGAACAGCGTTCGGGATACGGGCGTTTCCTTAATAAAAAGTCGGTTGTCGCACACGCAGCCTACGGGCTTTTCGTCAAAATATACTACGTAATCGCCCATCATGGGATAGACGCGCACGCCGAACAGTTCGAGCCCCTCTGAAAATTCCGCGATCTGCTCCTTCGTCGTCAAGCTTCTTCCCCCCAATCCTTCAAGCTCTCCGCCGCGCGGTATTCGAAGTGCTTCCCCAGTATCCGCTTCATTACGGGATAGGGGCACTCCACCACTGACGCGGGCAGCGGTTCGTCCTTATGCGAAAACAGACGGGCAAACACGGCGTTAAGCGAGCGAATCTCTTCCTGATAGACGGGCACGTTCTTGTTGCGGGTACGGAATTCCTCATACTCCGCTCTTGCGCCCTCGACGTCGCCCTCATCCAACTTCATCAGCGTAGCAAAAAATGCCGTGCGGTACCTGGGCGCGGGTTCGCCGCCGTGGCGGACGAATTCGATATACTGTGCGCAAGTTTCCATATCGTCGCGGGCGGCGGCGTTACGGATGGCAAGGCGGTAAAAATTCGTACGCACGAAGGGAAAGATAAAATGGTTGTGCTGCACCTTGTCGAGCACCCGTTTTTCCTCCTCGTACTTGCGCTCCGAAAACAGTTTATCGCATAGAACGAAGTAGTTGTCCTCAACGATTTCACCCGCAAAACAGAACACCGTTGAAACGCAGCAAACGCACGCAACGGCGCCGAGAAAATACTTTGCGTACCAGAACGCCGCGATCGCGCACCCGACGAACGCCGCAGTGGCAATTGCGGTCAACGCGTACAAACCCGATCTCTTTCTCATTACGCCCCCCCCTTTGTTTACAATTCGTGAACGATCGGAATGATCATGGGCGACTGTTTCGTCTTTTTAAAGAGATACGTTTTCATCGCCCGTTTTACCTGACTGCCGAACTCCGCCGCCGTCGCGCCGACGGGTACGTTTTCAATGGCGTGCGCCACCGTGTCCTTGATCCCCTGCATATAGTCGCGCACCTCCGAGAACACGAAGCCGCGGCTCTCGATAACGGGCTCGCCCAAAACTACGCCGTTCGAAAGGGCGATACTTACGATGAACACGCCCTCGCCCGACATCCGCAATCTGTCCTTGATGACCTCGCTGTTGTCCGAATCCTCCACGCCCTCGCCGTCGATGAGCATCGAGCCCGCAGGGAAGCTTTCGCCCTGCTTCAAGGTATCCTCTGTCAGCTCCGCACACGCGCCGATTTCGGGGATAAAGATGTGCGAGGAGGGCATTCCCAGCTCTTCCGCAAGCTCTGCGTGCCGCTTCAAATGACGGTATTCGCCGTGCACGGGGATAAAGAATTTTGGATTTAACAGCTTGTGCAAAATTTTATGCTCTTCCTGACAGGCGTGCCCCGAAACGTGGATCTTTTCCAGCGTTTCGTAAACGACGCGCGCACCCTTCTTATAAAGGTTGTTGATCACGCGGTAAATGCCGCGCTCGTTGCCGGGAATGGGGTTGGCGGATATGATGATCGTGTCGTTAACGCCGATCGTTACCTTATTGAACTCGCCCGACGCCATGCGCGTAAGCGCGCTCATCGGCTCGCCCTGCGAACCCGTGGACACAATAACGATTTCGCGGTCAAAATAATTCTTCGTCTTTTCCACGTCCACAAGTACGCCCTCGGGAATGGTGATTTCCCCGATTTTCGCCGCAGCCTCTACAACGTTGAACATACTCCGTCCCGAAAGCGCGACCTTGCGCCTGTACTTTACTGCAATGTCGATGATCTGCTGCAAACGGTGTACGTTAGAGGCAAACGTTGCGATAATCAGACGCCTGTCCGCGTTCTCCGCAAAGAGGTGCTCGAGCGTGGTGCCCACCACCTTTTCACTCATCGTATATCCGACGCGCTCGATATTCGTCGATTCGCCCAGATATAACAGTATGCCCTTCTTGCCGTATTCGGCAATTTCGTTCAAATCAATGGGCGACCCCGCCACGGGTGTCAGGTCGATTTTAAAGTCGCCGCTGTGAAAAATAATACCGTACGGCGTTTCGATCGCAAGGGCAAGCGCGCCCGCGATCGAGTGGTTGACGTTGACGAAATTCACCGTAAACGCTCCCGCTTTCACCCTGTCGTGCGGCGCGACGGTGCGCGTATCCACGTTGTTCAAACGGTGCTCGCGCAGCTTGTTGTCTACAAGCGCCAGCGTCAGCTTCGTGCCGTATACGGGCGCGTTGATTTCCTTTAAAAAATAGGGAACCCCGCCGATATGGTCTTCGTGTCCGTGCGTTAAAAATACGCCCCGTATCTTGTTTTTGCGGGCGGCAAGATAGGATATATCGGGAAATACCAGATCAATGCCCGGCGTTTCCTCCGTCGGGAAGTATATCCCCGCGTCGACGACGATAATATCGTTGCCGTACTCGATGGCGGTCAGATTCTTACCGATTTCGCCCACGCCGCCGAAAAAGAGCACCTTGACGGGATTTTTCCCCTTCTGCCGTTTTCCGTTCCGCTTTGCGTTTTCGTTTTGTTTCGCGCCCCCGTTTGCCGCCGCAACGCTCTTCGGACGCGACGTCTTTTTCTGTGCGGGGATCGCTTTGGGCTCCGTTTCCGCCGCGGGGCGCACCACCTTCGTTCCTCTCCCCTTGGCGCGGGAAGGACGGCGGGGCTTATAGCCCGCCTCGCGCATGGCTTCCTTCGAGCGCGCGTTTTTATCGTTCTGTTTCGAACGCTCGTACGCCTCGATTCCGTTTAAAATTGCCATTTCAATGCCGTCGGACTTGCCCGACTTGCCTTTTTTTGTCTTGTTTTCCAAAAATTTACTCCTTTTTTAATTACGAAATGAGAGCCGACGGATTTCGGCTCTCGAAAGTCAGCCGTTCGTACGGCCAACCGTTAAAAATCCAAATCGGATTTTACCATAAGGGAAGTCTTTATCAGTCCTTCGTCCAACAGTTCTTCGTCCGTCTTGTACGGGTACATCGCCGCGTAGTCGATTTTATCCTTTTCCACGGGCACGGCGCCGTTGTGCTCCATCAGGAGCGCGACGAGACGCACCGCGCGCTTCAATGCGACCGCGCTCATCACCTTTACCATCATCGGCGTCTTTTCGTACATCTTCTTGTCGCCCTCGTACTTCTGGTGATAGACGGTCGTCGGAAATTCCTCGGGATTAAGCGCAACGTAGAGGCAGAGCTGCTTTCCGTTGATTCCGATTTTGGCTATCGTTTCACCGTTGAAAGAAAACCTGTCGTTCGACCAGTTCACCTGCGCGTGCACCTTCGGATAGGACAGAAAGAGGTTTTTCAGCTCGCCGTAATATTCCTTGACCTCGTTCTCGCTCTGGATAATGCGCGCGATGAAGCTGCGCTTATAGCGCGTCGTCATCTCCGTTTCCTCGTCCTTGGGCTTTGCCGCCTTGATGATTTTTTCCGGCTCCTTGATCCGCACCTTTTCCTTGGGCTTTTCGGCGGACGCGGCGGCGGCAACCGTCTCCTCTCTCACGATTTTTTCGACAACGGGCACTTGCACCACGCGGTTGAAGCTCTCGTCCGCCTTCAAAAGCTCGGCAACGCGCCGCGCAATCTTTTCGTAGTCGAGCCCCGCCGAAACGGCGGATGCGATCTTTTCAATGCCCCGATCGTCTACCGTAACGTCGAACTCGTTTTCAATCGTCGAAGCGACGCGCTCCGCGATGACGTCGTAATCGACGAGCGGGATCGCTTCCGCCACGCGGTCGGCAATCATGTTTTCGTCTGCCTGCGGCATACTCTCGGCAACGCGCTCGGCAATCGCGTTTTCGTCCGCAATCGGCATATTTGCCGCGATCCGCTCGACGATGGTGTCGTAATCCACTTCGGGAAGAATCACCGAAATCTTTTCGGCAAGCAGCTCGTAGTCGAAATCGCCCAAATCGGGCGCAGACCGGGCGGCGATCTCCGTCTCCGAAGCCTGCTTTACGCGCCGTTCGATCTCGTCGTAGTCGACCGCGGGCAGCCTTTTCACCAGTTTTTCGGCAAGGCGGTCGTAATCTACGTCGAACTCGGTAACCACGTTCTTTACCGTGCCCTCCTGCGGCGCAGCGGCGGCGCGGATCTGCCCGAGCCGTGCGATCTCGTCCTTCATACCGCTGATTTCGCTTTCCAGCCGCTCGTTCAAAGCCTTTACGGCATTCTCGATTCCCGCCACGCAGGACTTCTCGATCGCTCCCGTGCGTTCCTGTACGTCCCTCAAAATTTCGTCTCGCACGGCGTTGCGGTCGGTCTTGCTGAAATCGTAAATCGCGCTGTTCTGCTGGGAAAGATAGCGCACTTCGGCGATGATCGTATCGACGGTCTGCTTAAACAGCGTTTCGAGCGATTCGTACGCGGAAGCCTGCTGCGCGGTGCTGAATTGCAGCTCCTTGCAAACGGACTGCTTTACTTCGTCCAGTTTTCCTTCGACGCCCTTGTACATTCCTTCAAGAACGACCGTCTTATCGTTGTTTTCAGCCATAAAAACCTCGATGCGCATACCGCGCGATTTTCCCACTCCATCTATTCTACACCATCTCCGTGGAAAAGTAAATACTTTTCAATGATATTTTCGCATAAAATTTTGTCGAAAACGATTCAGTGCCTACCATGTCCGCAACCCGATCCGAATTTTCGCTATATTCGTTCCCTTTCTGCGGCGGGCGTTCAACGTCATGCCCGCCGTAAAACATATCATCAGCCAATACAGAAACAACAGAAAAACGATGACTGCCGACAGAGCGCCATACAGCCGTTCGCCGTTCGAAAAGCGCAGGTAGACGGCAAAGAACAGAGACGCCGCGCTCCACGACAGGGCGGTAAACAAACTGCCGAGCACGGTTTGGGCGGGCGATATTCTTTCGGGACTTGCGTAAGCGTTTAAGATCCACGCGAGAAAAAACGCGAACAAAAACGCCAATAAGTATACGATCGTGCGGCTTGCCCACACGGGCAGAGAACCCGTTAAGACGTTCGCGCCGAAGAGCACTCCCACCGTGCCCGCTCCGTAGAAGAGCACGACGAGCGCGCAGACCGTCGCACCGACGCGCACCCTGATCCCGCGGCGGAAAGGCGCGCCGTAAATGATTTCGCCGCTGCGTTTCAGGTGGTAGAAAAAACCCGTTGCCGACCAGAGCGTAGTTGCGATAAACAGGACGTTCGCACCCGCCGATGCTTTTTCCGCGTGCTGCGTTAAGTAGACGAGGAAGTCCTTTGCCCAATCGAAAAGCTCCAACCCGAAGATTTCCTCCGCCGAAATGCCCGCGCTTCCGACGAGCAGGGTGAGGAAAAAAAGCAGCGGCACGAGCGAGGTTACGAGGAAAAAGACGAGCGTTCCCGCAATCGTCGTATACCTCTGTTCGGCAAACGCGGCGTATTGTGCGCGCGCCCTATTTAAAAAGCTCGCTTTCGTCCGTTCCATATCAGGAAGTATGCGCAATACGCGCTCCGCTCATTCCGATATAAACCGCCGCCCGCGCGAAATGCGCGGGCGGTGCAACGATCTTTAATTTTTCGCTTTTTCAAGCAGCGCCTGTACGGCTTGCTGCGTCTCTTCCAGCAGGGCGTTTGCCGCCGCCTCGTCCTTTGCCTTTACAGAATAGTAAACTTTCAGCTTGGGCTCGGTACCGGACGGGCGCACGCACACGAACGATCCGCCCTCCAATTCGTAATACACGCAGTTGCATTTGGAGATATTCAACGTCTCCTTTCTGCCGTCCGCCGTTCTTCTGACGGATGAAGAATAATCGCGCACCGCGTTCACTTTAAACGAACCGAGCTCCCACACGGAAAGCTTTTTCAGCCCGTCAACAACGGCGTTCATCTCCTTCATGGCGTTCAAGCCCGAATATTTCACCGAAACGTTGCAGTCGAGCACGTACCCGTATTTCCCGTATATTTCCTGCAATCTTTGGTAAACGGTTTTGCCGATGTAGGTATAGTAGCAGACCATTTCGGCGCAGAGCATGGAAGCAACGACGGCGTCCTTATCTCTTGCGTGCGTACCGCGCAAATATCCGCACGATTCCTCGAACCCGAACACGTAGGTGTGCGCGCCGTTCTTTTCCCATTCCTTGATTTTCTCGCCGATGAATTTAAAGCCGACGGGCGTTTCGAAGAGCGCAACCCCGAAGTCGTCGCAGATTGCCTTTGCCATGCCCGTGGAAACGAACGACTTAACGACCGCGGCGTTTGCGGGCAACGCGTTCTCCTCTTTCAGGCGGGTAAGAATGTAGTCGAGCAGCAAAATGCCCACCTGATTGCCCGACAGCGCCAAAAACTCGCCCTTTCCGTCGCGCACGGCAACGCCGAGGCGGTCGGAATCGGGGTCGGTGCCGAACACGACGTCCGCATTGATTTTTTCCGCGAGCGAAATGCCCATCGAAAGCGTTTCCTTAAATTCGGGATTGGGCACGGCGACGGTAGAAAATTCGCTGTCCTTGGAGGTTTGCTCCTCCACCACCGTAACGTTGATACCGAGGCGGGTAAGAATTTTCATTACGGGAACATACCCCGATCCGTGCACGGGAGTATACACAAGACGCAAACCGACCCCGCACTTTTCCACCGCCTTCTTGGAAAGGGTCAGCTTGGAGAGCTCGTCGTAATAAGTATCGTCCGCCTCTTGCGGAACGGGCTTGATGAGCGGGCTCGTTTCGTCGCCCGTAACCGAAAGGTAATCGGTGATTTTTTCGATATGCCCGACGACGATTTCCGTCGCCTCGGGCGACATCTGTGCGCCGTCCTCGCCGTACACCTTGTAGCCGTTGTATTCCTTGGGGTTATGCGAGGCTGTGATCATGATGCCTGCCACCGTATTCAAATACCGCACAGCGTAGGAGAGCATGGGCACGGGGTGCACGTCGTCGAAGAGGTATACCCTGACGCCGTTCTTTGCAAGCACGCCCGCAGCCTTACGCGCGAACAGACGGCTCTTGCGGCGGGTGTCGTAGGAAATGACCACACCTCTCGCCTTCGCCTCTTCGCCGAGGGAGACGATATACCGGGAAAGCCCCTCGCTCGCCCGCATAACGGTATAAACGTTCATCATATTCGTGCCGCAGCCGATGATCCCGCGCATTCCCGCCGTGCCGAATTCGAGCTCGGCGCCGAAGCGGTATTCCTTTTCCTTCTCGTCGGACGCAACGCTTTCCAGCTCCGCCCTGTCTTCGGGCGCAAGCCGTTCGTCCTTTACCCACGATTGGTACAATTCCTGATAGTTCATACTTCCTCCCAAAACGCCCGTACGGGCGAAATTTCCCTTATTCCTCGAAGCCCTCGGGTTTATCGTCCTTTACGCCCGCAATCTTGCGGAACGAGATGAAATATTTCTTTTCGTTATCCTCGCAGTAGTGCACGAATTGCAAGCACAGCACGAAGAGGTAGCACGCGGGCAGCGTGATGATGAGCGCGCTCCCGAAGGTGCACACCGCAAACAGCACGGTGATCGTAATAATCAGATAGTTGGTAACGAGATAGCTTGCAAAACGCCTGCCGAAGCTCTTTTTACTGCGGAAGGAGGCGCGGAATGCCGAGCATACCGACTTCCCGCCCGAAAGGATCCCCGGGATCCAACCGGAAATCAAAGTCATTTTCAGGGCGACGAGCGCGCATACCGCCGTTACCGTAAGCGAAATGGAGGCAAGCACCGAAACGAGCCCGTGCATGGAGAGCGCCGCGGGCATCAAAAAGAAGAGCGCGTAGCAAAGCGCCGCCATGAGCGCGTCGTACGCGAACGATAAGGGCACATAGATGACCTCGTACAGCGCCGCCCGTCCCACGTTGCGGAAATAGGACTGCGAAAAACCCGTGCGGGCGTAGATGCTCATTCTGTCGTTCAAACTTCCGGCGACGGCAAAAACAGAAAGTCCGTTAACGAAGCGGAACAAGAGACAGAGCGCGACCACCCCCACCACCGAGCCGACGATGGTATCGATTTTACTGCCGAGTAAATGCAAAAAATCGAGCGAAGCCGCGTTGAAATTCTGAATCCACTCCGAACCGTTCTCAAACAGCGAAGGGAAAAAATCCTTGATCAGCCGTTTGATTTCCTGCATTTCCCCGCTTGCCAGAATCCGGTTTAAGCCCAAACGCAAAACGAGGTATATCAGGCTCATAAAGATTGCCCCCGTGATCACACGGTAAGCAAGCATTTTAAACACGTTGGAAAAGTTATCGACGGTAATGTGCATCGCGTTGCGGAATCTCACGTCAAAGCTCCCTGTAACTTTTTATTAAATCTTCTCTGTCCAGCTTATCTGCCTCGTAATAGACCGTCTCCATGCGGACGAAGAATCCCGTGAAGAGGAAAAGATACACGCCGAAGGCGACGATACGGCTGACGATTTCGGGCAGGAAAGCCGACCCGCCGACAAGCACGACGAATGCAAGCAGCGACATTGCGTGGGCAAGCACCAAGCGCCAGCGCACCTTCATGGAAAGTCTGTAAGAGTAAAGAAATGCGTCGTAAGGACGGAAGCCCGTCGCCTGCATACAGGGCAGCCACAGGAAAAACACTTCAACGAGATACAAAAACAAAAACGCGATCACTGCGAACGCCGCCAAGGCGAGAAGATATACGAGCACGTCGGACGCAAGCGAAGAAATCGCAAACGTAACGGCGGAAATCACCAGTGCCCAGAGCTCGGCGACCATGGTATACAGCAGCACGATGCAAAACACGGAAAAGACTACCGAACCCAATTGCTTTCCCGCTCCGTTCAGGGTACGCTTGCCGATACGCACGTGCTTTTCGACGAGCGAAACGAGAAACGCCGCAAAAAAACCGACGCAGAAAAAGGCGAACACCGCATAAATACCGCCGAGCACGCTGTCGATCCGTACGAGGCTCCAAACGCGGAAGAGCTGCACGAAATCCGCGCGCGGATTCCCTGCAAAGAAGCTGCGGACGTACTCCGCCGTTGCGGTATAATCAAAGCAGAGTGCAAGAAAAACCGCCGGCACGATTCCGCAGGGCAAAACGTACCAGAGGTTTTTAAACAGATATTTCCAATTTCCGAACACTACGCGCATACGCTATCCGCCATTCTTTTCTATCCAATCTCTATTATATACTAAAAAGCGGAAAGTGTAAAGTCTTTCAAGATAAAAATACCCGAAAAAAATCAAAGCCTGCCGCGTTCGGTAAGCATTGCTTCGAGAATATCCGCCGCGTCCTTTACAAGCAGCGGACAGGGGCGTTTCTTATAATATTCCTTCCCCCGCTCTTCGGGTACGGGCGAGGTTTCCGCTCCGATCCCCGCGCCCGTCAACAGCTCCGCACAGATAATACTGCCGTTCTTCTCGCGGCAACGGCGGGCGTACTCCTGCACGATCGCATAGAGCTCCCCCTTGGGCAAATCGGAAAAAAACAGCCCGAGCACCGTAACCCCGCCCGTAACGGCGCCGCAGGTCAGGCGCATACGCCCCATACCGCCGCCCATGGGATATGTTGCGGCAAGCAACGTCTTTTCGTCCGCCCCCGCGTCTTTACAAAAGGCGAGCGCCACCGCTTGCGCACAAGTGTAGCCCTCTCTGAAATTGTGTTCCGCTTGCTCTCCGCGCGTCATAATATTCTCCTTTTGAAGCAAAACCGAGCGCGCCGACCGTTAGGAAGGCGACAAGGCATAGAAAAAAGAATTTCGCGAAATGGTTACACTTCGTACCACTCCCCTTCCTTGGGCACGGTTGCCTTGATTCCGAACGCCTCTGCCTCCCGCATGAATTTTTCCATGTTCACCTTATGCGTAAAGGGCGGAAACGCGTCGTCGAAGTGATCGGCAAACACCGATTTCGGCTGCAATTCTTTTAAAAACGGGCGCATATACCGATACATTTTCGTCCTGCCCTGATAGGGAAAGACAAGCAAATCCGCGCCCGTCGGGTACTGCGTATCGCCGTCCGTGCCCGCCGAGCCGAGAATAAACACCGTTTTATCCCCGTGCGTCAGCCCGAACGCGTAAACGTCGTCGCCGATTTTGTAGCGCTTCATCTCCTTTAACAATGCAACCGCCTTATGCGCGTTGAAATAGGTGCGCGGAGAAAGCACGATACCCGCAAGCGTCGCGCCATCGAACACGCAGTGCCTGCTTTGGAATACGCGCACTCCGATTTCTCCGATTTGGAAACGGTCGCCCGCCGCAACCGCCAGCATTTTATCCGCGGGAATCCCGTTCCGCTCCGCGATCCGAATCCCGTTTTCCGAAACGTACACGCGCGGCAGCCCCGCATTTAAAAACGCGCCGATGTCGCGGAAATGATCGAAATGGGGATGGGTTATCAAGGCGGCGTCCGCCCCTGCCGCCTCCTCGACGGGCACGCGGAAAAGCTTGCGGTTATGTAATTTTAAATACGGATCGACGAGAACGCGGGTTGCGCCGCCCTCGATCAACAGGCTTGCCGTGCCGTACCACTTAATTCTCATTCGTGTCTTTTCCGCTCCGCTCTTCTCTTTTCTTCGCGCCGCCGCTTCTCCGCGCGTTTCATGCTTGCACGTGCGAGCACGACGGCGTTGGGGTGCAGACGGGAGGTTAAATCGGGAAACGCCTTTAAAATTCGCTTGGGCATCTTCTTTACCAACGCATCGATCATGAGGTTGCGCTTCTCCTCCACCGTCTCCTTTGCGGACTCGATCTTATCCTCCGTCCTCAGCGTAGCGGCGGCGATGTGCTCACCGATGAAGTCCGACCCGAACTTCATTGCCTGTACGGCGGTCTCCACGCCGTCGATGTCCTTCAGCCCGCTGTTTAAGCGCAGAACCTGCAATAGCGTAACGATACAGTCGGCAAGCAGCGCGGCAAGACAAACGGACACGAGCGCCGTGCCCGTAATATTCCCCGCAAGAAAGACGAATTTCTTAACGAGCGGGTGAACGGCTTCGACAACGAACAGCACTGCAAGCCCCCACAGAACGGAAAATTCGAGGCAGATATAACCCTTGATGTTAAACTTTCTCTCCGAATAATCCCACCACTTGTTATGGAAGAACGTTTCGAGGATCCAACCCGTTAAAAATTCAATTGCCGTGGGCATAACGATACCGATGAGAAAGACCGCCCAGGGTTTTTCGACGAAATCGCCGAGCAGCAATAATATAACGGTAACCCCTACCCCGTATATAGGACAGACGGGACCGCACAAAAAACCGCGGTTGACGAATTTCCCCATGCTTACCGCGTGAAAGGCAACCTCTGCAACCCAGCCCAAGAAGGCATAAAGAAAGAAATAGGCAAAAATTTCGTACAACGAAAGCGTACCGAGAAATACGTTTTGCATCTTCCGTCCTCCGCCTTTGATTTTATCACAGGAAAGGAAGTTTGTCAAGCAGTAAATCGTGCTATTATCGAAGGCGCGGCGCCACTCCCCGTCATTCCGAGGCTTGGGCGAGGAATCTTTTTGCGCATCGCGCAAAAGAAAAAAACGCGGACAACGAATTGAACGCGTTTTTTCTTATCGATAGGTTTATTCCAAACTGCCGGAAATTCAGTTATCGAATTCGTAATAGCAGTCCGAATACTGTGTGGGGGGCATCGTTTCGCCTTCGCCGACGTAAATCGTGTTGACGATCTTGCCTTGCCCGTCGATTACCTTGTAGGAACCCGTTTTGGGACACACGTCTCCGCAATTTAATCTCATGTTTTTCACCTCCGATACTATTAACTTGCGTTAAATATCGGATTTTATGCGCGCGGTCATAAAATTCCCAAAACGTTGATCCAAAAGCACGTCAGCGAAAGAATTACGAGATAGAACGAAAACCACTTGTAATTGCCCTTTCCGATGACTTTTAACATGACCTTGATCGCAAAGAATCCCGACACCGCCGCAAATACCACGCCGACCGCCATGCCCACGATTTCGGGCGCGGAGAGCGCAAACGATACCCCCTCGGCGGGACGGACGACGTGCCAGAGCTCTACGGCAACGCTGCCTAAGATTACGGGAATGCTCATTAAAAAGGAGAATTTTGCAACCTCCTCCTTCTTCGCCCCCGAAATAACGCCCGCGGCGATCGTAGAGCCGCTGCGCGAGATCCCGGGAAAAAGCGCCGCCGCCTGCACCACGCCCATGGCGACCGAGTTCCCCCAGCCGAGCGCGCGCTCCTTTTTACGGTTTTTCGAAACGATCTCGGTAATCAGCAATATCATTGCCGTCGTCGCAAAGAACACCGCCAGCCAGCACAGCCATGCGGGATTTGTGTCGGGGTTGAAGATCGCCTCGATTTTGTCGTTGAACAATACTCCGACGACCCCTGCGGGGATCGTGGCGACGATGAGCATAAGCAAGGTTTTAAAGGGCTTTTTGAAGAGCGCGAGAATATCCCGCCAGAACGCCGCAATCACCGCGACGAGGGTGCCGAAGTGCAGCAGGACGTTGACGAACATCATGCCCCCTTCCCCGATATTATAACCCAATACCCGTTGCAGCAGCGTTAAATGCCCGCTTGAAGAAACGGGCAGGAACTCAGTGAGTCCCTGCACCGTACCTAAAACGATCGATTTCCAGATTGCTTCAAAAAATCCCATATGATCCTTAATTCGAACTCGTCAGATTCTTATAACGGTTCTCGAAAATATCGTAGCTGTCGTTATAGTCGGCAAGCAACTTGGTCTGGCGGTTGCTTGCATCCGTCGAAGCCGTGTTCGCCTTGATCGACTCGAAAAAGAGATTGCTGAACGAACCCTCGGTATCCTTCTGCGCGGGGTCGTACTGCGTGAAAGGATCGTAGCGCACGCCGTTCTTCGAGAATGAGAACGTGCAGTAGATGATATGCCAGCCGTAATCGGAAGGTACGACGACGTAGTTGCCCGCGCCCTGTTTCACCGCATACTGCGCCGCATACTCGAACTCGCTGACGAAATCCGTCTTGTTTGCGGTAACCGCGTAACCGAGGTAGCTGTTCAGACCCGCTGTATCCGTATTATACGCAAACGACAGCTCTCTTATGACGGAATACGCCTTGTTTTCATTGCTGTCCGCAACGAATATCCGATTGGCGTCGTACTCGCCCGCAAAGTTCAGGCTGCCTTTCGCATAGATAAACTTTTCGTAATCGACCTCGCCGTTTTCCTTGTACCAGTCCTGCGTATAGTAGCTCTCGCCCGTCTTCGTTTCGCTGACGACCTCGGAACCGAACGCATAATCGAGATACCCCTTCATTTCGCCGAGGAAGCCGTCGATATTGATTCTGGTCGGCTTGTACGCGCGCTTGTCCGCGTCGTAGGTGCCGTTGTAAGTGTACTGACCGTAGTAATTCTTTAAGACGTCGTACTTCGTATCCTTGGCGAAGTTGTCCTCGAAGAACAGCCATTCGCGCTTATCGTCCCCACCCGTATACTTTGCCGCCGAGCTCTCGGGCTTGTAGGAATAATCCGTTTCTCCCGTAAACCAGCTGCCGCGCTGATCGGTAGCCAAAACGTTCTTTAAAAGCGCTGCGCGCGTGGAGAACTTGTTGCCCTTCGTATCGCCGAAGTCCTGATCCGCCGCTTTCAGCGCGTCGGACTGCGCCGTAGAGAAAGGAAGCAGAATGTTGACGACGAAGCCGAACTCGAAGTTTGTTTCGGGCGCGGTCAGCACAAAGGAGGTGTCCGATACAGAATCCATTGCGCTTTCGAGCTTGGAGATATCCGCCGTAAAGTCTTTGAGCTGGTTCGCCTTGGCTTCGGTAAAGTAATCCGCACAGTATTGGTCTGCGATCTTCTCTTCCGCCTCTTTGGTAAACGCGTCGCCGAGCTTCTGGATAAGCAAGCCCGCGTAGCTGTTGAGCTTTTGCATTTTGAAGTAGTTCAGAGACTCGACGTCGCTCGTATTTTCGCCCTTTTCGATAAGGCTGTTCCCGCGCAACGCCGTAATAAATCGATCGTAAGCACGCTTACGATAGGAAGTCGTAGAGCCATCCACCGGCTCGTAGGAGCCCTTCGGGCTTGCATTGTCCGCAATTCCCGTCCCCGTATAAATTCTGTACGCGGGATCGACGAAATCCGAATTGGCGGTGTTCACGCCCGTCGGAGTGGTACGCACGCCCGATTCGTATTCGATGTCCTCTTCTTCCTTGATGATTTCTTTTTCGTATTCGTCGAGGTTATTATTGAAGGATACTCGCAGGTTATATTCCGCCACCGCCTTGTTTTGATCGGTGAGGAAATAACCGAGCCCCGCAAGATCGCGCTCGGTAGCCGATGCGTCTCCAACCGCCGCAACCGCCGCTTCGTAGCCCGCCTGCGTGTAGGTATATTCCGTGCCGTCCTCGTCCGTCCACTTTCCACCGTCCTTGACAAGAAAATAAGCTTTGGCGTATTGCAGATAAATCTGACGCTGCACGAGGGAATTTGCGATCGCGTCGAACGCCGCCTTCGCGGAGCCGTAGGAGTTGACGAGGTTGTCCCCACCGTTGGACATATAGCTCAAAATCATTTCAAGCTTGGTGATTTCCGCCGTCGTTACGATGCTCTTTTTGTCCTCGCCGAATTCCTTTGCGAAGCTCTCGCTGTCCGCAATGTTCACCGTCGCCACGACCTGATTCAGATCGAGCCGCGTATTGGTGGTTACGAGGTCGCACCCCGCAAAAATTCCGCAAGCCATCACAGCCGAAAGTGCGATTGCCGCCGCCTTTTGTTTCTTGTTCATAATCACTCCGAGAATTTCATGCGGACATTACCGCATATAAAATCTATTTATACCTGTCTATTATAACCTATTTCGGAAAATTGTGCAATTCTTTTTCGTGAAATTCACGCAAAAGTTACCGCAAATTTCAAAAATTTCGTCATGAGCACCATGGTTTTTCCGCCGTCGCCCATAAAACGGAAACAAAGAACGGGCGCGCTCGTCATATCGAGGCTGAGCTTGTCGGCATATTTGTCCATTGCCGCACCCACGCGCCGATCGGAAAGCGCTTGCAAAGAGGCGAACTCCAACGCACCGCCCTTTGCCCCAACGGAGATCTTTTTCACCCCGAGCTTTGCGGCATACCCCTTCATCACGGCGATCACGAGCAAATTAAACACCTCGGGCGGAAGCGGGCCGTACGTCTCTTCGAGCGAAGTGCACACCCGCTTGTAGTCGGACGCCGTGCGTATCTCGGCAATCTGCTTGTAGCAGTCCATGCGCCCCGCGTTCGATTCGACATAAGACTCGGGAATAAACGCCGTCGCCTTGACGTCGAGTTCTACGCTCTCCTGCTTTTCGCCCGTGATCTCTTCCTTTAAAATTTTAGCGTACAGCTCGTAACCGACCTTGTCCATGTGCCCGTGCTGCTCCGCGCCGAGTACGTTGCCCGCGCCGCGGATTTCCAGATCGCGCATGGCGATTTTAAAGCCCGAGCCGAGCTCGGTAAACTGCATGATCGCCTTCAAGCGCTCGGCGGCGGTTTCCGTCATCACCCGTTCCGGCTTATAAGTAAAATAAGCGTGCGCGAGCCGCGTGCCTCGCCCCACCCGTCCGCGCAGCTGGTACAACTGCGAAATCCCGAGCCGGTCGGCATCGATAACGACGAGCGTGTTGGCGTTGGGCAGGTCGATCCCGTTTTCGATGATCGTGGTGGTAACGAGAATATCGCTTTCGCCGCGGTAAAACCCGAATACGTTGTTTTCGAGCGTCGTCTTTTCCATCCTGCCGTGCGCCACCGAAACGCGCGCTTCGGGCACGAGCCCCTTCAGCTTATGGGCGAAGGTGAAAATGCTTTCCACCTTGTTATATAAAACGAACACCTGCCCCCTTCTCGCCATCTCCCTTACGCACGCGTCGCGCAGAAGCGTTTCCGTCTCCTCGGCAACGTACGTCTGCACGGGCAGGCGGGCGCGCGGCGGCGTCTGGATCGTGGAAATGTCGCGTATGCCCGAAAGCGACAGGTGCAAAGTGCGCGGAATGGGCGTCGCCGTCATGGTGAGACAATCGATGTTGCGCTTTAAGCTCTTGATTTTCTCCTTGTGCTCCACGCCGAAGCGCTGTTCCTCGTCCAACAGCAGCAGCCCCAGATCGCGAAACTTCACGTCCGCCGAAAGCAGGCGGTGCGTACCGACGATCAAATCGACCTCGCCCATTGCCAGCCCGTCGAGAATACGCTTCTGCTCCCGCTCGGTGCGGAAACGATTGAGCGCTTCCACGCGCACGCCGAAGTCCTTCATCCGTTCGGTCGCCGTGCGAAAATGCTGTTCGGAAAGCACCGTAGACGGACACATCAGAGCGACCTGCTTCCCCGCAAGAATACAGCGGTAAGCGGCGCGCAGGGCGACCTCCGTCTTGCCGAAACCAACGTCGCCGCACAGAAGCCTGTCCATCACCTTGTCCGAGCACTGGTCGTTTTCGATCTCTTGCAGCGAGGTGAGCTGGTCGGGGGTCTCCTCGTAGGGGAAAGCCGCCGCAAACTCCTCCGTCTCCTCGCGGAATACGGGGAAGGCGTAGCCGTGCCGCTCGCTGCGTTCGGCGTACAGCTGCTTCAAATCGAACGCCATCTTTTTCAGCGAAGCGCGCACGCGCGCCTTCACGCGCTCGAACTCCCCCCCGCCGATTTTGGAGAGCGTCGGATTATCCCCGCCCATATATTTGGACAGTACGTCCATCTGCTCGACGGGCACGTACAGCGTGTCGCCGTCCTTATATTCGAGGGCGACGTATTCCTTTGTGCCGTCCGTCGTCTCTATCTTCTTCGTGCCGACGATCCTGCCTACGCCGTACGTCTCGTGCACGGCGAAGTCGCCGATTTCGGGCGCAATGAACAAATTCCCCCGTTTGCGCTTGATCCGCCGTTCGGGCGGCGCCTTTAAAAACAGGTCGTCGCTGCCGATGATCGCCGTCTTGATATCGTGCAACAAAAAACCGTGCGGAAGATTCCTGCCCGACACCGCAAACCCGCGCAGGGCGGCGGCTTGGGAATACTCTCCCACCGAAAAACCGTTGTCCGTCAGATCGTCCTTCAATTTCCGTGCGCGCGCGTCCGTGCCGCAGTAGAGCAGAACGCGGTAGCCCGTCTTTTTCCACACCGAAAGGTCGTTGTATAAATCGCTAAAGCTGTTGAGATAGCGGCTGACGGGCACGGAGGTAAAGCGGTAACTCTTTACGGGATCGAAGAAATAGGCGTTGCCCGTAAACGCCGACAGCGACAGCGCGCGCCGCCCGTTAAAGCGCAGCGTGTCGGGCGAAACCAGCTGTCCCGCCGAAAATCGGGCGCATTCCCCGCCCTCGTACAGCGAAATCATGCGCTCGGTAAATTCCTGCGCCGCCGCTTCCGCCCTGTCTTTGATCTGCTTGCACTCGTCGAAAATGAGGAGCACGTCCTCGGAAAGCGTGTCGAAAAAACTGCGCGCCGTATGCAACAGGGGCAGAATAAAATCCGAACGGTAGCCGTCCGCTTCGAGGTCGGCGGCAATCCCTCCCAACCGCTCCCGCGCCGCACGGTTCGGGGCGGCGGCTATCTCCCTCCCGAAGGCTTCGCGGATACGCTCCGCCTCGCCCTCCGCAGGCACGGCGTCCGTCGCCGCAACGATTTCCAGCGTCTTTAACAGCGGATACCTCTCGCCTGTAATTTCGTCGTAGGGTTTGATGCTCTCCACCTCGTCGCCGAAGAAATCGACGCGCACGGGATGATCGGCGTTGACGGGAAAAATATCGAGCACGTCCCCCCGCACCGCAAACGCGCCCTTGGCTTCCGCCGTATACTCGCGCGAATATCCCGCCGCAACGAGCGAAGAGACGAGCGTCCGCATCTCCGTTTCCTTTCCCACCGTCAGACGGAAGCTTTTCAGCCGCTCGGGCACGAGCTGCATGAACGCCTCGATATCTCCCACGATGATATCCGCGCCCGACTGCCATTCGTACAGGGCGTTCAGGCGGCGGAAGAGCGCATCCTTGGAAAGCGCTTTGCGGTAAAAGAGCACTTCGTCCTTGGCGGAGAGCAGAGCGACGCGTTTATCGGAGAGCGCGCCGATCGACTGCGCAGCGCGCTGCGCGGAAAGCGCGTCCGCCGTAACGTAGACGGCGCGCCCCCGACACAGCGACGCCGTAAAATACTTTAAGGGATCGGCAAGCGAATAGCAAGCAACGGGCGCGCCGTTTTCCACGTCCCGCCCGAGCAATGCAAAATCCTGTCCCGCGTTGTCAAAGGTAAAGTTCATCCGTTATATTTCCCCATAACGAGGTCGATTTTTTCTCCGCGCGCAAGCGATATCGCCGCCTCTGCCGCGCGCTTCGCCGCCGTCGAAAACAGCTCGTAGTCCTCCCTTCGGATTTCCGAAAGCACGTAATTGATAATGGGAATATTCACTTCCGCGTCGCGGATCCCCATGCGAATGCGGGCAAAGTCCGAAAACCCGAGCTCGGCGATCACCGAACGCATACCGTTGTGCGTGCCCGCGCTGCCCGAAGGACGGATGCGCACGTGCCCCTTGGGCAAATCGTAGTCGTCGTAAATGATCACCAGCTGTTCGGAGGTCAGCTTGTACTTTTTCATCAGCTGCTTCACCGCCCTGCCCGACGCGTTCATATAGGTAACGGGACGGGCGACGATCACCTTTTCGCCGCCGAGAAACGCCTCGGCAACGCTCGCCTCGCACTCCTTTTTTTTGAACCTCACCCCCAACGCCTCCGCCGCGTCCCCGGCCGCCAGAAAACCGAGGTTATGAAAGGTCTTTGCGTATTTTTCTTCGGGATTCCCGAGTCCTACGATCAAAAACATAATTGCTCCTTATGATATCGTTTTCTTTGCGCTTCGCCTTAAAGATCGTCGCCCCTTCATTATGGGGACAGCCAAGAAAAGGCAACGTCCTTCACTCCGCTAACCGTAAAGCGCACGGGCGATTCCGTTTTATTATAAAAAGCCGCCGCAAAGGCGGCGGCGCACGTTTCGTCCGTTCGTCAATCGTAAATTTTGCTCATCGGCTTATCGAGATAAACGTTTTCGATCGCCGCCGCAAAAATATCCGCCGTAGTCAGAATTTTCATCTTGGGCAGAAGCTTCTCTTCGGACAGACGGATGGTGTCGAGCATGACGAGCTCTGTGATCGGCGATTTTTCCAACCGCTCGATGGCAGGTCCCGACAGAACCGCGTGCGTGCAGCAGGCGTGAATCTCCTCCGCACCCTGATCGACGAGCGCCTGCGCGCCCTGTACGATCGTGCCCGCCGTGTCGATCATATCGTCCACAAGCAGACATTTTTTTCCGCGGACGTCGCCGATGATGTTCATGACTTCCATCACGTTCGCCTTGGGACGGCGCTTGTCGATGATCGCCATGGGACAATTGAGACGCTCCGCCACCTTTCTCGCGCGGTTCACGCTGCCCACGTCGGGCGACACCACGATATAATCGTCGTCCGTGCGCCCCGCAAAGTAATTATAGAGCGTCGGACCGCCCAGAAGGTTGTCCACGGGAATATTGAAAAATCCCTGGATCTGCGCCGCATGCAAGTCCATCGTCAGAATACGGTCCGCACCCGCAGAGGTGAGGAGATCGGCAACGAGCTTTGCCGTGATCGGGTCGCGCGAACGCGCCTTTCTGTCCTGCCGCGCATATCCGAAATAGGGCATGACCGCCGTAACCCGCCCCGCCGAAGCGCGCTTTGCCGCGTCGATCATGATAAGCAGTTCCATGAGGTTGTCATTCACGGGAGATGAGGTCGACTGGATGATAAACAGATCCCGTCCGCGTACCGTTTCGCCGATATGCACGCTCGTTTCGCCGTCGGAAAACTTCGTTGCTTCCACTTCGCCGAGGGACGTATTCAGTTTCTTTGCAATCGCCTCGGCAAGAGGTCGGTTCGAATTGCCCGCAAACAGCTTGATTTCGTTTCCGTGTGTAATCATCTCTATATTCCTTTTGTAATTTTAATCAGCCGACTTGCTTTGTCCGACGCCGTCCCTCCGGCTATCTTTCGGACCTTCCCCCGCTTCCTCAATTCACACACCGCTTTCTATTGTAACCGCTTTTTTAAATTTCGTCAATCGTTTGAAAGTAATTGCGGAAAAAATCTCTCGCGATTTTCCGTTCCGCCGCGGCTCCCTCTTCCGCTATGCCGAAAGCCGTAACAAAGTATCGCAAAATCCGCGAATGATATCATATCAAATCTTTCAGCTTACTCAAATCGAGCGCCCATTCATCTACGCGGTTGAGCTCGCGGTGCCGTTCGTTTGCTTCGCCGAGCGATTTGCGAAATTCGGCGTAGGTTGCGCCGTTCACCTTCATAAAGTGCTCTTCCGCCGCCCGCGCGTCCCCCTTCAGCTGCGTGCGCCCGATATGCACCACGCTATGGCAGGCAGGGCAGAGCGCAACCACGTCCTCGAGCTTCTGCGTTTTCGTCGGAATATCATAGCCCCACCGCTCGTGCGCCTCCAACCGTTTGCAGGGCACGCCGCAGACCGAGCACTTCCCGCCCGCACGGGCGTACGCCGCTTTGCGCACCGCGTCCCACCCCGCAGGGGGAAGCAGGCTTCTCAAATTCGAATACCAGCACCCGTCGGGAACGAGCTCAAAGCCGAGTTTCGGTTCCATTGCGTCAAAGCCTTGCGGCGCCCGTCTTTCTTGCTGCCGCCGCCACCGCCGCCGCCACCGCGTCGTGCGCCCGCTGCTCGAACGCGTAAGGCAGAATATAGTCTGCGCTCAGCTTATCGCCTACGGCGGAAGCGATCGCTTCGCTTGCCGCAAACATCATTTCGAAATTGATTTCGCGCGCGCGCACGTCAAGCGCGCCGCGGAACAGTCCGGGGAATACGAGCACGTTATTGATTTGGTTGGGCTTTTCGCTGCTGCCCGTACCGACGATCGCCGCCCCCGCTTCGAGCGCGTCCTCGCGCGCGATTTCGGGCGTGGGGTTGGCACAGGTAAATACGATCGCCCCGTCCTTCATGGAACGCACCATTTCTTTGCCGACGCAGTTCGCCACAGAAACGCCGACGAACACGTCCGCTCCCTTCATGGCGTTGGCAAGTCCGCCCGTAACGCGGTTGCGGTTGGTGCGGGAGGCAATTTCCGCCTTGACGGAATTGAGGCGGGGATCGCCCTCGCATATGATCCCGCGGCTGTCGCAGAGAATCACGTCCTTCACGCCGCTCTTTAACAGGAAGTTCGCAATGGCAATGCCCGCCGCGCCCGCACCGTTGATCGCCACCGTAACGTCCTCGCGCTTCTTGTCCACCAGCCTCAATGCGTTGGAAAGCGCCGCCGCCGTTACGATCGCCGTACCGTGCTGGTCGTCGTGGAACACGGGAATATCCAGATCGTTGATCAGCCGCCGCTCGATTTCAAAGCAACGGGGTGCGGAAATGTCTTCGAGATTGATGCCGCCGAACGAGCCCGCCAGCAGCTCTATCGTACGGATGATCTCTTCGGTATCCTTCGAACGGATGCACAGCGGAATCGCGTCCACTCCGCCGAACGCCTTGAAAAGGGCGCACTTGCCCTCCATGACGGGCATACCCGCTTCGGGACCGATATCCCCCAATCCCAATACGGCGGTACCGTCGGTAATTACGGGAACGGTATTCCAGCGGCGGGTAAGCGTAAAGCTCTTTTCCGCATCTTCGTGGATTGCCATACAGGGCTCCGCCACGCCCGGAGTGTAGGCGAGCGAAAGTTTTTCGCGGCTGTCCACCTCCACGCGGGACACAACTTCGATTTTGCCCTTCCACTCGGCGTGCTTCTTTAAAGACTCTTCTCTGTAATTCATACTTTTCTCCTTAGATTAGCCAAACGCCAATCATTATACCTTAAAGTAATTTTTTCGTCAAGGAAATCGGGGAATAAAACCGCTCCGCAACAAAATTAAACCCCGCGCAGAATCTCTGCGCGGGATCAATTCTATCATGCCCCCAAACCCGATTGCTCGGTTATGATATCGTAATTATTTCGTATGCACGCGGATGACAACCACGCTGTACGGTTTCAGCTCGTAGCCGATCGTGTTTTTACTGAACGCGCCGATCGTAAACGATTCCGGTTTGACGGGCGTCGCTTCGGGCGTATTCGTCGCCGTCCAATCGTCGCAGGCAATTTCGGTAACGGCGGCGTTTCCCTTCAATTTTACTCCGCCGAGCGCAAAGTTCGTCTTGATCGTATCGGGGCTTGCATTGACGATTTTGAGAATGACGTCTCCGTTTTCGCCGATACTCTCCACGTGATAAATTTTATCTACCGTTTTCGGCTTCGCCGAGGAATTGGCGTCCGTCGGAAGCTCGTACTGCGTTTCAAAGTCCGCAGCGTACTCCGCCTTCGCCTGTGCCGCCGGGAGATACGCGCCCTGATTCTTCATAAAAATCTGTTGGATATAATAGTTGGCGGTACGCAGGATCTCGGTGTTCGTGTAGTACATCATGTCTACCTTCCACTGCCTGTCGTCCCAATTTAACGAAGCAAACATGGGTGCGTAAGCGGCAAGCTTTACGACGTCGCCGTTGCGCTCGTATCCCGTCATCATTGCCGCCTCCGACAGCGCGGTGATCCAGCTGTTCGCGTGGTGCTTATCGTAGCCCGCGGCGCGCCCCGATCCCTCGTTCGCGGAATATTCGCCGACGAAAACTTCGTAGTATCCGTTTTCCCCCTCGCGCTTGTAGCCGTCGTACATCGCGGCGTTTTCGAAGAGCTCGGTATAGTTCACGTAGTAGTGCTGGTCGACGACGCCGTACTCGGCAACCGTTTCGATGATGCGGTCGGGATTGACCTTCGCATCGTCGAGGTAGTTCCACGCCGCCGTGCCCGCCGTGCCCCGCGTCTGGTTCTTTAACGGATTTTCGCAATTCTCGAAGTGCATCGCGTTACCGACGATGGGCTTGACGCCGTACTTTTCCATTGCCGCCATAAACGTTTTGTCTTCGAGGAATTTTTCATAATAATCGGTATAGTACTTGCCCGACTGCTCGTTTCCGATGCCGAGATAGTCCATTTCGAAGGGCTCCGGATGCCCCATACTCGCACGGATTTTTCCCCACTTGGTATCCGTTCCGCCCTTGGCGAAATCGAGCAGGTCGATCGCGTCGCGGATATAATCGTTTACGCCCTTATTATGTCTGCCCGCAAGCCCGTGGGGCTTACTTGCCGCGCCGCCCTGACAGCTGAGCCCGCAGTTGAGAACGGGCACCGCGCTCGCGCCAATGCTCTCGGCAAACACGAAATATTCGTAAAAGCCGATGGCGTAGTCCATATCGTAATAACCGCTGCCCGCCCATAAATCGGGGTTGTGCTTGCGCGTGATCGCCTCGCCGTAGGTGGGAGCGCCGTCCTTTACCGTGCCGTCCGTATTGATCTTATAGGAGAATGCGGGCACGTCGTCGTCCCCCGCGTTCGAACCCGTAACCGCCGCGCCCACGGAATTTTTCCAATCGTAAGCGCATTCTTCGCCGACCGCGCCGTTGCCTTCGATAATACAGCCGCCGGGGAAGCGCACGAACTTGGGCGATAGCTCGGCAACCGCGTCGTATACGTATTTCTTAATGCCGCAAACGCTGTCCGACGTTTCAAACGAAACGCCGTCGAGACAGAGCGTCGCCGCGTCGGAGAAGGAAAGCTCGAATTTCAGATTTTTGCTTGCCGTGCCCGTTGCGGTAAACGTGCGCTCGTACTTCACCCAAGAGGATTCCTGTAAAATTTCCACGGTGCCCACGACGAAATCCTCGCTTCCGTTCGTGATTTTCACCGTCATCGTCAGCGCCTTATCCGGATTTTTGATAAACGCCGTAAACTTGTAGTCCGTACCCTCTTTTACCGCCATCGGTACGGCGGTATAGCCCGAATTCGTCAGCTTTCCGTTTACCGTTGCCGTAACCTTCGCGTAATTTCTGTTGGCATTTCCGGCATAAGCCGTGGCCTTGAACACGCTGTCCGTATTTTCGATCGCGAGCGCCGCGCCGCCCGAAGCCGCCCACGCGTAATTCTTGCTCTGCGTGATCGCGTCAAACGAGCCGTTTGCAAGTAAATTATCGTCCAGCAAATAGGACGCGTAATTGATGTCCTCCAAAAACACGCCGAACAGACTGTCCGAAATACCCGTACCGCCCTTTGCGGCGTTTACGCTAAGCGTTACGTCCGCATTTTCCAAGCTCGGAGCTTCGCGGTCGAAAACCGCCTTTTCGGGATTCCCGCATCCACCGAGCGCCATGACCGTTGCAAACATCGCAACCCCCGCCATACCGATCAAACGTTTCTTCATCATTCCCCCTAATGAACACGTTTTTGATTTTCTAACATGTATTGTAACATAACTTCGAAAATATATCAAGGGATTTTATAAAGTTTTTTGTAAATTTGTCAAGCGTTTGCGAGTAGTTTTTTAGAAATTTTTTAGAATTTTTTTTGTAAACTACTAAAAACACCTCATCAAAGAAGTGTTTTCGGTAGTAAGCATATCAAATTGTAGGGAAAAAGTCAAGCAAATCCACATTCAAGACATGATAAAGCCGTCCTCCTCCATGGAGAACTTCCTTTGTGCGAGGCTTTGAGGTTAGGCTGCTTTCTTTTTTAGGAATCTTATATGATACAATTCCTTATGCTCTCTAATCTCTTCGAGAAGTTCCTCTCTCTTTTGGATTGGAGATTGCCAAGCCCTCTTCCCAAATTTATTTCTCAATGACGAGTGTGGTCGATTGTTATATCTTATAAGCCACTCCGCCATCTTCTCTTCCAATTCCTCGAAGGTAGTAAATGTGAGATGGTTGTAGAATCCCTCTTGGTCGGAACGATGACTTCTCTCAACCTTCCCATTGTGCCTTGGAGTGTAGGCTCTTATGAGTTGATGTTTGATTCCAAGTTTGTTGAGGAGTTTGTCTACGATGTGGACTTTGCCCTCCCCGGTTCCTTTGGGATTGGTGAACTCCGTGCCATTGTCGGTTTGGACTATCTCCGGTAGATACCCAAAGTAGACAAAGGCTCTTTTGAGGAAGTCAACGGTTGAGAATCCGCAATGCTCCTTGTAGGGATAGATGAATCTTTCTCTCGTTGCCTCATCGATGATGGTATATTGAAAAATCCATTCATTCGCAAACTCGCCTTTGTTGCACTCTCTCGGCACAAACTTAACGTCCATTTGCATTTTCCTCCCAAGCATTTCGGGAGTATCATACGGTAAAGGAACATACTTTTCTTTCTCTTGTGCCGGACGAAGATTGTGTTTCACTATGTATTGGTAGAATCCAAAGTACGTCCTACTATATGCTTTCTCGGTTCTCAATCTCCCATAAGCCTCGGAATAGCTTATGTTGGGATTTTCTTTGAGAATGGTCTCAATCCACTCCACTTCCTTCTCGGTGTGAGAGTTGGGGTGTGGAGTATGAGGGCGAGACGAGGCATTTTCGAGACTTGCAAGTGTGCCATCGTACTTCGCCTTCCAACGGAACAAAGTGTTTACATTGCACTTTGTCTTGTGTGCAACCCAATCTATATCGCGTCTTTCAACGAGCCATAAATTGAGGGCTTTTTGCTTCTCTCTTGCGCTATATTTTTTACCTCTCATAACCCTTCACCTCCTACTCTTATTATACCATATTATAATAGAAAATTCAAGACCTTTACTTGAAAACTTCAAGTAAAAGATTGCTTTTTCGACCTCGCCATGGTATAATGATTATGCACATTTTTTGAGGTAAAATTATGGAAAAACGAATCACTAAAAAACTACCCCCCCCCCCCCGCAAAATTGAGTTATCCACATTTGAGATAGACCACTCCTTGGAGGTGGCATTATGAATCGCCATCTCAAAGGTTTTATTGCTTCGGTAGTAGTAATCGTTTTATGCGCGTTTGTTGCGATAGCAACCTTCTCACAAGCTCTTTGGTATGGAGTATTTCCCCTCGCATTGGGAATCTTCTTTTTGATAAAGTTCGCAATCCCTTCATGGAGAGAATATAAAGAAGAGACCACTCCAAAAAAGGAAAACCCACTCATTCACAATATCCCCTCCGATGATACACAGCGAATAAGAATCAATAGGAAAGACCCGGCTACAAGCGGCTCTCGAAGGATATTCTTGGATAAATGTGAAAGTCTAATCCGAGAGTATGAATCTTCAAAGTCATTCGGTTCTCAATCGTGCATAGAAGAGATGATGGATTCCATCAAAAAGACCATTCCACAAAATTTTACTTACGATGATTTAGAGAAGCAATCGAGGTTCGTGTTGGTTAATCGATGTGGTGAATTGCTCTCCTCCGGCGAGTTCCATTTTCATACCGCCTCCCTTACTCCAAAAGGCGAAGCAATACATAGAGTTTATAGCGGTTGCTCTCGATGGCTTTTAGATAATAAGCACATCACACAAGACGAGTTCGATGAATACAATCAAGCCTTACGAAAAAGTATAAACGAAGTAGGTTAAAAAGGACGAGGATATTTCCTCGCCCTTCTTTTATGCCGCATATCCGCTATACTCAAACAACTTTTCCTTCTCGCTCTTGGAGAGGCGAAGCCTTTGGATATAACTTCTCACTTGGCTTTCTCCGTTCTTGTTCGAGTAACCGAGATAGCCCATAATCATATACTTTTGCGCCGCCTTTAACCCAAGGGAATTGATGTAGCCTTGCACCTTGGCTTTTCTTGACCCGGATATTACCTTGCCCTTCTTGTCGGTATCGGCTTCAAATCCCCTCGCCGTTGCAACGATGATGGCAAGCGAAGAAATATCAACCGCTTTTGCGAAAAGCGTGTTCTTGGTTTCAAGGTCTACCCCAAGCAAATCCTCTATGGCGAGGTTGTAGTAAATATCCCATATAAAGCTCACAGCCTTCGCCTTGACCTCTTCGGTTGCCGACCTATACGCTTTGCCTTCTACAAGGCTTGCAAGTTCACTATTTGCCTCGGAATATATCTTTTTGAATTGTTCCTTTTGCCGTGAGGTTAAAGGAATCTCTTCGCCATTATAGGTGATGGTGTTCCCTATGCTTCGCGGAAGCACTTTGTAGCCCTTTGAGACAAGGCTATTGAGTTCTCTTTTGAGCGTAACGCTTTCTATTGCTCCCACCTTCTCATCAAGCATGAGACCGGTGATGGTTGCAATCATATCCTCATCATCGTTATCGATTGCCTTTTGAAGGTCGGAGGAGTAGTTTTTGTTGTAGAATACATTGTCTATCTCGTAAGCCGTGGTCGGACTAAACCTCTTCGTCAACCCATAGAAAATGTTGTAGACATTCCTCGTGGGGATTCCAAAGATTTGCCCTACGGCATAGACAATATCCTTCACCTTCTTCGCCGGCTTCCCTTCGGAGAAATTCACGATAGAAGCGAAGGCGTCAAAGAGGTCATTGATAGCCGAATAAGCATAGTTGTTGAGTTCGTAACCGTCCGTAAGTTTCGCATATATATCCTTGATGAGAGGCAAGCCACCCATAAGGTTTCCAATAGCGTCCACGGTCATTGTTGCCAATACGCTTTCATCGTCATCATCGTCTTTGTTGTAGAGCCAACGGAAGGCTTGTGCTACAAGAGCCATGAAGATTGCGGTTGCGGCGAGAGCCGTGATGGATTTTCTCGCCTTTTTGTTTGCGATTTTAAGTTGGGCTTGCAAGGATTCTTTCACCTTGGGGTCGGAAGTCTCTTTGATTTTTTGCTTTAAGACCGAGACCTCGCCAATCGAATCCATCACTCTTCCGAACACCTTCATAGAGTCAGCGGTGAACATCGTGAGCGTTTTCATCAACTCGCTACCGGAACGCATTGCAGCCGACCTCTCGGTTGCCATAGAGTTTTGTTGCGTTTCAAGAATAACCCTTTGGAGAAGTTCTCCGGCTTTCACCTTGTTTTCCTTCGTGCCTATCTTTAATCCGCTTTCCTTCTCTACTTGCACTTGACAAGCACCGAAAAGTTTCTTTATTACTAATCGGTCTACCATTCCGATAGGCTTCATCAAAGCACTACCGAATTTATCCACCTTGTCGAGAACACTTTGAGCCATCGCCGCCGAATTATCGTTATTGCGAACCGCCGCCAAACTACAATAATCGTCCACGTCCGGAGCCTTGATACCGAAGCCCTTTACTATTGAAGAATAGTCGAGAATACTCCCGGAGGCAAAGAATGAGGATAATTGAGTAAACCAAACCTTCGGACTCAAGCCGAGTTGGTATGTAGCATAATGACCTCGGAAGAAGCCGAATAATTTGCTTCCACCGCCTCTTGTCGGTGAAATCCCTTGCAAATCACTTATGAGTTTTTTGAAGTAATCGTTTCCTTTCGCCCAAGTGTTTTCGCTCTCCGTTCTCACGGTAATCGGCTTGTTTGCGTCCTCCGACATATTGAGATTGTAGAGTATATCGTATTGGTCGATGACGGTTGCAAGCCCGGCATAAAGGCTTATTCCGTGAATGTGTCTATCAAGGACTTCATCAAGCCCCTCGATATACAATTCACCTTTCGCTCCTTGTACGGTGTCTTTGTTGAAGGAAGCGTCGCTCACACGATTGCCTTCATCAAAGAAACTGCTACTATCTATCGTTTTCGCACTATTAGCACGATGAATAGGAATATAATACCCGGCAACATTAGAATACCCTTGTCGTAATATATCCGTCTCCATTTTTGCTTCACGGCAATCCTCATTGAAGATTTTTTCGGCTATTGAGATATATTCTCTATCCTCTTCGGTGAATTGCTTGTAAAGTTCATCTTGCTCAACCTTCGCCCTTTCCCTCAATTCGGCAAGGCTCAATTCTTCACCTTTGGCAAAACCATTGACCCTTATCGTTTCCTTGCCATTGTTAAAGGCAAATCCAGCCTCCGCAAGACCGCCGAGGGCTTGTTCCCTATTCATCGTCATATACAATAAGAAAGCGTCCAGAGCGGGCATTTCCACGCCCTTATAAGTGATAGTGCGTTTCGATACGCCGCTTCCGTACTTCTTATGCTTTGAAAGAAACTCTTCAAGAGGTTGGCGAATGTTCATCTCCAAAACGGAAGCCTTTATGACTCCGGCACGAAGTTCCGCAAGCATTTCCGAATAGAATCCGCTTTCGTATTTATCCATATACCTCGCAACCGTCATCGGGTCTGCGAATGTTTGTAAATACGAGGCTTTTTCGTTGTTGAATACTTTATCGAAGAATTTACCAAACCAACCGACCTTAACACCCTTATTTCTCTTAATAGTCGCTATATAACCGTCTGCGATAGGCTTGGCGTCCACATACTTTCCGTTACGAATAACTTTGTTGTAGTTTTCGATGAGGTTGCCAAAATAGCCCACGACCTTTTCAAGGGCGATGATTTCTTCCGTTGTGAAGGTAGTCTCGCTTGCAAGTTCACGAAGGAGACTTTTGACTTCGGCATTATACCCCTTTCCGAGGTTAGCCTTTGTGTACCATTCAAGCAAGCCCTTATAATCGGTTATGCCGGATTTCTCTTGCAAGACGGAGATGAGGTCATTTTGTTCATCGGTCAACGGCTTTTGATTTTGCGAAACGGCTTGGAGAATATTCGCAATCTCTTGATTGTAAATTCCCCCATTGTTTTCGTCCACATATCCGAGGATAGGATTATCTTTCGCATACCACTCGGCAAGCCCGGCGAGGATTCGCCTCGTTCCGCTTTGATTGAGATTTCCCCTATTCTTTATCATCGCCAATCTCTCGATTGAGCCTTTGAAAAGTTTAGACCTAAACTTCGAGGAATTTACGAAAGCGCCCGTTTTCCAATTCTTTATCTTTTGGACTTTATCGAGAAGGCGATTTGTAGCCTTATTATGGCGATTCGATTCTCGCAATTTTTCGTAGAGCGTAGAGATTTGCTTCTTGTACTTATCAAGCACTTCGGCAAGTTTTGAGGATTTACCGGTATAATCAAATCCCCTCAATACCTCTCTCGCTATCTCTTGGCGCAACTCCTT
>Ga0209064_1001560_pt1 | contig 33748 bp, 56 predicted proteins | sample Inofromicrocosms_FD_187498 | JGI IMG/M metagenome (GOLD analysis project Ga0209064, IMG submission 187498) | Mouse cecum microbial communities from Vienna, Austria - Inoculum for glucosamine and mucus D2O microcosms (SPAdes) (version 2) | ecosystem: Host-associated > Mammals > Digestive system >... | reverse complement strand
ACGTGGCGCACACGGACAGCCGCCCCTTGGATAACGCCACGGAGATCACCAAGGCGGAGTACCGCCGCCACCGTTCCGCTGGTGTTCCGAGCTGGGGTGAGCAGCTGACGGCCACGGAAAAGGAGAACGCCCGCAACCCCAAGCGGGCCGCGCACTGGGCGATGCGCAAAGCCAAGGCCAAGGCGGATGCGCAGAGGATGGAGTATGAGCGGATGCGCAACTGGCAGGCGCGGCGGGCGCAGGCCACTGCCTAAGCTGGGCAAGAGGCGGGGGTGCCCTGAAAAGCACCCCCGCTTTTTTTTGGTTTCTCCGGTTAGCAAAACTATGAGAACTTGTGTAATAACAATAGGAGGTGTTTCAAAATGAAAATTTGCAAAACCTGTGGAAAGTTCATTCTGGATGACGAGAATGGTGAGCTGGCCTTTACCGTCAACCCCGGTGTCCCTGATAAGGAATATGTGGAGTGTGAAATCTGCCACGACTACGCCATTGACCGCAACAAGATCATCCAGTGTGAAGCCTGCGGTGAGTGGTTCTCCAACGATGTGCTGCATAGCGACGAGAAGGAGATTGGCGGCGATACCTTTTGCGCCTGCCCTTCCTGCGGCAAAGACATTGTGGACGGTATGACCCGCGAGGAACGGCGGCAGGAGGAAGATCACTACATCCCCCAATACTCCATTGTGGTTCAGTTTACCAACGGTGGGAGCCGTGGATTCCTGATCTCCGCTGAGGACAAGCGGCAGGCGCTGGAAAAACTGATGGACAAGCTGGGCGAGGGCAATATCGCCTGTATGGATTCCATTCACATCGGGTTTGTCTATATGGACGATGATGTTATTGGTTAAGGGAGGACGATGACATGGAGTTTGAGGTAAACAACGAGCGGAAGATCAAGCTGGAACAGGCCGAGCCGGACGGCCCGGTGAGTGTTACCACCTGGGAGGCACCGAGAGACGACGGGACAATGGACTGTGAGAGCGAGTATACCATCTCCGTTGGGGACTTTGTAATGATGCTGAACTGGTATCGCCACCAAAAAAGAACGGGCAATACGGACTTGAATTTCTGATTGAGCGGGACACTGCTGGTATGCGGTGTCCCGCTTTTATTTTTCAAAACGGTTAGCAAATGGAGAGGTGCGGCTGTAATAAGAATAGGAGGTGCGATTATGAGCTATCGTTATTATTCATCTCAGCGCCCGGTTACACCGGGGAGTTTCCCAAAGCCGGTCGGCAATCGGGTTTTGGAGATCGTCAACTTTGACAGGCGGACGCCCTGCTACGATGCCAACTGCGACGCATGGGGCTATATTGAATACGAAAAGCCTCTGGGCGAGGAGCTGGCCCGGTGCTATGAGCTTGTGAAGCAGAAGTATCCGCTGTATATCAAGTGCGGCGAGTACATCGGCTGGTTTCAGTATGAGGAGTCAAAGGGTGTCCCGATTTATCGGTTCCCCGGTGGAGATCGCGTCGGGAGCAGTTTTGAGATCGATCACGGCAGCAACAACAAAAAGGAATTGGAGGAAAGATAATTATGCGTGTTGTGATTTGTATGCCTACTGGACGGGGTGGTATCCAGGATGATACAATCATCCGCGACGCTTTGCTGACGGCAGTACACCGTATCACGGGGTATGATGAGAAGTCCGGGGAGTTTGAGGCGGACAACAATCGGAACATGGTTACATTTAAGGTTGAGGAATGATCGGAGCCGGGGAGAAAACTCCCCGGCGTTTTCATTTTGTAGTTAGCAAGCAACAAAATCTCTCTGCAATAAATAATGGGAGGTGAACATGATGCAATCGTTCACAAAACATGAAATCGCTTGGATACAGGAAGCGGCGGCAAAGCTGGCTGAGTTTTACGCCGAACATTCCCGTAGCGCGTCGGGCATGGAGGCATCGTTTGCCAGCCTGAGATCGGAGCAAATGACGGCTATCGCTGACAAGCTGGGCAAGGCACTGGAAGCCGGCAATAAGCGTATCGAGATCAAATATTGATAGGAGGAAAAGAAATTGAGCAAACGGACGGAGCAAAGATTGATGGGCATTGGCCTGTTGCTTATCTGCGCCTTTGTGCTGTGGATGTGCTCCACTGGTGTGACACCGGAAGATCGGGATGCCACGGCGGTGGTGCTGCTGGCCCCTCTGGGGCTGTGGATGCTGTTCACAAAAGAGATTGTGATATACTGAGGAGGATGTGTTATGGAAGAGAAGCGGGTATTTCATGTGACAAGATCAACCAAAACCGGCAAAACGGTGAACATCGGTGACTTTGATACGGTGGAGCAGGCGCATGAGGCCATGCTGAAGCACTACAAGGAGACGCCGAAGCGCGGGCAGTTCTTTTATCGGATTTCCGAGGAAGAGCTGAAAGAGATCAACGGTGTCATGTTCCGCAGTTTCTGCATGGTGATCGCCAATGGAAACAGGCCGTACAATAAGCGGTTCGACAGTGTGGAACTGAAAACGATGGCAGGCTGAAATTCCGGGGGGGGGCATAGCCCCCCCCCGGTATCTCTTTATGGTTAGCAGAACTTCAAAACCGTCTGTATATGTAATAGGAGGTGTTGAAATGACAAGAGCGATTAACATTTGTGTAGCAGTCAAGGATGCGATAGATGCTGGCCGGACAGTATATATTACCGACGCGACGGAGACGCGCAAGGTTGTTGGCATAGAATTTCTGGCGGCAAATTCATATCGTGAATTTGATGAGCAATCACTGGTTGTCCAGGCTGATTATGGAAACGGTGAGACAAAACCATGGGAGGTCGTGGTGACGTGGCCGTGGGACGAGCTGGATGGCTGGGCGATGGAAGAAGTAGATGGAGACTTGATTATCGCACCGGAGTGGTGGCTTAAACTTTGATTCATGTGGGAGGACTGGCGAAGGTGCTGGCCCGCCCATATTTATTTTTTAGGATGGTTAGCATGAATACATAACGGTTTGTAAATATAATAGGCAACAGCCAATAAGAAACGGAGGACAATAAAATGCTGGATGAACTGAGAAAATACAATGAGGCCGCTGGCTATGATAGTGGAGACATTGCGGCGAAGCTGATTGAACTGTCCAACCTACGCCCCAATGTAGAAGATCCTGACGCGCTGTACAAGGATGTGGAAGAGGCTCTGTACCAGATCAATGCCATTGCACAAAACCCCTACAACAAGGACTTCTACCGGGTGCTCTATAATGTGCTTTTGGCAATCACCGGCCTGGATTTTGACTAAGGAGGAAAGCCAATGTACATGACCAAAGAGAAGTTTGATGAGATCAAGCGGAAGCACAGCACACTTTTAATACTGGATGACGATGCTGATGAGACGCTTGAATTTGTTCAAGAGTTACTGGAGGCCGAGGCGGATGCGCTGAAAGAGAAGTGTGCCTATGCCACCAAGTCAATCGCTGAGGTGGAAAATGCTGTTCACCAAGTCTTTGATATGCGGCGTGAGATTGACAACGAGTGTTTTGGGGACGGGGACTAAACCCGTCCCCTTTTCTTTTTTTTTGCAAATCTTTTCTTTTCGGTTAGCAAATTTTGTTTTCTGACTGTAAATGATAATGAAGGGTTCACAACACACATTTTTTAGGAGGTTACGATATGAGCGCTGCCAACTTTGAATTGATGAGGGACTTCCCTCTGTATGCTAAGGACTATGTTTCGGAAGTCAAGCGCTGCCCCGTCTGTGGGGCGGTTCATTACGACCTGGACAGCGACACCTGCGAGGTTTGCGGCTCTGAGGAATTGGAAGAAGGCTACGAGCTGGACGAGCTGGCCTGTGATGAAGAGTGGGACGAAATCACCGCCCTATTGGATGACTTTAACCGGGAATTGATGTTCCACGAGGTTAAGCTGCAGAGCGGCTATTATTCTGGTATACAGTTCATAGTTGAGGCCGAGTACGATCTGGGCGCATACGACTATGACAACGATGAGTGTCACTACTACTTCGACTGCTGCCGGAGTGTGGCCTATCGGAAGTATGCCGCCGAGGTGCGGAAGATCAACCGCAAATTAGCTGCGCTGGGCAAAAGCTGGGGCTTTGTCGAGATGGTTTGTACTGCCCACTTCTCCAATGGAGCAGCGCTTTATGCGCCGGCATCCAATCCCCGTGCGCGACTTTGCGCCGCCGTCGCCTAAGAAAAATCCCGCCGTTTTCGGCGGGATTTTTCTTTAGTGGTTAGCAAACAACACTTTCATCATGTTAATAGAATGAGAGTTCCACAACACTGATAAGGAGGAATACACAATGAAAATCTATTTGTTGATTCACGAGCAGGACACTGACGCCGCCTGGGGCTGTAATGTTCAACCTTTTACCGATAAGCAGGCCGCACAGGACGCCATGCGTAAGGACTGGGAGGCGTCCATGAAGGACTGGGAGTACAATTCCCACGAGCATGGTGACGAGGATGAGGCTGCCTGTGGCGAGGTTGAGGCGGTTCTCCGTGAGGGCGATGATACGGAGCACTGGCGCATTGAGGAGCATGAGTTAGATGTGCAGGTGGCCGTGGATGTTCACGAGGGCATGGTGCAGGCCGTTCACGCGAATGCTGATGTGGGTGTCGGCGTTTATGATCGGGACATCACCGATGATATGGATGCTCTGGAAGCCGTAGAAAAGGAGCTGGATGAGTGTGTCAGTGCTTCCGGCTGGCGTGCCGTGTGGTAAGGAGGTTCCGGGGTGGATTTTAGAGACGCCAAGGCGTTCAAGGAAATGGGAATGTCAATGAACACGGTGGTCAACACCGTGTTCGACATTCTGTTCCGGCAGAAATATGGACATCTGCCCATGATTTTTGTGGAGGACTTCGAGAACGGCTCCGATGAGGACTTGAAATCACAGGCGGCAAAGATTGCCTGGACTTTGTGAGGAGGAAAAGATATGACCATTGCCTATGATGTGTCCAAACAGAAGGGCAGCAACCGCTATTATGCCCACAAGACGGAGACTCCCAAGGTGCCTGCTGGCCCACTGGGTGACAAGAAAGCCGCCTTGCATGACGCCGCTGACCTTTGCGGTATGAGCTACAAGGATTACATGGACGTGAGGAGGAAGCAGGGATGAGCAACAGTTATGACAAGATCACCCCGGAGGAGTTCGGGGAAATGGTAGACCACAACGAAAACTTCAATGGTAAACGCGCTGACTTCACCAAGCTGGCGCTTTACCAGGAGATCAAGGCCGATCTGGTGGGTTTTCTGCGAGACTGTAACGACGTGGTGAAGCTGTCCGAGTGCAAGCCCAACCAGTACGAGCCGAACGCGGTGATTTTCCTGGACATCAAGACAATTTCTACCTTCGATAAGGCGGAGACGGCCAAGCTGACCGCAATCATGGGTAAGGCTGACCGTATCATGATGAGCGGCGGCGACCGTGGCATACGCATTTCCTTCGGGATAGAAAAAATCTGGATAGAGTAAGTTAGCAAAACAGTTTCTATCCCTGTATATGAAATAGGAGGTGTCAATTATGCCGAAAGAGTTTACGCTGAGAAACAAAATCGCCAAGGCACAGGCGGAGTTCCACGAAAAGGGTGGACGGGATGAATATTGGAGCGAGACGCTGGCCTGGATGCTCCAGGAGTACCACGGCTCCATGGGTTCCGTGCTGGACTTCACGGAGGACGACTGGCGTGCCTGCAAGGAAAACGATTTGACGCTGGGCGAGGTGCTGACACTGTGCGACGAGGAGGAGTTCAGCCCTGATGTGGAAACGTTGGAGCACTTCTTCTCCAACTTCCCCGACGATATGCCCAAGGAGGACGCCATCGCCGCTGTGGAGGACTTCTATACCTGGCGGCACGATTGCCTGCCCGTTGTGGAAAAAGTTTATAACAACGGTTAGCAAAACCCTGTTGCATTTTGTAAGTACAATGGGGAGGGGACATTCCTCCCCCCCCCTAACCAATCACAAACAAATTTGAGGAGGAACAGAAAAATGGCTGCTAATGTGGAGACTATGATGTATGTTCGTGAGAAGCCCTGGCACGGTCTGGGCACACGGGTGGAGGAAGCGCCTACCAGCGCCGACGCGCTGCGGCTGGCCGGGCTGGACTGGACGGTGGATCGGCACGATGTTCACCTGCCCACCGGCGCAGTCATCCCCAACTACAAGGCCAACGTGCGGAGCAGCGACGGGGCTGTGCTGGGGGTTGTGTCTGACCAATACAAGATCGTTCAGAACGTGGACGCCTTTGCTTTTACCGACGCCCTGATCGGTGGCGACGTTCCCGTGCGGTATGACACGGCGGGTTCCCTTCGGGGTGGCCGGAAAATCTGGCTGCTGGCGAAGTTGCCTGATACGGAGATCGTCGGCGACAAGACGGAGCCGTACCTGTGTTTCTCCAACACCCACGACGGAAGCGGCGCTATCCGCGTCTGCATGACGCCGGTGCGTGTGGTTTGTAACAACACCCTGAACATCGCTTTGAGCGGAGCCAAGCGTGCGTGGTCTGTGCGGCACACCGGCGACATCCAGGCCAAGCTCCATGAGGCGCGGATGTGTCTGGATATGGCAAACAAGTACATGGACAAGCTGGCTGTGTACGCCGACCATCTGGCGAACAAGACCATCAAGGATGAGGAGATCGCCAAGATTCTGGACGAGATGTTCCCCATCGCTGAGGATAGCAGCTTCCGTGAGAAGCAGAACGCGACGAAAGCCCGCACGGAGTACATGATCTGCTACTTCGCCCCGGATATCGCCAAGTTTAAGGGCACCGCCTGGGGCGCTCTGAACGCCATGAGCGACATGGTAGGGCACAATGCTCCCCGGCGTCAGACGGCCAACTACTGGGAAAACAACTGGGGGCGTATCATGGACGGCCACGCCATGATGGACAAGATGGCCTCCCTGCTGGTGGGTGCTGGTGCAAAGTGAGATTGGAACGGTGGGTGGAGAAATCCACCCACCTCCCTTTCTGATTAGCAAATATCCATTTCATCTTGGAATAATAACAAAAAGAAGATGGGGACAAAGAGTGGTAACTGTCGAGCCAGGACATACTTGGAATGAAGATGATCCGTTTGTTAGTCTGGATCACCTTATTAGGCGATTTGATGGACTTGGTGGAAAGGACTATTATCCATGCTTCTGCTTTTTTAAGTCTTATGACGAGTGCCGCAGGCATGAAATGAACCCATGGGATTATGTATGAAAGTATTATTTGGAGCAGGCCGGTTAGCAAACGCCGGCCTGCTTTTGCAATAATAATGGAGGTGTAAATATAATGGACAAAAAGATTTTCTTCTTCGGTATGACCGTGTGCCATCACCGGACAGGCGAGCATATCGGAAAGCGCTGTGGTGTGGTGCTGGCCGACAACGAGGAGGACGCGGAGCGTATTGCTTGGGACAAGTACGGAAATGATTCCGCCTGCCAGTTGTGGGTGGAGGAGATCACGGCGGACAGCTATGACTTCACTGTTTACAGAAGTGAAATTTAGGAGGATGCAACTGATGATTTATTATAACGCCATTTCCGACATTGACAGCCGTATTTTGGAGCCGTTTAGAATGTGCGGACGGTTCGCAGATGACTTTGAGGTGACGGTCGGCGGCAACGATGAAGGTGACTGCATGGAAAAGCTGGGCGATTTGACGGAGCAGCATGGTGAGCTTGTCTGGTATTCCGGCTATGTTGATGAGGACTATGTGAATGGCGAATATATTGGGCGGGAAAATTTCGTGTATGATTGACCCGTATCAAGCGGTGGGACTAAACACCCCACCGCTTTTTTGTTTCAGAGGTGGGCAAGTATGATGTAATCGTGCGTGGCCCGCGCAAGTCTACCGGCAACCATCTCTGGATGACGGTGCGGAAGCACAGTGGCACCCCCGATGCACGGTATCTTCCCACTTTAAGCGAAAACTGCTTCGACAACGAGGGCTGCGCCTGTCGGGTGGATATGTGGGTTGATACCACGTCCTATGGTGCCCTGACTATGGAGGGAATCGCCAAGTTTATGGATGCTATGGATGAGGGGATCGCCACCGCCCAATGTATCTGTAACAAGTTCCTGCGGCCCATGGTAGACGGCGCGTGGAGCTGGAATGTAACAGGTTGACAACCAGGGAGGTCAAATATGGAACAGTTTATAATCGACCGCATTTGCACGGTGGTTCAAAGCATCGGTGTGAGCGTGGATAAATTGGAAACGACAACTGGAACGGCGCAGATTACGGAGTACACAAATATTTCGTATGGCATTGGAAAATACTACGCACTCATTGAATGCCTGGAAGAAATCAATCTGGATAAGTTTGTGGAAATTCATACAAGGTTTGAGTTCAAGATCAAAAATGCACTCAAAGCATTGGAAGGATTATATCAGGGGAGAGGTTAGCAAACCTCTCCCCTCTTTTTGTAATAGGAATGAGGCGATAAAAATGGAGGTGTGTAAAATGAGCAAACAGATTTTTACCGTGTTCGCCTGTGACCAGTGGAAAAGCCGTGACAGCATGAGGCTGATGATGGCTACCACCTCTGTCCGCAAGCTGAAGTCTTTCATCGTTCGGAAAATCATCGACAAGACGTTCACCTATGACAAGGGAGACGAGCTGTCCATTTCTCAGCAGGTAAAGCTGTTCAAGATGGACTTTGAGAATGGCCTGCGGGACGACATCAACAACTGTCTGCACTATGGTTTTCTGGACTACTGCTATGACGGGGAGGAGATTTGACCATGTTGAAACCCGGACGCTATGTGGCGGAGAACAATGACAGTTGGCACTCCCGTTACAGGATCGTGATGGAGGTCAAAGAGACGGAGAAGTCCTATGTGTTCAAGCTGGTGGAGTATGACAACCGATATGGATATGACCATATCAAAACTATGTTCAACGGCAAAATGCGCAAGACCATTCGCAAGGGCAAGCCGAGCGGCCATGCTATGCGGGTGTGGGGAGATGACAACTTTACGATCTATCCTTTTCAGGCCGGCATCCCGTTCTATTTCAAATTGGAGGAGGTTTAGCTATGTATAACATGGCGGAGCAGATCAAGGCTGCGTTTGTCAAGGATGGATGGTTGAGCGACATTGAGTTTGAGGAGCTGACCAAGCCGGAGGCCGAAAAGATCGGGAGCTGGACGATCCTACGCGATATGGAGCGCGGGAGAAAATTCTTCCGTATGCTGTCAACCGGGAATGTCTTTGATGATCGTGGGAGTGTGGTGATTTATAACATCCAGCCGTTCAAAAGAACGATCAGGTAGGTTAGCAAAGGACAGTTTCATTCTGCTATATGAATGGGGGCGGTCTGGGAGGCTCCGCCAAACAAAGCCTCACCCCATAGGTTAAAACAATCATAATTAAGGAGTGAGTATGATGACACTGGATAAGATCACAACTCCGTTTAAGCGTCGCCGTGTGATTGAATACGGCAAGAACGGCAACAAGGTTGTGCGTCACTGGTACGAGGTACAGCACGTGATAGGAACGCTCTACAAAACCAAGGAGGCGAAAAACGAGCGGGGCGATCTCCTGTTCAACCTGGTCATCTTCTTTGACGATAAGTTGGACGGTCTGATGTTTGAGAGAATGTCTTGCCCTGAGCGATACACCGTGGAACGGGTTGCGGATACCATGCGCCGCTGTCAGATTGATAGCGCCGTTCATATGTACATGAGCTTGAACGAGCGTATGGAACAGAACAAATTCATCGGTGCTGCCGATATTGAGTTCTTCCGCCAGTTTGATCGTGCCGCCGCCGAACGCTATGCCCAGTACCGTTTGGACTACTACGCCCGCAAAGAAGCGGCAGAGAGGGAACGCCGCCTTGCGCTGGAAGAACAGGAAGCAGCGGAGAAAGCCCGCCAGCAGGCAGAGCTGGAAGCGGCCAAGGCCAAGTACCACGGATGGGCAGATACCATGTCCCCTATACGCTTCGGTAAGGTGGATGCTATTCTCGGCTCTCTTGTCCGTTGTAACGGCAAGGTGATGACTCGTCGGGAGTTTGTTGTCCAGGCGGTTCGTGACGGCTGGATGCCAGAGCAGCGGGATGGTGTGACAAGGCAGGGCAAGCCCAGGATGGAGTACCGCTTGGTCAAAGAAAATATTAGTTATACGGTTAGCAAGACCGAGTTCGACTTTGCTAAATACTATGTGGAGCACAGGGAGGTGTAACGAATGGAAATCTTCTTTGGACTGTTCTTTCTGATTGGTGGCCTCGTCTATGAACGCCATCAGGAGCGCAAGGCAGAACGGTATGCACAGGAAAAAGCCTGGCAGCGCTGGGCACGACAATAAGGAGGATGTAATCAATGAGTTTGCTTAACAAATTTTCTCATGTGGAGATCAAAGCCGACGCCCGCATTTCTGAGGCGGACAAGGCGGTGTGTCTGCGGGAGCAGGAGGCGTTCGACAAGTCCGGCCCCGCACTGGAACAGTTGGCCGATTATTATGATGCGCTGAATGCGGAACAGCGCGGCATCCTTGGAGAGGATACCAAGGACTTCTACAACCCCTATATGCACACTGATGGGTTCCGTTTCGCCTCGGATGATGCCCGCCGTGCTATGGAGGCACGAAATGAAATGTTCATTGATCGTGTGGTCAGCTATTTCGTCCGCACCTATTCCGTGGAACTGAACGCCCACGAAATCAAGAAGCACCTCATCCCGGAGAAGCCCAACGATAACTTTGTTGATGTGCGCCGCTATCGTAGCTGGAACAGCATGACGGAGGAGGAGCGGGCAGATTTCAATAAGAAATGTGTCGAGCATAAGGAGTTGGTGGCACAGCATACCAACCTTCTCCGGCATCTTCCCCTACGTTATGAGCAGATCGTGGACGAGATCATCACCCAGTTGGGCGGATTCTCCTTCCAGGAGCGGGCTATGAACGAGATGCTGGCGCGATGCTGGAAAGCCGGGCACAGAAAGGACTGGCGCACTGATAAGACTGTGGAGGAGTTTGAGGTCAAAAACGATACCCTCAAGCTGCTGGACACCGGGTACTGGTGCCACTGCCGTGATGACAGTTGGCGGAGCTATCCTGAGTGGTCTGCGTCTGATGCTCTGAAGCACGTGTTGGAAGCTGTCGCCCACTTCCAATGCGGGCGGATGAATGAGGGGCACCTGTGGTTCCCTGAGCTGTTCAGGTATGATACCAAGAACAATGTGTTCCCCATCAACAACATGGAGAAGGTCAAGAACATCAAGCTGTTCAAAAATGGCCGTGTGGATATCAAGTTTTCCAGTGCGGCCTACGCCCAGGAGTTTGTGGAGAACTACCTGCGGAGATATGTGGAGGTGAATGCTGCATGACAAAGAAACAGCAAGCCGCTTTGCAGCGGATTATCGACCGTGAGGCTTCTCACATTGAGTGGGAGAAGCAGAACAAAAAGATGGACACCGGCATAGAGAGAAAGGCCGGTGTCCACCCCAGCTGGGAACACCACATCGTAACAGATGGTATGGTGGCGGTGATTTTCCAAGAAAAGCCGGACGGAGTGCTGGAGGCGGAACGGATGGACGGGCTGTGGGACGTTATGCGGCGGGAAGTTGAGTGCTCCGACAAGTATACCGATCACTTCCTGGCCTTAACTGTGACTGCCAACCATATCAGCGAGTGGAAGAAGCTCTCCAAGGATTGGAAAGCTGGAAAGACTCACAAGACTGGCGCTGTCCCTGTAAAGCTGACTACGCAAAACAACGATGGTGAAATGGTTGAAGGGTACTATGATCCCCGCTATCTGGTGGATGCTGTGGAGGCTGTCGGCTCTGGTGCTATGGTTTACATTGGCAGGTATGGTAAGCAAAGCTGCTTCTGCTCTTTGCTGGTGTATCCCAAGAACTGGATGGACGATATCAACCATATCACCGGATACGTTCTTCCACTGAGAATTTTGTAAAAGACGGTTAGCGGATTGGGATTTTCACCTGTAATGATAATGGAAACAATCATGACCAGCCCTCCACCCAGTTGGGTGGAGGGTATAAAAAGGAGGGTTCGACATGACCAGAAGAAAAATTGTGTTTTGGAATGACAGCAACAGTACCTGGTACGTCTCTGAGGAGTACAACGGAGACAAGGAAGATTTTGCGGCGATGAAAGCCATCTTCGGCCCCGATGCGGACGGCTGTGATAAGACCTGGCCTGAAATCATGGAGATGCTGAACGGCGTGTCCTCAATGGCGGATTTCCTGAAGGTCATCCCCCAGATCAACCACTGCTACCATTCCCATCTTGACCCCTCGGATAGCCGTAACGTTGGGGCACGGCTGGGCATCGCCCATGATTTGGAGCACCTAACGGCGCTGCTGGCGGATTTGGATGAGGTGTATCTGCTGAAATCGAATGCCGCAGGGGTAGATAGGATGAACTTCTGGGAAGGTAAGCCTGTGCTGGATGAGAACACGTTCAGATACCATCTTGCCAAGCCCGGCGACTTTGTAACCCAGGCTGTGGTGGGCGATGCGATGGACTGTTTGTCGCCCACCTACATGAGATCGGGCTGCTCTCAGATGGGTGAGCCGTATGATACCAAACTGGATAACAGAACAGGTAAGTGGCGGAACACCTACGCCACCTTCCGCAAAGTGGCCGGCGAATGGCCTAACGGCATCTGGGAATACTGCGGCCACTGTTTCCAGGGGGAAACTGAGGAACGTGGAGAAAAGCCAATCTACTGCTAAGGAGGAGAATATGCAAATCATAGAGCCAAAGCGATATGAGATCGCGGAAGTTTTTGGGATGATTGGAGAGGGCGATCTGCTTCGCCGTGACAGCCGGTTGAAGAAGTCCAAGGACGTTGAGGTGGATGGTTTCAAGGTACATCCTATCTCTCTGCGGTATATGACCTTTTATCAAAAGGGCACCACTTGTGTTTGCTGTGGCAAAGTTGGAACACACTTCAAACTGTGTGGAGATGACTCTACCGCCCGCCGTCATTTCAACCTGTTCGCGGATGACGGGACGCTGATAACCAAGGATCACATTCTGCCCAAGAGTAAGGGCGGAGAAGATACCGTAGAAAATCTCCAGCCAATGTGCGAAAAGTGTAACGCCGCCAAAGGGAACTACCATCCAGAGGTCAAGATCAAGTACATCACAGCAACACGGTTGGATACGAATAAAAAGTCGTATTTCCGTGACATCAACAAGGCCGCATTCCATGCTGTTACAAACTTTATCAAACCGTCAAAGAAAAATAAGGAGGAGGTTATTCGCGCTTCCATCAATGCGGTTTTGGCGGTGCAGCGTGCCTTGGAGGATGGCCTGCCCCACTGTGGGTTCATTTGGGGATATGAGGAAAGGTGAGAGCAAGTATGGAACAAAGAACCTGCAATATCATCATGTGCTGCAAAGGCCATTGCCAGTTGGAAGAAGCAGGAGAAACACCTATGGAGGCCATCGCTGCATACATGAGCCATGAGTGCGCTTGCCCGAAAGAGGACTATAAGGGCAGGCTGATGGAGTCAATTTTGGAGGAAGCGCTGTTTGACTATCTTAACAGCGCAAATAAGCCCGGATTTGATCTTCGGAACTTCTTTCACCAATACGCATTGTCTGATCTCAGCTTATCAGAACGCATCTGTACCATGTTTCAGCTCGTCACAGTACGGGACGATTCTGGACAGTACACCAATGGCTTTACGGACAAGCTGATGGCCCAAAGTGAGATAGATTTGGGCGGGAAAGTAACTGTAGGTTAGCGGAGGTAAGGCCATGAGTCAGTATGTAGAGTCGAAGCTGGACAGGAGGGTAATCCCTCTTGTCCGCTTCTTCAATGAAAACGGATTACCCACCAATATGTCTTGCCAGGGGCACAACAAAACAAATATGTCCATGTTTTGGATTGAGTTTAATCGGATGGTTGCTGAGGATGACATCATAAGGTTTATGCGTAGCCATCTCAACTGGATGGGAAATTTCTGCTCCTGTGGAAGATTTGCCAAGAGGGTTGTGGCATACACCAGTGTCGCCGACTATTCGGAGTCTGTCAGGGAGCGCTGGTGCTATTTTGCCGCGACGGTGGAGGCCGCAGACGCCGATCTTTACCAGTGGACACACGACACTGAGGAATGGCAGGGTGTGAACGGAGAGCGATACCAGGCTTGGCGGCGGGAGCTTGTCAAACAAGGGAAATTGTAGGTTAGCAAATGCCGTTCCCCGCCTGTAATACAAATAGAAACAATTTTGGAGGTGTTCAGATGAAGCGGTTCAAGGTGCAGACGGGAGACGGCCATACCCTTTTTCTCTACTACCGTACCCAAGCCGAGGCTCAGGAGCATTGGCCGGACGCTATAATAGAGGACTATGTTGGACAGTCCCATGTGGCGTATATTCAGCAGATGCTGGAAGCTGCGACAAGCTGTACGACTGCGGAGCGCAACGGTTCTATCGTCCATGTGTTACGGATGGATACGCCGATGGGTATTTGCATAGTCCAGCTTATGCAGAACAGCGTGGATAACGTGTGGTTTGATTTCTGTCAGTATCAGTTGTGGAAAATAGGCGTGGTTGTCGTGCCCTTTGGCTGGAACCTCACAAACCCCGCTGATTTTTGCAAACAGTTTCTGTTTCCCCAGGCGGAGTATGTTGTGCTTTCCAGTGGGAAGAACCACAAGAAGCCGCAGGAACTGTGCGGTATCATGGAATTTGCATCTGTCTCTTTTGGAAAATGCAAATGTCAGCTCTTTCTAAAAGGAGACGATCTCTACATCAATCATCACGACTATTTCAGCCGGTCGTGGAGGCCACCGGCTGACGACCTTGGAAAGCCGACAACGTATTACCTGAAAAAATACTTCGGGATTACCAGACTGGAGAAGTTCTGCTATGCGGACTGTTGGGGTGACATCGTGTTGCAAAATAAAGCGTGGTTGCGGATCACCAACTTTGTCCCCATGGTAAAAATTCTGAACGCTCCGCAAATTGCCAAGAAAGTCTGGCCCATGATTCGAGAGTACCATAACTGGCCGTCTCATGAACAGAACACAGATTGGGAGCAGTTCTTGGATTGTGTGGCAGTTACAACCAAAAACTATCTCATAGAGGTGCCAACATGACATTTGTAAACGAAAACAAGGACAGGGTTGAGATCGTTGTAAGGACGATTCTGAACTATGGCGGCGAGTGTCAGTATCGTATTGAGGATGTCTACATTACCCCTTACCGAAAGCGGAATCCGATCAGTTTGGCGGCACAGATACGTGACAGATACGAATATCGGGTATTGGATCGTGATGCCCGCCGCGAGTACATCCACAACGAATACTTGAAATATTGCACAGAGGATCAGATATGGGAGGCTGTGCAGGAGGCATATCGGGAGATGGCCCCGACCAAAGACGGTATAGAATATCGTGCTTAGGTTAGCAAATCCCTCTTTCTCTTTGTAATAGTAATAGAGGGTGTGGTTCTTGGAGGACTCCATACAAAAGCCTCCATCCACTTTATCCTTAACAAGCAACAAAATCTCTCTACAAATTGAGGCGGTGACTGTATGAAATACACATTTCACAATGAGATTATCCCCCAGGAGGCCCGTCGTGAGCTGAACGACAAGATCCTCTATATCGTCGATCAGGATATAGCAGAGCAAGAGGGCATCACCCGTGAGGATATCTTCAACGCTTACACAGGCGACGGTGGACTGCACGGCCTGAAACGGTTGGATTTCGCCAACTACCATGAGTATGGCGAGGCTAAGAAGGAGATCGAGAACGGGCAGTTCTTCACTCCGCCTGCTCTGTGCCAGTTCATCATGGAGGCGCTGGATGTAGGGATGACCGACACCGTAGCCGACCTTACCTCCGGGATGGCGCACTTTGCCAACTTCATGCCGGTGGAGGCCAACTTTTATGGTTGTGAGCTGGATATCAAATCCCACAAGGTTGCTCACTACCTCTACCCCGCCGCCAACTTGGAGCATAAGGACATTCGTTTCTATGAGCCGGATATGCGCTTTGACTTCGTGGTGGGCAATCCGCCCTTCAATCTGAAATGGCAGGTGGATGATACAGAGTATATTTCTCAGATGTACTACTGTCTCAAGGCGGCACAGCTTCTCAAGCCCCTGGGTATCATGGCTATCGTGGTGCCAGCACAATTCCTCTCTGATGATTATATGGATAAACAAAAAATTGCGGAGATGGAAAAGCACTTTTCCTTTATGGGACAGATTGAGATTGTGGGCGGCGCATTCAGATATCTGGGTGTAACCAACTATCTTACAAAAGTGATGTTCTGGCAGAAACGAATGGACGGTGAGGAAGTCTCTGGTGTTTACCGTTTGGATTGCGACGCACAAATGTTTAGCCTGGATTACACCGCTAATCTACTGCGTTACACCAAGGAGAAAATCGTGGCTCCTGCCAAAATGCTGAAGCAACAAAATCGCGCTCGTGCCAAGCTGCTTGGACGCAGTGATAATTGCAGTGAGTTTGACTACCAAGTGCAGAAGATGTTGTTTCACATTAAGAAAAACCCCAAGCTGGCCGACAAGTATGCCAAGTGCCAGGAGTATCTGTATAAGTTCCAGCACCAGGTTCAGCCCGCCGATATGAAATACGAGGAGTGGGCAAAAATCCGCATCACAGAAGCTAAGGTGCTGGCCTATCTTCGGCGCGTGATCAAATCCCAGCACAAGAAGCCCAGCCGTGATGTGATTCGGCTGGTCAAGCAGGACGGCGGACTGATTTACAAAGGGTACAGTAAAAAGGTACAACAGTCCATGACGGTGGAAATGAAGCAGTTTATCCCGTTTTACGCTCTCGTTTCGGGGCAGATGGACGGCACGGGTTTAGAGCAGTATGCCCGTCTCATTCGCCGCAAGCAGCGTGACTATGACCGAGAGACAAAACCCTTTGAAGAGATGGAGCTGGACGCTGAGATTGCTCAGTTCTTGGACGAGTTTACCGTCTATGATAACGAGAACGAGGAGTGGATACACCTTAACGACACTCAGAAGCATGACCTCAACCTGATCTTACAGAAGCGTTACCATCTCCTACAGTGGGAGCAGGGTGGCGGCAAGACGCTGGCAGGTATCGCCACGGGCAGGTATCGTATGGAGCGGCAGGGTGCTCGGAACGTCTGGGTTGTGTCCACAGCTATCTCCATCAAAAATAACTGGGATCTGGTGTTCAAAAACTATGGTATGACCAACTATCGGATGATCCGCACCCTCTCCGACTTGGATGGGGTGAGGGATGGCGAGTTTGTCATCATCACCCTGAATATGCTCTCCAAGTACCGCAAGCAGATCAAGCGCCACATCAAGATGCGGCAGCGGAATGTGGATTTGGTATTTGACGAGAGCGACGAGATGACCAACCCAGACAGCAAACGCACCAAGGCCGTACTGGATTGCTTCAGAAAGGTTCGGTTTAAGCTGGAAATGACCGGCACTATCACTCGGAACAACATCTCGGAGAGTGCGCCACAGCTGGAACTGTTGTATAACAACTCCTATAATATGATCTCCTGGGCGGAAAGTCTGTACTGGTATGAAAAGGATGAGGATGGAAGCTGGCTGAACAGTAGCAGCAACCCCTTCTATGGGAAACCTATCCCTGCCTACAAACCTGGATACAATCTGTTCGCCGAGTCTCATCTGCCGGAGAAGATCACCGTGTTTGGCGTGGGCAAAAAGACTCAGGATATCTACAATGCGGACACACTGAATAGGATGTTGTCTTACGCTGTCATTACCAGAACGTTTGCGGAAATCACTGGCAAGGAGATCCGCCGCATCCACCAGGTTCCCGTGTCGTTCTCCTCCGTGGAGCGCGAGGTGTATCGGAAAGCGGTTGAGGAGTTTTTTGCGTTGCGTCAGCGGTATTTTGCCCTCACCGGAAACAGCCGAAAGGATAGCATGATGGCTCTGATCCAGCAAATCACTCTGCTCTTGCGTATTTCTGCCGCCCCCAACACTGTGGAGGAATACGACAGTACGGATTTGCCAGTCAAGCTCAAAAAGGTCTGTGATATGGTGGCAGAGTGGAACGATGAAGTCGTGGTGATCGGTGTCCGCCATAAAAACGTTGTGGAGGCATACGCTGAGGCAATTCGGCAGCGTTTCCCTGAGCGTAAGCTGTTTACCGTTACTGGCAGCACCACGACCTTGGCCGGACGGCGGAGGCTGAAAAAGTCTCTGAAGGAAAGCGGCAATGGCATTATGGTTTGTACTCAGCAATGCCTCCCATCTTCGGTCAACTTCGAGTTTGTAAACAAGGTGGTTATCCCAGAGCTACACTATAATAATGCCCGGATGAGCCAGTTCTATATGAGGTTTGTCCGCTTCACCTCTACGGACTGGAAGGATATCTACTTTGTTACCTACTCTGGAAGCATTGAGTCTAACCAAATGCAGATGGTTCTTGCAAAGGAGAAGTTGAACCTGTTTATGAAGGGACAGGATGTGAACTTGGATGAGGTGTATAACCGCTTCGGCGTGGACTATGACCTTATGAGTCTGCTGATGTCCCGCGAGGTGGATGACAAGGGATCGTCCTATCTTTCCTGGGGCAAACAGGTGATTGAGTAAAAAATACCGCCCTCTTGCGAGGGCGGTATCCCCAAAAGTCACTTTTGGAATTTACAGCGGAACTCCCGGAGCATATTGTTTTCCCAAGCGGTTTTGATATGGCTACGGCACCACTTGAGGTATCTGTCATAGTGGAGAGCGGCGGCTTGGGATGACAAGCCGTACACGGTTTGTATCTGATTTGCAGTACGGATGCCCATTTCACGCATAATAGGGAGTGGGGCGATGAGGTTCCAAGCAAAATAGTCGGCCTCACCCTCGAACTGATTGTATGGTTCCCGCCATTCGGAGCAAGCAATCTCTGCTTCTTCAATCATTTCCAGGTGTCCAATGCAGATATGGCCGATTTCGTGGCTGATTGTCCATCGAACCCTTCCTTGGTTCATAGCGTTGTTGTAAAGGATGAGGTAACGGTTCTGTTCAGTATCGTAGTGGGTTGCACCGGAATTGCTTTTACACATGACAGCTACATCTTTGATGTTGCACTGGTTGAGCTTTGCCATATCCTGATAGGTAAGCGCTCGGCAATGTTGGGTAAGGCATGGAATCACCGTTAAAGGTTGGATGGGATAGATGATGGTGTCCATCCATTGGTATATCTCCAGCACTTTACGTTGGACATAGACAGTCCTGACCATTTCTGCCTCCTTTCGGAACCGTTGGGAAACAAGTATATCATATCAAGTGTCCGATAAACGGGACTTGTCGTCGGAAAAAGCAAAGTCAAAGCCGGCCTTTAGCATAATCATCATGCGCTGCCGATCTCTGTCGCTCATTTGCTCCCGCGCCCGCTGGATAGAGATGAAGTCCTGATCCTTCATCATGGTATCCATGGGTGTGCGGATGTCTGTAGCGCCTACCAAGTAGTCTATGGAGACATTGAAATATTTAGCGATCTTGGAAACCTTGTCAATAGTGGGCGATGTGGCGTTTTTCCATCTCCCAATGGAATATTGGCTCATACCCAACTCGGACTCAAGTTTATTGACTGTGATGTCGTTTTCAACACACAGTTCCTTGATCCTTGTAAAGATGATGGACTCCATAACATGACCTCCCAGTAGAAATTTTGAAAAAGTCACGCAGATTTTCGTGAAAACCACTTGACAGCACGAAAGTTTGATGGTATAGTAGGCGACAGACACGATAACTTTCGTGTTTTGAGAAAATTATATCACACATTTCAATGAACGTCAACCAAAAAATGAACGGAGGTAGGAAAATGCAACTGCGGAACAATCCGGCAGAAGATTTCGGAGGCTTTGAGCTGGACACCAGCGCGGTGGAGCTTCACAGCGCAAAAAAGGAGAACATCATGCTTCCTTATCTCGGCCCGCTTCCCAAGCAGATGTCCTCGGTGTCCAGCACGTACATCCAGATAACCGCCCAGCCCGTTCAAGGAGTGAAGTGTGCGCTGGTCGTTGATCTGAACAGTGGGAAGCAGATGCGCCGCCCCTTGGAGGCCACCAATGAGCAGATTATGGGTCTGCTGGATAAGTTCTTCGCCCAAGACACCGGCCTGGACAGCCGGCAACTGGGTTTTGAGGAAGCCAACTATTTCAACTGGCGGTTGCTTGCAACAGATTTCAAGTGGCTGGGCAAGATGGTTGACCGTCTGACTCCTCAGCAAAAGAACTGGCTGCATCGTCGGCTGGAAGAGTAATAGCCGAGGCGACCTCCAAAAAAATTTCTGCAATTTTGTTTCACCCTATTGACAAACCCGTCAAGAAGTGCTAAGATAGCATTACACAAAATCTTTTGTGGAGAAACGGAGGACGCCATGAACCGCAAGAAATACTTCGACGACCCGGAGGGCAGTTCCTCATACCCGCAGGCCGCACAGTTCCAAAGGACATGGAACAAGGTCTTGAAGTTCGAGGAGAGCTTTGGTAAGACGCTGGACGAGGGATACACCAGAGAGGAATATATCAGACTGTTCAGTTCTCTCCTGGTGCAAAAGACCGGCACTTTTCTCAATGACAGGAAAGTCGTTTTGCACTACGTTCGGTATATGATTTCCCATCAGGTTTTGCCAGAGGAACATGAGCAGATTATCTTTTCCATTAAGCCGGAAGAGTTGAGCATCAAGCCGGAGGATGGGCGCATTCGCTACTATAAGAATTTGTCCATGTTGCGTGAGATGATCCAGAGCACCATTGATGCTGCGGCGCGTGCGGACGATATGGTTTTTGATGTGCCAGTCTCGATTCTCTATCTGGCCTGGTTTGGCCTGACAGAGGAGGAAATCATCAATCTTCCGAAGGACGCCGTAACATATGAAGGTGTAACGCTGAACGGTCAGATGATTTCTATGCCAAGTTTTGTGACCGAAATCCTGACCCGCCTGCGGGACGCAGACGGCTACTACAAGCAGTCCAAGGGCCTTACTTTCATGCGCTACGCTGAGTCGCCTAACCTGATACGGACACTTGCTTCATCTCAAATGACCGTCTTCCATATGCGGCGCAGTTTGAGCCGTATGGACAAGATACTGGATCATATCGGAGCACTTCGGTTTGAGGTGGTGCGGTTGTCGGGAATATTCTACCGGGCGTATATGCTGGAATGCGAGAGCACAAAGTTCAATTTGGATGACTTGGCCTTTGCCTCCAAGGTGTTCTGTGAGGATTTTGTCAATCCCAAGGCCAAGACGGATGTGCAGCGCATATACCGGCAGCGTATGAACGACTATACGCTTTACAAGCGGTTATTCTACTAAAGGCTATAACTCTTAAAACGGCTCACGCCGTTTTAAGAACTCAATAGCAAGCAACAAAATCTCTCAAAATTAGCATAGGGGGGGGGAGAACTTGCCTGTATTTATCTTTCTGGTCTTTCTGGCAGCGGCTTTGCTGTGGTTGCTGCTTTCATCCTCGTACTGGTCATTGGGCGACTTAGTCAGTCAAATCTGGGGAGACGCCAAGGATGCCATGAACGAGGAGGATGAGGAAGACCCGGATATCCCAGCAGAGAACGACACAGCAGACTATTAAAAAAACGGAGGTAACGACAACATGAAGAAAAAGGGTTTTGTTGGCGCAATCGCTTTGGCGGTCATCATCTTTGGTGGGGTGATCCTTGCGCTGCTCTGCACCAGCCGTGTGCCAGCAGGCTACGTGGGGGTGGTGTACAACATGAACGGCGGGGTGGACGGCGAGGTACTGACCCAGGGCTGGCACCTGGTAGCGCCCACCAAGAAGGTCACAACCTACTCCATCGGCATTGAGCAGTCCTACCTGACAGCGGATGATAAGGGTGACTCTTCCACTGACGAGAGCTTCAACGTTCCCACATCAGACGGCAAGACGGTTCGTGTCAACCTGGAGTTCTCCTATCGGTTTGACGAGGCACGAGTGGCACAGACATTTGTTACCTTTAAGGGCAAGTCTGGCGAGGAAATCAAGGATACGTTCATCAAGCCCAAGATTATCGCCTGGACGCAGGAGGTCAGTGCCAACTACCCCGTTACGGACATCTTCGGCGATCAGCGTACCGCCATCAATGCCGAGCTGGACACCTACCTCAAAGAGAAGTTCGACGGATACGGTATCATCATTGATACCGTGAACTTTACGGACATTTCCGTGGACGCTGAAACTGCGGCGGCAATTCAGAAGAAAGTCACGGCCCAGCAGGAGCTGGAGCTGGCAAACATTGAGGCACAGACCGCCAAGATCCAGGCCAACAAGGAAAAGGAAGTCGCCATGATCCAGGCGCAGAAGGATAAGGAAGCCGCCGAAATCCAAGCTGAGACAGCCGTTGTTAAGGCGAACGCCGAAGCTGATGTGGTGCGGATTGCCGCCGAAGCGGAGGCGGAGGCCAACCGTGTGATTGCCGCCTCTCTCACTCCTGAGCTGATTGAGAAGATCAAGTATGAGCAGTGGAACGGGCAGATGCCCAAGGTATCTGGTGGAACGTCCATCGTCTCCATCGACGGCATGAACTAAGGAGGGTGCTATGGCATTCGGAAAGAAGAATGTGCTTGTCTCCCACGACATTTTGCGGAAGAAGAAACAGCAGGTCGAGGCTCTGGCGCGTCAGGCTGAGGACGCTGTGGAGATCGTAACTCGCACCATGAACCGGCTGGATCTCATCAATCAGCAGATTGACGACCATATGGCCGAGATTGACGCTTACGCCGAGGATTTGGCGAAGACGCGGGAGGAGCTTATCAAGCAGCATAACCATAACGCTGCCATCAGTGCCAATTTCTCCAAACTTCTCTGTGTAGAAGAGGAGACAGACAGCGAAAAGGAGTGAATTATCATGGCAGAGCTGAAGTTCAAAGTCGGTGACAAGGTTCACGATGAAAAGTACGGCTTTGGCGTTGTGTGCCAGGTCGATCCACACAACAAAGCCTATCCGTACTACGTCAAGTACAAGGATGGCACCCGCATCTGGTATGACGGGAAGAATATGAAGCCCGCCGCTGAGGGTAAGGAGAGCGCCCAGAAAAACAAGGTGTGACATCATGGATACCATCACCAGGTATATCCGGGATAACGCCTCTAAAAGTCACCCGATTTGTAGCGCACAGCTCATGAAGCGGTTTGACACCTCTGGCGTTGCGATACGCCACATGATCAACGCAGCACGCTCCAATGGCGATCCCATCTGTTCCGGTGCCCGTAGCTACTATGTGGCCCACAACAAGGAAGAGATACAGCAGACGATAGACTCTCTGCGTGGACGGATTGCCGGCATGAACCGAGCAATCGCTGGGTTGGAACGCAGCCTGACGATGTGAGTAGTGAGACGCTAACAGCAATCAAAAAAACAACGAACTACTATTTGTCACGTTTAATGCGTCTCGTTGCGGCCTGGGCCGCACACGGAGGGATAAGCCTAACTGGTAAGGCACTGGTTTGCTACACCAGCAGTAGCCCGCAAGGACGTGTGGGTTCGAGTCCCACTCCCTTCGCCATCGCCGCTGTGGTGGGCGGCGACCCCCTTTCTGACGGTGGGAAAGACCACTGACAGCCTGGAAAGACGGGCAATATGGAGAGCGTCCGGTGGCAGCACATAAAAGTGTAATCAACGGCGGACACTTACAGCAATCTTACCAAAAAAAGAATGGAAATCTTTTGCTTGCGGTTCAACTCCGCAGCTCCCCTAAAGCCGTTACAAAATTTGGTGTAGAAGGGACGTGGACGCCATGAAGAAGGTTCTGGCTATTCTGTAATCTGATTCGATCATCGACGGCGGCGCACAGCGCCTACAATGGAGGAAGCAGCCACGAATAGAGCAAGAGATAAGCCCTAACTACCCTGTACAACAGTATACTCGCCGCTTTCGGCACGATTTTGTGAAGAGTGATAACAGTTGGACGCTAACAGCAAATCATCCTAAACTTGGAAAACAAAATGCGTCCATTGCACATCCGGCAAAACGCCGTTCAATGGATATAGCGGTTTATGGGGCTTCCGCTTCCAATGTGTTTCAAATGGACACAGACAGCAATCAAAAGCCCCCAATATGCAGAGGTAGCTCAGTTGGTAGAGCAACAGTATAAAGAATGTGGGATGTCCTGTTCCACTAACAGCAAAGTTATAAGGGAACTGTGTGCCGCAGGTTCGAGTCCTGCCCTCTGCACCAGCGATTGCTCCGGCACGGAGAACGCCGTCTAATGGTGATCAGCAACGGACGTAAAATAAGTGTAGTGACCGTGCAAATCGGAACGTCTGGGAGATGTGCCGCTCCCACCTGTGAGAGCCAGGATTATATGTGTGGTGGCGGAATATGTAGACGCAAGTGGTTCAGGCGTGAGAACCGCCCGGAGTGTGCGCACACAAACGGCAGAAGACGCTTTGCAAGGTGGAAATCCTTGCCCACACATATGATAAGCCAGGGTAGCTCAGTCGGTAGAGCACGTATCAATGCGTATCCAAGGAAACGCTCACAGCAATTTGCAAAAGGACTTTTTAATCCCGTGGTCGTGGGTTCGAGTCCCACCCCTGGTATCAGGAGTATTTAGTTTCTGGTTCCATTCTCTCCAGATAGAATTTGAACCAGCGTGGGCCAAGTTTTCGGTGCAGACAACGATAAGTGGGAACCGATGGCGGCTCGGAAAGACGGGCATTCATGCGGCAGTGGTGGAATGGTAGACACGGCGGTAATGCAAAATGTGAAACGTCTGGTTTCACTGACAGCAAGGTGTGCTAATGGGAACCGCTACACTGTAGGTTCGAGTCCTGCCTGCCGCAACATATGTCAGGGTAGCTCAGTCAAAAAAACGTGCGTCTTTTAAGAGGCGTGAACAGCAAGTTTATCTGGTTAGAGCGTCGGCCAGGAGCCGAAGGTCGTTGGTTCAAATCCAACCCCTGGCACTTACACGGCGGTGGTGAAGTGGTTTAACACAGCAGCCCTATAAAATGTGGAACACCCCAGTTTCACTAACAGCAATGTAAAAAGGAAGCCAAGCTGCCATTCGTAGGTTCAAATCCTACCCGCCGTACCTTAGACAACCCGAAAAGACGGGTGTATCTCTGAACACGAACAACAAAAATCCCTATGTGTTCCGGGTATCTCAAAATCAAGGAGGTAAGAGAAAATGGGTGACTTTATGAACAGTATGAAGGACACGCTGAACGGGGACAACCACAACGTTTCTATCACCGAGAACGGCGCAGTGGGCTACCGCACCACGGGAAAGAATTTGCTGGATCTGAGCTTTGCCGTGGCCTCCCTGCGGAAGACGCCGGAGGCGGAGATCGCCAAGCGCTTCTCCAAGGCGTTCTTCGATGACAAGCTGACGGCTATGAAATGGCTGTTTTACGCACGTGATGTGCGTGGCGGTCTGGGTGAGCGGCGGCTGTTCCGGGCTGTGTTGCTTGACATGGCGAAAACCATGCCGCAGTATATCAAGCCCATCATCCCGCTGGTGCCAGAATATGGCCGTTGGGACGACCTGTGGTGCCTGCTGGATACGCCCCTCAAGGAGGACGTGATCAGCCTGGTGCGCCAGCAGCTCATGGAGGACACAGAAAACCGTATGGCGAAGAAGCCCGTATCCCTTCTCGCCAAGTGGATGCCCCGCTGCAAGACATCTTCCAAGCGGACGAGAAGCTACGGCCAGACCATGCGGAAGGGACTGCACATGACCGAGAGTGAATACCAGTCCACGCTGGCTATCCTCTGCAACTACCTCAAGGTCGTGGAGCAGCAGATGTCCGCCCAGCAGTGGGACGAGATCGAGTACCCCCGTGTCCCCTCCCGTGCCAATCTGGTGTACAACAAGGCTTTCCTCCGCCATGACGAGGATCGCCGCCGCGCTTTCTTGGAAAGCGTGAAGAAGGGTGAGAGCCACATCAATGCTGGCACTCTTTTCCCGCATGAGATCGTCAACAAGTATCGCAGTGCGTATAACGTGGACGACACGCTGGAGGCGCTGTGGAGCAACCTGCCCGATACCGTGAGTGGATGTGGTAACACGATGGTGGTCATGGATGACAGTGGGAGCATGGAATGGGTGAACCTGCCCGGCAGCACTGCCCGCCCCTTGGAGGTGGCGAACGCCTTGGCGATCTATTTCGCCGAGCGTTCCTCTGGTCAGTTCAAGGATCAGTATATGAGCTTTTCTGATCGGCCCCAGCTCATCAGCCTGCGTAACGGTAAGAACCTCTATGAGAAGCTGCGCATCACCCACGATCACCACGCCGGTGCCAACACCAATGTGGAGGCGGTTTTCGACCTGATTCTGGAGACGGCCAAGGCCAACCATATGGAGCAGGATGAGCTGCCTACCAATATCCTCATCATCTCCGATATGGAGTTTGACTCCTGCACGACGGCGGGTACGGTGCGGGGCACCGGCTGGTCTTCCTACTCTTCTGGCCGTCCCAACGCCAACTTGTTCAAGAAGATTGCCAAGCGGTATGAGGCAGCGGGCTACAAGATGCCTCGGTTGGTGTTCTGGAATGTGGCCTCTCGCACGGGCACCATCCCCGTCAAGGAGAACGATATGGGCGTTGCCTTGGTCAGTGGTTTCTCTGTGAACATCGCCAAGATGGTTATGAGCGGCAAGCTCGACCCCTACGAGTGTTTGCTGGAAGCCATCAATGTGGATCGCTATCAGCCCGTCGAGGATGCTCTGCGCTTCTCTTAAAACCGAATAGCAAGCAATAAAATCTCTCAAAGGAGGCTCAGGCGAATTTTCCAATACCCACGGATATCTTGTCTGAGCCTCTTTTTCAGAAAGAGGTGATACCAGTGATTTATCTCGACCATGCAGCGACCACAGCCGTATTCCCAGAGGTTTTGGAAGCCATGCTTCCTTGGTTTCAGCTGGATCATGTAGGTAACGCCAGCAGTATTCACACGCAGGGCGTGAACGCATCGCAGGCCATAGAGAACGCTCGTGAACAGGTTGCCAAAATGATCAACGCTGATACATCGGAGATTTTCTTTACCTCCGGTGGTACGGAGTCCAACAACACATTTGCCCGATATGTTATGGGTGAGCAAGTTATCACAACCAGACTTGAACATCATTCCGTGCCTCATCCACTGGAAGAGTGGGCACATGAAGTCACCTATGTGAAGAACCTGTCAGACGGAAGTGTGGATATGGACGATCTAAGACACCTCCTTGATTCCAGCTGTTATCAAGCTGTGTCTGTGATGTGGGTAAACAACGAGCTTGGCACGATCAATCCCATTGAGGAAATTGCAATGCTTTGTAAAAAGCATAGATTATCTTTCCATGTGGATGCTGTGCAGGCGGCGGGCCACATTCCCATCGACGTTAAGAAGTGTGGTATGGATTTCCTCTCGATGTCCGGGCATAAGTTCGGCGCACCTCCTGGTGTTGGAGTGCTCTATGTACGCAATGGAGTTTCCAAGAGGGCGCTAATCGGTGGTGGCGGACAGGAGCACGGCATGAGAGCGGGAACATACAATGTGCCCGGCATCGTAGGTCTTGGCAAAGCTGCTGAGATTATCATTCATCGGCTTCCTCGGCAAATTCAAAAGTGGAACAGTCAGGAATATGTTCTGTTGAAAGAGCTGGATAAGGTAATGCCTGGAGAGTATCGGCAGAACGCCGCCGATTTGCGAACCCATAACATCATCAGCATAACAATTCCAGGTGTGAACAGTGAAGCACTGCTTCTTTTGCTGGATCAAAAGGAAATTTATCTTTCTGCTGGCTCTGCTTGCAGCGCATCCGACTCTGTACCGTCCCATGTTCTAAAAGGAATTGGGCTGTCAGATGAAGACGCAGCGTCAACAGTCCGTATCTCACTGGGGTATGACAATACGGCAAACGACATGGTGGATACGGCCCAGGCTATCGCTGAGGCTGTACATCGGTTGAAAACTATGTATCCCTAATTTTTTTTGTACCTTTTTTGCTTTCGGTGCAACATAATCTCTTGAAGGAGTGATAAACAATGTACTGTGCGTATGTTACTCGGATACGCAATCTGCGGAAGCACAGCAACGCCGACCGACTTCTCTGTGGCGAGTGTTTTGGCAACACCGTAATTGTGGATCTGGGGACGCAGCCTGACCAGCTGGGTGTTTATTTCCCAGTGGACGGCAGGCTCGGTCTTGAGTTTTCCCAGAAGCACGACCTTTTGCGGCGGAAGGATGAGAATGGCAACCCCGCAGGTGGATATCTCGACACTGAGAAGCGGAATATCAAGGCACTGAAGCTCCGTGGTGAACAGAGCGACGGGCTGTTCATGCCGCTGTCCTGCTTGGACGGGTTTACCGATGTCTCCAAGCTCTCCGAGGGCGACACCATCACCGTGCTGAACGGTGTGACCATCTGTGAAAAGTATATCCCCAAGCGGAAGTCTCAGAGACATGGCGGCGGGGATAAGGGCAACCATGTTCGTAAACGCTCTGACCCTATCTCCCCGCTGTTCTAGGAGCACGCCGATACCGAGCAGCTGGCCTACAACCTCTCTGCTTTCCGTCCGGGCGATTTGGTGGAGATCACACTGAAAATGCACGGTACTTCTCAGCGTACCGGCTACCTTCCTGTTCTCCAAGGGTACAAGTACCAAAGTCGCATGGGGAAGTTTTTCTCCGAGGGCAAGCATACTCCGCTTTGGCTTCGCAACCGGATCAAGCGGACGCCGGTGTACGACTGGGGCTATGTGACTGGCACTCGCCGCGTGGTACTGGATGACTTTGAGAATGGAGGCTACTACGGTAGCAATGCTTTCCGTGAGCAGCACGCCAAGGTTTTTGAAGGGAAGCTCCGCAAGGGCGAGACGGTCTACTACGAGGTGGTGGGCTTCACCAACGACGGAACACCTATCATGTCTCCTGGCAGTAATGCCAAGGTGAATGACAAGGAGTTTGCCAAGCAGTATGGCAAGATGACCGTATTTAGTTATGGTTGTGATCCTACTGGCAAGAAGATGGCTGATGCTATCCACTTCGGCCCCGGTAAAGTATCCACAGACGGCGGGCCGGAGATTGAAGTTTCCGACTTCGTGAATCAACCGCTTAATCCTGTGGACTGCCCCAAGTCCGACCTCTATGTCTACCGTATGACCATGACCAATGAGGACGGTGATGTGGTGGAGTATTCACCCGACTTTATGCGCTATCGCTGTGAACAGATGGGTGTCAAGTATGTGCCGCTGTTCTGGCGCGGCTTCATTCCCGACATGGTTCAGCTTTCCGACAATGTGGGATCTCCCCATGCTGTGAACGCTGGCGAGTATGTAAAGTCTGTGGCAGAGCAGTTCTACGACGGCCCTGATCCCGTGGGCAAGTCCCACATCCGCGAAGGTGTTGTCTGTCGGATCGTCAACCGCCCCAAGTTCACTGCCTACAAGCATAAAAACTTCTATTTCAAGGTACTGGAGGGGCTGATTAAGGACACCGCCGCCGCACCTGATATGGAGGAAGCCCAAGAAATTGAGAGAGGAGGAGATGAGGGATGAACGTCTGCATTGAGGGCATGAAGAAAATCCCCTGTGGGGACGACCGCAACTACCTGGAACTGCCCGATGGCTACCGGCTGATCTTTGAGGGCGACAAGTATGTTGGCCGGTACAACCCCAACCTGCCCGAACCCATCTAAGGAGGCGCAGGATGAACGTAGCAGAGAAGCAAAACAAGATCATGGCCCGCATCCATCAACACCTCGATGCGGTGCGGGCCACTGGGCGGGAATGGGTAGGCATTTTTCTCCAAGGCTCCCAGAATTACGAGTTGGACTATGCGGGCAGTGATATTGACACCAAGGCCATCCTGTTGCCCAACTTCTCCGATTTCGTGCTGTGCTCTAAGCCCATCAGTACCACTCACATTATGGAGAACAACGAGCACGTTGACTTCAAGGATATTCGGTTGATGTTCGAGTGCATCAAAAAGCAGAATGTGAACTTCATGGAAATCCTGTTCACTCGTTATCGCATTCTCAATCCCAAATATGCCGATTTGTTCCAGCCGGTGTTGGACGCCCGTGAGGAGATTGCCCGCTATAACAACTACGCTGGTATGAACTGTTTGATGGGTATGGCTTTGGAAAAGCAAAAGGCGATGGAGCACCCTTATCCAGGCACCATGGATAAGATTGAGGCGTTTGGATATGACCCCAAGCAGCTCCACCACGCTTTACGCATGAGGGAGTTTATGACCCGCTATATGGCTGGTGAGCCTTACGCAGAGTGTTTGGTCAGCAACGACCGTGATTTTCTGATGGAGGTCAAACGGGGTGACTATCCATTGGAACAGGCCCGCGCTATGATGAACGCCACTATTGCTTTTATGAAAGCCGACAAGCAGCAGTATATGGATGCGGTGCCGGTACAAGTCAACGGGCACGCTGACGCAGTGCTCCGCACCGCTACGGTTGAAATTCTCAAGCGGTGCTTCCTGACAGAACTCCAGGGAGGTGACAAGGATGAATGACGGCCAGCTCAACGCCCTCAAGTTTCTCTCTGGGATCAAGGATGAAGACTCTTTGGAAGTGATGCTCGAAAAGGCTGGGAAAATGGCCTCGGAGTTCTTCAATGCAATTCCGCAGTTGAAGTCGGATGGCTTTGAGTGGAAGGTCGAGTATGTGACCGAGCCGGACGACATCATGAAGGTTTGCAAGGTGGTAAATGGCGAGAGTGCCGCACACCTACTATTCCACTGCAATTCAAGTAAGTGCGAGACAGACGCACCGGATGACCCAGACATCAAAAAACTCGGAACGTACCTGCTTTTGGGGGTACTTCTGGGGTGAGGAGGAAGTGACGTGCAAAATTTCTTTATGATGGTGGGACTGCCGGGTAGCGGCAAGTCTACCTTCGCTCGGAATGTGCTCAGTGTCAGTCCTGGTGCGGTGGTACATTCCAGTGATGAGATCCGACGTGAGTTGCTGGGTGATGAGAACGACCAGACACAGCAAGCCTTAGTGTTCAGCACCCTCCACGAGCGCGTATTCTCTGATTTGCGGGCGGGGAAGAATGTGGTTTACGACGCCACAAACATCAATTACAAACAGCGCAAGCAGTTCGTAGATCGTGTGCGGGCGCTTCGTATCCGGGATTTGCAAATTACCTGTGTGTTCATGGCTGTTTCTTATGAGCGTTGCTTGCAACAAAATCATGAGCGTGAACGCAGTGTCCCAGACAGTGTAATCACCCGGATGTACCACAAATTTGATGTTCCCATGTATTTGGAGGGCTGGGATGACATCATCGTGCGTGGTGTAGAGCCGAGCGAGGATATCATCAACAAGACCTTGGTCCGCCTCTCGGCCTTAGAGCATGACAACCCGCACCATCAACTGACAGTTGGTCAGCATATGCTGACAGCCCACAACTACTTCGTCAGTCACTACGGTGATATGGCTCAAGATATCGTCCTGAGCCGCTCTATTCTGCTCCACGATATCGGCAAAGAGCAGACTAAGGCTTTCCACAACAGCAAGGGCGAACCCACGGAGATCGCCCACTTCTACAATCACGAGCGTGTGGGGGCATACGACAGCTTTGCCTGTAACTATGACCTTCACATGGATGACCAGCTGGCCTCTGCTCTTTTGATCCGCTGGCACATGGTTCCGTTTGCAATAAACCACTCAGATAATCCGAGCAAGACAGAACAAAAGTTCAAACGTATGCTCGGTAAGGATATCTGGAAACGGGTCAAAATCATCAACGATTGTGACCTACACGCACATTAAAAATAGGAGGAAATCAATTATGAACCCGAATCAAATTTTTGCTCGTCCCGTCGTTGAACCTTGGAAGCCTGTCACACTGCCCGATATTCTGGGTGATCTGTTTGGGGGTGCAGCTATTGCCGCAGTCAACGCCGCTGTTCCAGACGATCCTTTTGTCCGTGGCTGGAACGCCGCTATGCGGCACATGAAGAACAACCCACCCGCATCCGCTCCTTTGCCGCTACCCACGAACGTGATTTTCAACGATCCGGCTACCATTGTGTACTGGAGCGACGGCACCAAGACGGTGGTGAAGTGCCAGCCCGGAGATGTGTTCAGTGCTGAGGCCGGCCTGACCACTGCTATGCTCAAGAAGTACATGGGCAACGACAACACCTTCAACCGGGTTATCAACGAGTGGTTGAAGCACACTGGCGAGTATAAGCCGTCTGTTGCTCCTGCTTTGCCGGCAGCTGAGACGCCCGCCGCCCTGCCTGCTCCTACGGATCAGGGAGCGCCTGAAATGGTGGAGTAAGCTATGGAGGGCGTTATCATTCCAATCGTGGTGTTGGGGCTGTTGTTCATACTGACAAGATCGAATGATGACGACAATAACGGGAATTGGGGAGGTGGGTGTTTTGCATAGTCGAGAGCAATTAGAAGAAATGCAGCGCCTACCTCTTTCCCGTAAAATCCAGATCACCACGGCCAGAATTATTGAGTGGTACCAACACTACGATGGCAAGGTTTATGTGGCTTTTTCTGGCGGCAAGGACTCAACAGTTCTCCTTGATATTGTGCGGCGTATCTATCCTGATGTGCCAGCAGTATTTTCGGACACTGGATTGGAGTTTCCAGAAGTTAGAGCATTTGCCAGGAGTTGCGAAAATGTCACCATTATCAAACCTGAGATGAATTTCCGGCAGGTCATTGAGAAGTACGGATACCCTGTTGTTTCTAAACGTGTGGCTGACACCGTGGAATACGGTCATAAGCCAGGGTCTTTTCGCTGGAAGGAGCTACATGGCGAAATTATGCGGAGCAACGGGACTCCTTCAGAGTTCAACTGTGAGAAATGGTGCTATCTGCTCAACGCACCCTTTAAGGTGTCTGCTCGGTGTTGTGCCGTCATGAAAAAGCGGCCTATGAAGAAATATTCCAAAGAAACCGGGCGAGTGCCTATCATTGCGACAATGGCAGACGAAAGCCGATCCCGTCGTGCTACTTGGTTGCGTTTGGGGTGTAACGCTTTTGCTGCCAAAAAGCCCAGCTCTCAACCTATGTCATTCTGGACTGAGGACGATGTACTTGAATATCTCTATACCTACAAAATTCCCTATGCCTCGGTTTATGGCGAGATCGTCAAGACTGACGGGGGGGGTGGACAACAACCGGAGAAAAACGTACTGGTTGTGTCTTTTGTGCCTTTGGTGCTCATTTGGAAAAGGCTCCAAACCGTTTCCAGCGACTAAAGGTTACTCACCCGAAACTCTGGAATTATTGTATGAAGCCATGGGAAGAACATGGCTTGGGTATGCGGCGAGTGCTTGAGTACATTGGAGTCCCAATAGAATAAGCCTTTTATATGGTGATTAACATGATTGAAGTTCTGTTTGACAGGCTAATGGATATGTCTGGAATTGACATAAAAGAAACTTGGTTGTGGCCTGGTGCGCTTCCTATTACTCTCGAAGAAGTTATGAGCAGAAAAAGAGAAGGAGTAGTAGGAGATAGAGAACCGTATGGAGATACGTGGAAACATCCGGTGAAAGAAGAACGCGACAAAGATTATCATATCGCCAGAATTATATATTTTGTAAATAATCCAAACGAAATTGACGGAATCGAAGTTGATAATCCTTGTGTTGACAATGGTATTTTGCCTGGATGTGCAATTATTGATGGATGGCACAGGATAGCCGCAGCAGTTATATTAAAACTACAGAAAATCAATATCCATTATGGCGGGAGATCGGACGTAGAAGATTATATCAGTGGCAAAACTGATAATCGCCCAGAAGACATACTGTTCTTATTTGGTTAGCAAATGTAGCTATCTGTCTGTAATCATAGAGGAAAGGAGGTGTTAGTGATGAGAAGCAAAATGGAAGCCCTTGGCTGGTT
>Ga0209064_1001557_pt1 | contig 33796 bp, 25 predicted proteins | sample Inofromicrocosms_FD_187498 | JGI IMG/M metagenome (GOLD analysis project Ga0209064, IMG submission 187498) | Mouse cecum microbial communities from Vienna, Austria - Inoculum for glucosamine and mucus D2O microcosms (SPAdes) (version 2) | ecosystem: Host-associated > Mammals > Digestive system >... | reverse complement strand
GTTGTAGTTCTTAGCTGTCTCTTGATTAGTCACGGTGAGAGCCGAAACTTCGGCGGTATATTCTCCTACGTCTCTGCCCGTCGCTCCCGTATTGTACGACGCGGACAGGAACGACGGAAGTCCCGACTCTATAGACACGCTCTGATTGACCGCGTTATACTCGAGCTCGTCGGCGCTCCACTTGACGTTAGAGAAGTCTACGTCAGCCTTATCTACTTTGATATATATAGTAAAATCTTTGTACTGCTGAGCTAACGGTTTACCGTTCTCGTCGTTGAACGCATACGCGTCGTCGAGAGGCATTATCCTAACCGTTATAGCGACGGCGTTTGCCGTAGCGTCAGTCTGCGAACCGTTCGTATACCCGTTAGAGCCGTACGACGCGTCTATCTTGACGCCCTGCGACGCGAGGTTCGAGGTACTTATTGCGAATACGTACGCGCTACCGTTATACGTCACCGCAAACGGCGAACCTTGAGTTAGTCCCGCTCCCGACGCTATCGGCGTAGGTACTCCGTTATTCTGCGAATACTGCCAGTTCACGCTGTCTATGACTACGTTCTTAGCGCTGACGGTGAACTCCTGACGAGCCTCGCCGCCTTCAAGCGAATAGTTCTTGTTGTCCTTAGCCGCGTCATCCTTCAGCGTAGCTATGAGATAATACGTAGAAGGACTGAACGCCGAAGCGTCGAGCTTGTCGCCCGTGACGGGTATCCTTACGCCTGCATTTGCCGAATTCACGTACTCGAGCGTGAGCTTCACGTCGTCGCCCTCTATCACGTTATTTCCTTCCGCTCCGAACTTAACGTCCGAGCCTGCCTGCAAGAGGAAGCCTCCGCTTGTGGACGTGAAGTCCACTATGAGCGTCTTTCTCGTTACAGTTATAGTGAACTTTTTGGGAGATACTATCTCCTCGGTAAAGTTCGACGTATTCCAACACCAATCTACTATCTTATCCGAATTTATCGACGCTATGACGTCGTAACTGCCCGCATCTCGTACCGATAGGCTCCAACCATCAGCGTCGCTTCCTATAAGCGTCACCCCTTCGGGAAGCGTAAGCGTCGCGTAATTCGTCCAGTCGGACGAATATCCCGAGAGCGCGAATGTCTGCTCAGAGCCTATATATGCTTTACTGCTCTCCGACACGCTCACTATCGAGAGACGGCTCCTGTTGATAGTCACCGTACACGTAATATTATCCGAGTCCTTTATGACGTAGTTGCCGTAGTATTCCGTCTTGTCAGTCGCAGACTTTACGAATATCGCCTTAGCGGTATACGTGCCCCGTCTGTTAGGCACCGTATCTATTTGGTCTATATTCGAGCCGTCCGCCGCTTTGCCCGTGAACCTCGTAGCTATGACGGGCACGTCGGAGTACAGCTCGCTCTCGTTAGCAAACGTCGCAGGCGTGAATACTCCCGTGCTTGCGTTATACGACGGCTTATTCAGAGTTATCTCCTTCGCCTTCACGGTTATCTTGAACCACCTAACGGTGTCCGATTCCATATGTTCGGGATCGCTTGTATCTGGATCGCCCTTGAACTGCGGCTTTCGCCGCTCCTGCGCCGCGGCAGTCTCTTCGGGAGTCCAGCCGTTCTCCGCGGCTTCGGCGTCGACCTGAGCCCTTACGTCGTCGAACCAATTCTGTTGGAACTCGATCTTTGCCCAATACTCGCCGGCATTCTTTACATCGGTTTCGGAATACGTGACCTTAATATATTCGTTAACGTGCTCGTACCACTTCTTATTGTACCAACTAACCGAGTTCGCGTCTGCCGCGGCAATGGAACTAAGCGTCTGCGCGTCTCCGTTATACGTTGTAGTCACGTCTTCGGGTTCCTTTAATCTTGTTCCAAGTATCCCCAATGCGGCGACGCTTAGATTAAGATGGATCGCAGGACGAACGCCGTATTCAAAGGATACCAGATTCCCGCCATCATCGCCATTACCCTTTAATGACCAAAAACAGTAATATCTATCCCAATAGCCCGATCTTAACCAAGTCTCTTTAACCGAGCCCTCATATCCGCGCTGAGCAGCGCTAAGCTCCCAAATCGAACCTTCAATGTTCTGAGATCCCGTCTCTGTCAATGACGGCAACCAAATATAATCATCTCCCCACGCGTCATATCTTATGCCTTTATACTCAAAATCAGCCTCGTAGTGCAATGTGTTGGACCATCCTTTCCCATTAGTATCGGCAATCGCCTCATTCGGCATGTGAAAATTCCAATCGTAATAACTGACACGGTTATGCATAGATTGAGTCTGCTGGTATTTTATATTCTTAGGTTGAACAAGATATTTTTTTGCAAAGCTGTCCTCTCCTCCATTCGCGAACAAACTCCACTCTTGATCTTCAGTAATATATTTTCTTATAGAGCTACTGCTATATTGATTATAACCTTTCGTATCATTATTAGCAATACTTGGATTACCTTCATGTATTCCATTGACATCCGAAAGATAAAGCGTTACTATAACGTTATCTTCAACCTCATCAATATCCGCAAGAGTTAACGACGCAACCATCCATTCAAGTCCGCCGAGAGTTACGACGAAACCGCTATCCCTTTTTGTTTCGTCGGTTATTCTATTATTGATAGTTGACGACGGAACCACGTAATACGGATCTTTTACCAAATTCTCATCAAAATAAAGCGATTGATTCTTTCCATACGTTTCCCAATCTTTAGCTCCGTTTGACTTAATATATTCTACCGGATCGTCCCCGTCAAACAGCTTGTCAATAAAATCAACCACTACGTCCCCGTTAAACTTTCCGCTATCTCTATTGTAAAGTTCCGCGCCACCGCCTATCTGTGTCGCCAAGCTCGGGTCTGCAAGAGCCGACACGTCCTCAGGAAAGGCAAAGAACGCCGTCGCAATGAGCGACAACGCGAATACAATTACCGTCATAACAACTATCAAGTTGTTGACCCTACTCCTTACCCTATTATTCATAGTTTTACTGCGCTCCTTTTTCTTCTTAACTTTCGTATGCGTAGTTCCTTCCCTATAACTTTTGAAGAAACAAAATGAAGGTAAACCAAAATTTACCTTTGAAATTGCCATTTTTACCGTAACTATGAGTACATCTCCTACAACAAGAGATGTACAATCTGAATAATTTTGGGTATATTGGAATATAAAATTTACGCTTCTGCGTATAATTGCTACAAAAACTGCAAAAACTATTGACTTTCTTACATAAAATATTTAATATGTTACTGTATAGATTATATGAAAATACATCTCTTGTTGTAAGAGATGTATTTATCTTCTATTTCATAATTTTGGTAACCTGCAAACACAGTTACTTTCTTATTTCCCTTATATCAAGAAACAGCCCGCCGACTTTATTCATCATCGCGCGCTTGTGCGGCGTCAACGAGTGAACGTATCTATTCAACGTCACAGACGGATTCTTATGTCCGAGTATCTCCGAGAGAGTCTTAACGTCCATTCCGCGTTCCAATGCTCTAGTCGCAAAGGTATGTCTCAGCGAGTGAAATCCCCTATGCGGAATATTGATCTTCTGCAATATATTCTCGAACGTGCGTTGATAGGAACGCAGAGGCGTCTCCTTGCTCTTTCCGCTGACGACGTAATTGCTCCTGCTCTGCTTCTTCATCTGCCGAACTATTGGCAAGATCTGTTTTGGCAACGGGATCTGTCTGACTGACGCGGCAGTCTTCGGCGAATCAAGCACTTTGATATATACTCCGTCTTTCCATTGGTCGCGGCACGTCTTGCGAACGGAAATTATTCCGCTCTTCATATCCACGTCGCTCCACTCGAGTGAAAGCAGCTCTCCTATCCTCAGTCCGCTATACAGCGTGAGCAATATCCCGTAAAGTCTCGTATTGTTCTTTTCGAGAATATACCGCTCTATCTTCTTCTGCTCGCTCTCGGTGAAACATTCCACGTTGGCTTTCTCTGCTCTCGGTATCTCTATTCCGTCAGCTCTGTAACCGTCTGTCATATCGACGCTGACGGCTTTCTTTAACGACTTTTGAACGATAGCGACGATCTGTCCTACCGTTATAGCCGCCAGTCCTCCTCCCGTTCGCGTATTGCCCGACCTTGACAACTCTACAGAAAACTCCTGCAACTTCAGCGAATCGATATCCTTCATCTCATAGTGTCCGAGTCTAGGCAATATATACAGCCTTATCGAACTCTCATACTTCTGATACGTTCTGAACTTTACGCTTGGCTTTATATACAGCTCTAACCACTTATCAAGCCATTTTTCATACTCCATATCATTTTCCTCCGTTAAATATTATGAATAAAATTATACTTATTTTTCATACTTTTCGTACAGTTTACCGCATATTAAATTTTTCTTTTTTACAATTTTAATTAATTTATGAAAAATGTTAATAAACAGCTAAAAATTCCTTAAAAATGTATGACAGAATAATTGCTATCAGCCACTAATTAAGAACAAAGCATTAGTTAGCAAAAAAATAAAGTTTTGAAAAATGCGTTTTATATTTAATTTTTCAAAGACCCTACGCTTAGAAATTATATATCGTTAAGTTTCCGTTAATGGCAGATGCAGTAAGCGATCTCATTTAATATGGAACCTCTCATTACAATATCTATTGATTTTATATATGTTTTATGCTATGATTAAAAAAATTCTTTAGAGGAAATTTATGAAAAATCAAATACCGTTTTTTACTGAAACTCAAGATGTTTTTCGTAAAATTAATGATGAACGAAATAAAGCTTTGCGCAATATGTTTGGGAAATTTATCAAGCCGAATTTTATGATAAAAATAAAAGAAGAAATTAAGACTATGCCTGAATTTTGTGAAATATTGTCACAATGTTATAATTTTAGTATTAATCCTATTTTTGCATTGGGCGCAGACGATATAGATTTTGATATATGTTTAAACCTTGCATTTATAAATCATTATTTAATGTTATCTATATCAAATGATGAGAAATTAAAAAGTCAGAAATATAAAAATAATGATTATATAATTAACCTTAAATCTCGTACGATTTTACAATGCAAATTAAGACAACTTTTTGACAATGAAAAACGGAATATTTTTTCAGCTCATTTACCAATAAATTTTTCTATGCATTGTGTTGTAAATTTCCTTCTTAATCGAATATATGCAAATATTAAACATAAAAATCGTTCTACCGCTCCTAACGCAACCTTTAAAATTAATATGCTAATTGTAATGTTAAAAACAATAAGATCTATTCTTGTTCTTACCGAATATGATGACTGTGGAAGTGCTTTTTCATTATTGAGAACTTTAATAGAAACAATTTTTGTATATTTTGCAATTGATGATAATGAAAGCGTTGCTAATGAATATTATAAATTTATGGGTTATCGAGAGTTGTATGAAAGCACTGGTCAATATCCAGAAGAATTTGAACGCATTGTGCCGTTATCATGTAATAAACAAAATTTTTTAAATTATGGTTGGTTAGATAAACTAAATAATAAGCATCATAAATATGTGTTTAGTGAAGTTATTTCATCCAATAAGAAAGTAAATAAAGATGAAAAGAATTTATATTTAACATCATATAAATATTGCTGTAAATATGCTCACGGAAATTATTTAAATCAATGTATCCCCTCTCACAGTTTTATATGGATATTGGGAAAATCCGGCACTATTTTAATAAATATAATAAAACAATTTTCTCATATATTCCAAGAAAAAACCATCTATAATGGAATAGCCCTTGAAAAGTACTTAACCGAACACGTTGAAGAAGCAGTAAAAATTTTTAATATACTTCAAGATGCACTAAATAATAACGCAAGTTAAGTTAATACATTAACTTTTCTTATTTTCAGCGCCGTCGAGCTCGCGAGACTAATGTTCGGACGGTCACGCCTTTCGGTTACGTGAAAAGACCTTGAGCAGGACGTTAGTCGGTGTCAAGGTCTTTGATCTGGTGCCGAAGGCGGGACTTGCGCGCTGATTTTCAGCGCCGTCGAGCCTGCGAGACTAATGTTCGGACGGTCACGCTTTCGGTTACGTGAAAAGACCTTGAGCAGGACGTTAGTCGGTGTCAAGGTCTTTGATCTGGTGCCGAAGGCGGGACTTGCGCGCTGATTCCAGCGCCGTCGAGCCTGCGAGACTAATGTTCGGACGGTCACGCTTTCGGTTACGTGAAAAGACCTTGAGCAGGACGTTAGTCGGTGTCAAGGTCTTTGATCTGGTGCCGAAGGCGGGACTTGAACCCGCACGGTATTTCTACCACTGGATTTTGAGTCCAGCGCGTCTGCCATTTCACCACTTCGGCTAATAATATCAATAGCTCCAAGATATACGCCTTTATATTAGCTGTAAAATCGAAATTCTCCGCCAAATATCGCATATATACGATAGCTATCTTCATTTTCTTAAACAGTATATCACAAAGATATTGCGATTGCAAGAATTTTTTATCACATTATCAACTATTCCTATTTCAAATAAACTCTTTGACATTTTTGAAATAAATCACCGATTTTTCGATGCGCTACCGCCGCGTAAAATAAAAAATACGCTAAAACTTTCGAATCAACGTATTGACATATGCTACTAATTGAATATGAACTCAGTTAAAACAATATATTGATATATAGATATATGCGAATATATTAATATATATTTTTTCTCGGTCCGCCCCTATGCTAATATGCGAAAAGTTCTATCATAACTCCGTCATAAATGAACATATGCGCATATGCGTATCAGTACAATCGAAGAGATATTCTAACCGACGTGACGCCTTCGACGCTCTCCTTCGGTACAGCAATCTTTTTGATGAGCATTACTCTCGTACTATCGCTCTTATAAGCGTTATTTGGATAGGAAACATATATTTTGAGTGTCTTTCCAACCTTGCCGACCCTGTCGATATTGACTCTCGATACGTTCTCGGCAATCAAAACGCCTATCTCGATCATAGTAAAGTCCTCAAATCCGTCCTCTATATCGCTGTCGGAATGAGCGACAAAACGCGCAAAAGAGTTCTTCCCGTCAATCAATTTCGTCGAATTCTGCCCCATGCTCAAGTCGGTAACGTAATGTTCGTCGTCCAACGCGAAAAAATCTACGTTGACCGCGTTACATGAGACAAACGCCGTTACAAAAACAAGCAATAAAGATATTACGAGAACTTTCTTCATAATTTCCTCCGTTAATTTAGATTTTACCACTAAATCCGTCATTTTTCAATACTTTTCGAAAAAAAACAACAAATGACAAAGATTGGCAAATCAAAATCTACCAAAGAAAAACGCAGGCTTTTAGATACTTCGAAATGCTCTCAAGAGGCAGTTTTCCCGTAGAGTGGATAAAGACCCTGCTCTTTTTACAATTAGATTTGACAAGTCTATTCTTCAAAGAACTCTTCGACTCGTCATTTTTGCTCTCGACCGACATATCGCCGCTTTCGATTGTATCGCTACAATGCTCTAAATCTTTCGCAATATTTTTTACGCGTCTCGCAACTCCCGCGTTGCCGTCGAAAGTCCTAACGCCTAACGCTTCTATGTGATCTTTAAGATATACGTAATGCGTACAGCCAAGTACTATGCCGTCGATATCACCCGTATTCTTGAGCAATTCGTCAAGATACCTCTCCGCTTCCGATATATCTCCGCGCTCTATACGCTCTTGAAGACCGTCGCCGTTGACGTCAACGACGTCAGTATCCGTAGCGCCGCTTTTCAGTTTGATATATTTATCGCCGCAAAGCGTAGCGGACGTCGCTAGCGTAACTACTCTTTTGCAGTTCTTGAGCGCCGGTTTCAATGCCGGCTCAATTCCTATGATAGGTATAGAGTTTGTTTTGCGAAGTTTAGCCGCCGCCGCTGAAGTCAACGTATTGCAGGCTATCACAACTAAATCTATACCAAGTATAGATAATTTATCAATGATACTCTTTGAGATATCAAAAAGCTCTTCGTTGCTCTTTTTAGAATAGGGAAGATTTCCCTCGTCGAGAAAATAATAATAATCGGCGGAAGCGCTCTTCATCACTTCGCGAAGAGTAGTAATACCGCCGATACCCGAATCTATCACGCCGATCTTCATACGCTCACCCTCTAAAAATCATATGCAAGATAGCGCTTTATTAATACCTTTCGCTATAACGGACGCATATTTTTCCACGAATCCGTCGACGTCTTTGGGCGTAACAAAGTCAACGTAATCGCTTTTACGCCCGCCGAGTCTGGTAACGGCAATAACGAAAGGCACGCCCACTGCTATCACGTCGACGCCCAAATTCTCCTTGGTGATATACCCTTGAGAATTGTTCACGCCGCCGCCGGGATTGATGCCTGCGTCCGTCATCTGCACCGAATTGACGAGCCGCGAAATAGAGCTCGTCGCAAGGGTATCGACCGCTATAACGGCGTCCGCTCTAAATCCCGAAACAATGGACTCAACGATACATCTTGAGTCTATACCTGTTATACTCTTAACGAGAGGCGTTACGGCTCCAACTGTCCTTTCCCCGTATTCTCCGACTCTCAATAACTCCGTTACCTTCTGTCCGAACGCGTCCGACGCGTAACGGTCGTTGCCGAAACCTACCGCCAATATTCGTTTCGCCCCTTTGGCAAACTCCGATATCACGCCGGCAACGACGTCAATCAGCTCCTCATCGCATATTTCGCACGCTCCGTCAACAGATACGTATCTGCCACGCCGCCTATTGCATCGGCGCGCGGTATTTTCATCGGTTATATCCGTCCGTACGACTTCAACTCGCCCGATCTTCTCCCGACGCATCATTGACTCCAAGTCCGCGCCCTCTATTTCCACTGCCAAATCGCTGAAATCTATCATAATTATTATTAATATCTGTTAAAATCGAAAAAATATCAAAAATGTACATCTAAATTGTTGTCAAAAACTTTTAATTGTGATAAGATTATTTAGCAAAATACGATATAAAGGAGATATTTATCGTGCCAAATATTAAATCTCAGATTAAAAGAGTGAAGACTAATAATCAGGCTAATGAAATCAATACTTCTAAGAGGAGCAAGGTCAGAAACATCGTCAAGAAGTACGAGGCTCTTATCGCAGCCAAGGACGTCGCGGGCGCAGAGAAGATGCTTCCCGAAGTTGTTTCGGCAATAAACGTTGCAAAGAGCGACGGTATCTACCACCCTTCTACCGCAAGCAGAAAGATTTCAAGAGTATCTAAGGCATTATCGAATCTTAAAGCAGAGTAATATCTGTCGATATTGATTGATTTAATCGAATATAAATAATATAAACGTTATTTAAGATAATTATGATCAAAAGTTCCGCTATAAAATGCGGAACTTTTTGCTAATCAATATATTTCTCAAAATCAATGGCCAATGATCGCTTACAAATATTTTCGCTTTATAAAATCAACGAGGATATCTCTTTCAGTACAATATTACGCCGCGCTAGTCCATAAAATCGTCAAATACGCCGCAAACGATAGCGATCGACGATGAGACAATAAAATCAATCATTACCGTCAAGAATAAATATACCAACTAAAAACGATTTATACCAATAAAAATCTTAATTTGATACAAAATAGCGGCGAAATCGTCAAAGACTGCCGCCGCTATCTATTATTGATATTCATATTTTACGATAAGTATCTTACAATTTGACTCTTATGATCGCAATACCAGAAAAGTCAGAAAAATTCATACTATCATTTCCAACGAATTTCGCCTTCTTTATTAAGGAAACCCCATCTTCCGTCTTTCTTTATTATCGCCTTGCCGTCGTAAAATGACGTCGCCGAATCGTATTCGAGCGGAAAAACGGTATTTCCTTCCTTGTCTATATAGCCGCTCTTGTCTCCTATCGTAACGGACGCAAGTCCCTCACTGAAACTAAGCGCGCTATCATAAAGAAACGGTATGACGACCTCGCCCTTCTTGTCGATATATCCGAGCTTCTCGTCTCTCTCGACGCAAGCTAGGTCTTCTCTGAACGGAAACGCTTCGTCAAAATCCGGAGCGATCACTTCCTTATTCTGCCAATCCCTAAAGCCCCACTTTTTCTTCCTGTAGAATTTGACCAGCTCGTCCTTATCTATTTCTTCGCGCGGAGCGTTGTCCCTTTGGTCGTTCCGTCTATTCTTCTCAGGCTTTCTATCCTCTTTTCTTTCAGGTCTCTTGTCACCGCGTTTTTCTTCGCGGCTATCTCTTCTGTCCCTAGCCGCATTTTTATCTGCGGCTTCGCCGCGGTTATCGGTATGAACGCCCGCTGCGGAATTTTCTTCGTCCCTAAATCCTATATTGTACTTTTCGAGCTTTTTGAGTATCTCGAAACAGTTCTTCTTGCTTATGTTCTTGATCCTGTACATTTCGGACATACGGCGTTTTGCCAAATCTCTAACGGTAAGGACTCCGCCTTCCACAAGAGAATTGTACGTCTTTTCGCTAAGCTCTAGTGCCTCTATTTTAATATCGAGAATTTCCTTAGGAGCATTAGGCTCGTAATTGTCGACCTTTTTCGCTTTCTTTTTACCGTGAAATTTTCTCTTTTTCTGAGCGTTATCGCTTTGCGTTGCCTCGTTAATATCAGCCATTGGTTTCTCCAAACGATTCTTATTATTATTGTAATTTTAGCACAATAACCGATTTATTACAAGCATTTTTCCCTTTTAAGGTAAATTAGACGTACGTTTTAACTATCATGATCATACTAAAAGCATTTTTTATCGCGACGCTCGGCGAACAGACGGCGTTTTTCAAATATTTGCCAAAAGCATACCGCAAACAAATAGACTTGTCCGTATTTTGACGCCGCGACAGCGAATAATGCGGTTATTTATATATTATTATTGATTTAGTGTTTACTTAATCTGCAAAGTTGTGATAAAATTATTATGTATAGATTTCTAAAGAGGATGATTCGCATATGAAAAAAACGACTGTATGTCTTATGATAACGCTTATGCTATTGACGGCTCTCGTGTCCGTCCCGACGCTGAACGCGCAAACTGCCGAAAGAGACGATCTTCCGCCGCAGGACTACATAAGAGATATCTCGAAAGTAAACGATTCCGTTATCAACGGCGTCGACTACTATATAAATATAAAGAGACCGACGTCGTTTGCCGTCAGCGGTAAAAACATCGCAGTCGTCGACGGAGACGACGTAAAACTTTTCGGTAATTCCATCGACTACGTCTATAAAGGCGAAAAATACTACAAGGACACGCTGTACGAGCTTTCTTCCATGACGATGTCCGACAACTTCCTTTTTTTGCTATACTATACGGAATCGTTCACGAGACAGCTCGTAATTCACCGCTATAACGCAAATATCGAAAGCGACGTAAAAAAGACCTACACCGTAAGAGAATTCCTCAGCGCGACCAACATCACCGCAACCGAGAACCAGATAACGAATATCGAGTCGAGAGTTACGAATATGTCGTTCGCTAACGAAAAACTCTACCTTACGATAAGTCTCGGAGACATATACGAACTGACTCCCGGACAGCCTATCCGCTCTGTAGGCTCAGCCCAAGAGCCCGAACCTATAATGAACGCAAAGTATTTTACCGTAGACAGAAACGGCAACATATACGCGTACTGCGCGGGCAACGAAAACGCGCTATTTGTAAAAACGTTCGACGGCGACTCTTTCACGCGTCACACACTGAATATACCGAGCGGCGAAATCAAGGCGATGGAAACCTCCGGCGACTTTCTCTACGTCCTTACGCCGAACTCTATCATAGCGTTCTCTCACAGCGACTACTCGTCTCAAAACTACACGTTCTCTCTCGATAAAGAAAGCGTATCTTTCAAACGCTATTTCAGCGGCGGGGAACACTATATCTCGTTCACTACCGTTGATAACGATAATATCTTCACGTATAAAGAAAGCATAGTAAACGGCAACGCAACGCTTGAATTCGTCAACCACTACGGTTCGAACTGCACTTGCCAAACTCCGCATAAAGGATTCATGAATTCTCCGTCGGCAGTCGCCGCAAATAATGACGGAAGTATAATATATGTAGCCGACAATTCGGGAAACAGACTGATAGCCGTCAAAAACGGAAAAGACTACTTTTACTCCAAAGAGACTCTTGGCGTGTCGAATATTTCAGCGATAAAAACCGACAAAAACAACATTCTCTACATAGCGTCGGGCTCGACGGTCGCAGTCATCGCCGACAATTCGAAACACGGCGATAGCGACGCTCCTTTTTCTAAAATATCGCAATTCACGGGTTTTGACGGAAACGTAAGCGATATCGCAGTGACCTCGAGCGGCGTTCTCTACGCAGTCACCGATAAAGGCGTTTTGTATTCTCTTAAAAGCAGCGACGTTGCTCCGAAAAAACTTTTGACGCTGACGTACGAAGCAAAAAAATTATTCGTGAGCGAAAGCAGTAGCAAACTCTACATATCGTCGCAAAACGAAATATATTCCTACGATCTGAACTCCGCTTCGGACGAAAATAAGCGTATAACCGTCGACGCGTACGGCATCGCCGATTTTATCGTCGATTATGCCGGCAATATATACGTTATGGAATCGTCGGATAATTCTCGGCTCTTGAGATATACGCGAAACAAGACGGGCTATTCTCTCGAAAGACGATTTAATTCGGCAAACAACTGGGAACGCGTACTCGACACGTTCCTTGGCGCAGACGGAAAAATATACTTTGCCGACGCTAATACCCATCTAGTAGAAAAGACTGCGGGACTTAGATTCTTAGGCTTCTCGACAGAAAAGGATTCGGCTTACGAACACCCGAAAAACTTTGACAGCGCCCCGAAAGTCGGAGCGGTCACAACGAACGCGGTTATTTATCTGCGTCCCGATAATTACGAAATAACGACCGATATAGCTTTCGGCGAATACGTTCTCGTTCTAGCGGACGACGCGAAATATAAGGATATGAGTTACGTTGTAAGGAGCGACGGTTCTATCGGATATATTGAAAAAACTTTCATAAGAGAAGTGCCAAAAAGCGACGATAGCATTCTCGGCAAGAACGTCACGCCGCTCTATTCGTCAGCTACCGTATACAAATATCCTTTTGAGAGCGCCGACAAAATAGATACCGTGAAAAAAGGTACGTCAATGACCCTTATCGACAACGTTGGATACGAAAACGATACTCACGTATGGCAACGTGAAGATCTCAAATGGTATCGCGTGAGTTATACAAACAACGTCGGAGTATCAATGACAGGCTACGTCAAGCTCAGCGATCTTGCGCCGAATATCACCATTGAAGCGCCTTCCACAAAGCTTTTCTTACGAGTTACTACCCCTATCGGCGAAACGGCTACGATGTACGCTTTACCCGACTTAGGCTCGGGAATAATAGAAAAATATATAAAGAACGGTTCGCTCGTTGAATTGATGCAACCTGAATTCGATAAGGATAGCAAATTCACTCGGGTAAAATTCGTAACCGAAAGCGGTGAAGAAAAGATAGGCTATATGCTTACGGCTAACTTGCAACCCAACGCGTTCACGGCTGGGCAGATAATAGCTATTATACTCGTGACGCTCGCAATAATAATAACGGTAACCGTTATCATACTGCTTATCAGATACAAAAAAATAAAGGAAAAAAGAAAAGCCTAATTTCCCGTTATTATCAAATTATGTAGATAAAAACGTATCGGCGAGGATAACCTCCTCGCCGATACCTATTATTAAACGTTAGCGATACAAATGCCTATAAATCTACTTATAACTATTCGACATACTTTACAGTGTTTACGTAAAAGCGTTCGCCAACCTATTTGACAACGTATAGTCCCGAACTATACCGTTATCGTTACTCGACGTCGAGCTCTATTCTACGATATACCTTCGGTAACGACCTCTTATGCGCTGTTTTAAGATACGCGCTTTTGATCTTGTCGCTGTCAGGACCCTTTCCCGTCTTTATGAACTCCTCAATACTCGCATACGTTACGCCCATCTCCTTCTCGTCCGTCTGTCCTTCGTAAAGTCCCGCGGACGGTTCTTTTTCTATTATTTCCGTCGGAGCGTCAAGGTATCTGAGCATTTCGTACACTTCGCTAACCGTAAGATCGGATATGGGATCAAAATCGTAAGCCCCGTCTCCCCACTTAGTAAAATATCCCATCGTCATCTCGGAAAGATTTCCCGTCCCTGCAACAAGCAGATTCTTACTCTGCGCTATGGTGTAGAGCGTTATCATCCTAAGTCTCGGATTCATATTGTTAAAGTGCATATTGCTCTTATCGCCGCAATAATCCTTAACGGCGTCTTTAAGCATAAGTTTTGTATCGGTGAGATCTATCTCGTAAGTTTCGATATCGAATTTCTTCGACAGTTTTAGCGCGTCGTCTCTGTCCACCGTATAATTACGCTTGCTCTCGCATGGCATTATCACGTTCACGACGTTATCCGTCGCCATCTTCGATAAGATAGTCACGAGCGTGCAGTCCTTACCTCCGCTGTTTCCCAAAATAATGCCGTCTGCTCTCGACTCTTTAAGAACTTGTTTTATAAACTCGACTCTCTTCTCGACTTCTTCCTTAACGTTCATAAAAATATGATTCCTCCGCATAAAATGCAAAATTAGATATGCATATCATTGATATTTTAATAATATCGTATAAATACCGCATAATTTTCAAAGGTATACCGACAATTTTGTTCAGCCCTTAAGTCCTCTCGACTGTCTGTCCATATCCTCTACCACTATATCGTATATTTCGCCGAGCGACGCGCAGTATTCAAGTACTTTCCACGGCTCGTTGGTATGGAAATGGATCTTAACTAATTCTTCGTCTCCAACTGCAATAAGCGAATCCCCTATCAAATTCTCATTAAAATACTCTCTTATAGCATAATCGTCAAGTTCGTCGCCCTCTATCAGAAGCTGAGTATCGTATCTGAATTCTATAGATCCCATAACCTATATATCCTCCTATATATTCTTTCATTGCTTATTTCGTTCACCGAAAGATATTATATGCAAAATACGCCGAGTAATTATCTATTTTTAATTTGCATCAATACCGATTCTATAATTCAAGAGCGGAGAGAGTCTCTCCGCTCTTAGTTTATTTGATTATTTCTCGATTGTCAACCGATGACGGCATATTTATCTGTTCGATTCGCCGTCCTTAGCGGTTTCATCGGTGGCGCTATCGGTCTCTTCAGTTACGCCAAACGCGTCGCTCTGCAATTCCGAAGACGCTGTTATTTCTTCTGAAGACACGCTCTCTTCCTCAACGTCTTGAATTTCTTCGCCTTCGTCTATCTTGTCGAGCATATCTTCTATAGGAGTCGATTTAGGCACGTTCTCTTCGATATAACTCTCGTCCATAAGCGCGAGCGTTCTGCTCTCTTCGAGCGTCTCTTTGATTTCCTTTATCTTCTTAAGACGCATCTCAGCCTCGATATCGTCCTCCTTATCGTCCTCGAACTTGATGACCTCTTTCTTGTCCTTTCTGTTCATAATATCGTACATTACCGGTACGAAGTAGAGGGTAAGGAGCGTAGCGTACGTAAGACCTCCTACGACCGTTATCGCCATAGGCTTGATAGCGGCGGCTCCGGAACTCATATCGAATACCGAGATAAGCATAGCGCATATAGTAGTGAGCGCCGTCATCAAAATAGGTCTTATCCTATCTTCAGCCGTTCTCAAAAGAGCTTCTCTCTTGCTCATTCCCGACGCCATTAGTTTGTTGACGTAATCGACGTACACGATACCGTTATTGACTACGACTCCGACAAGCAGTATGATTCCGAGGAGCGCGAATACGCTGATAGGATATCCCGTCATTGCCAACATCAATATACTTCCCGTAAGAGCAAGCGGGATCGTGAACATTATTATGAACGGCGACTTGAGCGACTGGAACTGCGCAACCATTACGAGGTAGATGAATACCACGGCTAGTACGAGCATCAGCACAAGAGACGACAACGTGTCGGATATTATTTCGCTAGTACCGATATATTCTATATCGACGCCTTCTGTAGCGTTATTCTCTTCGTATTCCGCAAGAACCGCCTTTATAGCCTTTTCTAGTTTTTTACCGCTCATATCAGAGCACTTGACGCTCATCTGTATAACGCGTCTGCCTTCTTCGTGCGATATAGTATTGTAGCCCGTGACTACTTTTACCGCGGCGGGAACCATATTACCCGTTTCCTTATATATCCAATATCCGTTCTCGTCAACGTCGTAATATTCCTTCATAGCGTCGCTTAGCGGATACTCGGACACGTTTCTGTACTTGATATTGCCGGCGCCATCTGTCTCGAAAGATTCCGCTTTCAAAAGTTCGAACATCGGAATGACCTTTTTCTCGTTACTTTCTTCTGCCATAGGCATCATATCGCTCATATCGCCGTCCGGCATCTCTCCCATCTTGGGAACGCTGAGCATAAACGTGAGCATATCGACGTCGTTTATCTTAGAGTTATCGTAATAGACCGGCATAACGGGCGAATTATTGACCTTATCTACGGTGAATACTGTCTCCGAATTTTCTTCGAGAGTAAACTCTCCTTTGTTTCGATCGAGTTTTACGAATTCACCCTCTGTCGGGTCGTCAAGACGGAATCTCGTTGCCGTATACGTAGCGTCGTTCATATCGAAGTACATTCTATGCCAATTTCCTTCGGAGTCCTTAGCCCTGTACCATCTCGTCATAGAATAATCGCTGGCGTAGATATATACGGAGTTAGAACCGCTGCCGTTTACGAAATTCACGCTGGCGTTAGCGCTCTTCGGCATCGTCGCCTGATAATACGCAAGGTATATCTGCGCTGTGGTGAGATTGTATTTGCTAGCCTTGAATTTATCGACTACGAGCTTGAACTCGTTAGACTGGTTGATAAGTCCGTTATTGACCTTGATAGAGTCCGGCGCTATCTCTTTGAGCTTTTCTTCGAGTTTTAACGCGGTCTCTCTCATACTGTTGATATCGCTGCCGTAAATATTAATACCGTATTGCGACGAATCCATATAACTACCGACCATACCTTCGATATCGACCTGCGAGCTTACGTTTCCGCTACCCACTACGACCGCTCCTTCCGGATAATTTTTAGCGATATTATCTACTATATCTTCAAGTTCGTCCTTTGCTTTATCGGATTTTATCTTAGCTTTTTCTTTCAGCGTAACGTACGCGTTGATAGCTCCTCCGCCGAAACTAAAGCCTCCCATTCCAATACCGCTCGAGAGTTCTATACCCATATCGCCGACATATTCTTTCTTTCTGAACTCCTCGTCCATAGTCGTTATGACGTCGTTCAATATCTCGTCGTACGAGTATCCTTCGGCTTTCGTCTTATCTATCGAAGCCGTAACAGTTATTCCTTCCGTAGTAGTCGTCGGCATAAACTCAACGTCCATAAAGAACACGCAAAGTATGCTCGTCGCGAAAAGAACCAACACGAGAACTATCGATATCCACTTCCTGTTGAGCATAAAGTTGAGCGACTTCGAATACGCTTTCTTCATCTTGACCAATATCTTCGATTCTTTCTTCACCTTATCGCTCTTGAGCATCCTCGAAGAGATCATAGGAACGAAACTTATCGCTACTATCAAACTTGCAAACAGCGAGAATCCTATCGTAAGCGCAAGATCCATAAATATGTCTCTCGCTATACCCTCAATGAATATTATCGGCAAGAATACTATTACGGTAGTTATAGTCGAAGAAAGAATAGCGCCCGCGACCTGCTTGGTTCCCTCGTATGCCGCTTTGATGGGACTAACTCCTTCGTTTCGTTTTCTATATATATTCTCTATAACTACTATAGAGTTATCGACCAACATACCTACCGAAAGCGCAAGTCCGCCCATAGATACGAGATTTAGCGTGACTCCGCATAGATACATCAAAGCGAACGCCGTGACGAGCGATATTATTATCGACATACCGACGGTAAGCGTCGGTTTCCAATCACGTAAGAATAACAGTAGAACAAGTATCGCAAACAATGCTCCGAGCAGTAGGTTCTGCACTATCGACATTATCATATACTCTATGAGATCGCCTTGGTTGTTAAGTATAATGTAATTGAACTCCGCGTCCTCTTCTCCCATTTCTTTAAGGAGCTTTTCAACGCCTTTGGTAACGTCTGTAGTCGACGAGGTCGGGCTCTTGTATACGGAGAGCATCATACCGTCCGCGCCGTTGATGATGGTATGCATCGTAGACGCCGTATTCATCTCGTATATATACGCTATATCCGTAAGTTCTATAGTTATCGGCTGTTCTATAATGGAGAGAAGATATTCGTAGACTTCTTCGTTCCTCGTATAAACGCCTTCGTTTTCAGAGTACAGCAATTCCTTGAAAGCGGATTCCACAACCGGCTTCATGCTCTCGTCGATACCGCTCATACCTGCAAGTATCGCGTTCATTTCCGCTTCGCTAAGCTCGGGCTTCATAAAGTTGTTGATTAGCGATACTATCATATCGTACGCGCTCGCATCGCTGCCTACAGAACCTTCTTCGTTAGTCGAAAAATCGAATTCTTTGAGATTCAGCGAAAATGCCGGCAAATGTTTGAAACTCTCGAAGTCCTTTACCTTATCTCCTATTTTTATATAGAAATCGGTGCCGTTGACCATAGTAGTACCGGCGGGCATCTCGAAGTTGTGCGCGGTAAGAAGCGCGCTTATTATATCCGGCGTGAGCATTGACGAGAACGCCGACGTAAACATCTCTTTGTAATCTCCGAGCATTCCGCCAAGACCGCCGCCCAAAACAGCGTCCAACATCGTTGTGACCGTACTCGGATCGGTCTTTATCATCTCGATCAAAAGACTGAGTTTGAAGTTACCTATACTGGTATTCTCTACGTATTTCTTGAACGATTCGGGCATAGTCGAATGGTTAAAGAAATAAGAAAGATGGTTTACCAAAAGATTCGAGGGCTTATCGAGCATCTTTTCGGCGTTGACCTGCATGAATACGTTATTCTCGATAGCGCCCGTCTTCGACACGCTGGATACTCCGCCGACGCTCTTTATCTTGTCGGCTATCTTATCGAGTTCATCCGACGATTGCTCTATCGACTGACCCTTTTTAGATATAGCGACCGTCATTATCGGCATCATATTGGCGTCTACCTGCATTACCATAGGCTCCATGGCAAGCTGAGGGAAACTGCCTTTAGATGAGCTGATACTCGAGCTCACGTCCTGCGTTATCTTGACCATATCGGCTTCGGACGTCATCTCCATTATAATTACGGATACGTTTTCGGTAGATATCGACGTAACTTTCTTGACGTTGTTTATCTGCGAAATACTCTCCTCGAGCGGAGTCGTAACGCCGCTCTCCACTTCCTCTGCGGACGCCCCCGGAACCATCGTCGCAACGAGCATATAAGGAAGATCCATCTGCGGGAACAGATCCAGCGGCGTATTCACGACCGCTATTCCGCCGATAATAGCGATGATCACTATCATAACTATCACAGTGAACGGCTTTTTAATACTTGTTTTGGTAATCATACTGCACTCTCCATATTATATCCGAAACTATATGTAAAAATTAAATTCCTATTTGAAAATCCTGTTCGCATAATATCAGCGAATTTCTATTCGTCATTTCTATATTAATAAGAAAATCCACCGTTGTCAACAGTCGAAACGCCGCATTTTTATTATTTTACATACAATTTACCAAGCGAAAATCTCCGCATTAGAGAAATGTAAAAATCTTGTAAAATACGCTCGAAAAGACACACTTTTTTGTTAATTTTATAACGTTCTTTATGCCGATTTATCCGCAGATCATAACTGCGTTCCTTTAACTTGATAAAGATACGCGTAGCTTTCGCGCTGTTGCGTATATAGAATACCGCCGTCTTCAATTCTCCTCTTTCCGACGTCGTTACAGGATAATAACGACGTATAACATACGTATATTTTTATTTTTCTTATATTATATCTTAATATACCGCTCTTATTTGCTCCCGCCGTCATATCCGCATACAAAACAACGTCAAGCGGCTCTATTATATATGAGTATATTAGGATAGTTTATTCTTGTTTTTATTATTATTAGATTTTTATACGAATTAAGTCTTTTCGAAAAAAGAATTGACTTCTTTTTGCAGATAAATTAAAATATTAGCGTAAACGTAGAAAACGATAAGGAGCGAATATGAAAGATAATATACATTTCCTTACCGCGCTAGTCAACAACTGCTCCGGAGTTTTGACGAGAATATCGGGACTTTTCGCAAGACGCGGATACAATATCGAAAGTCTCACAGTATGCGGCACGGAAAATAAAGACGTATCCAGAATGACAATCGTCGTAAGCGGCGACGAAAAAATAATCGAACAGATAATACGTCAGCTCGAAAAACAGATAGAGGTCATAAAAGTCGAAGAGGTAACTACCGAAGAGAGCGTGATACGAGAGTTGCTCCTTGTTAAAATAAGCGTCGAATCGGCTCAACGAACGGAAGTTATGAGCGTATGTAACATTTTCAAAGCTCATATAGTCGACATCGATCACGAATCACTCGTTTTGGAGTTGACGGGGAAACCGCAGAAAATAGACGCTTTTCTCAGCGTAATATCCAACGCCTATAACGTTATAGAGCTCGCGCGTTCAGGCGCGTCGGCGCTCATGAGAGGAGACAAAGGAATATATGAAGATAAGACTTGTTAACGTACCCGTCGCCGACTCTATAAGAGAAGCGGTAAAGGAAATATCGGAAAAACTAGGCAAAGAAATAATTTTTGAAGATTCCATTGAGATCGGCAGAGAGAGCATCGTAAACGTAAATCTTATAGGCGAAGCGTTGAAAATAGCTAAAGTTCACTCGGAAGTATCCGTTACGAAAGACAACGGTTATTTCGTAAGGGATATAGCCGGCGGAGTAGTCAACAGCGAACACAATATAATCGCAGACAACGGCATGAGGATCGCAAGAGACCTCATCAAATACAGCGAACAGGACATCGAACGCATAGTAAGAGGCGCTATCGAAAGATCTAACGCAAAGAAGATATTGTTGGTCGTAAAATCCAATATTCTCATCACCGCAAAGGTATTCAAAAGAATATGCGGCGAAGTTGCGGTCGACTACGGCGCGCAGGTGGATTTCGCAGAGGTCGAGGACTTCATCCTCTTCTACAACGAATATCTCAAAAAATACTCGTTGATAATAGCGGACAGTTTTATCGGCGACATCCTAAACGGTATACTTTTAAGACTCGGCGAAATAAAGTCTTGCTACTATATCGGAGAGAGCGAAGCATTCTATACCTCTGATTCGTCAACGCAGTCGACAGCCGTTGCAATTTATGAGCTTCTTAAGGAATCGGATAGCGAACTTGCAGAAGAATTCAAGCCCTATCTCGATAAATTTTGCCTGAAATAGCAGTATATAAACGTATTAGTTATTGACAGTCGGGCAAACTTAAGTTAAAATATTATAAGAAGTTATCAAGATAGTATTTTTTAGGTAATATCTACCGCAAGCGGCATATTTCATATTGACAAAGTAAGGAGGCAATAATTATGATACTCGATAAGATAAAAGAAATCATCAAAAACATTTTGGACGTAGATCCCGACAGCGTTACGCTCGATTCCAGCTTCACAAACGACTTCGAAGCCGATTCTCTCGACAAGATCGAGATAGTAATGGCTATAGAAGAAGAGTTCGGCATAACCGTCGAAGACGACGTTATAAAGTCCATAAATACAGTGGGCGACGCGGTCGACTACATCGAAAAAGTCGTCGGCAAATAATTTATTGTTTAGAACGAAATATGATAACGAAAAAAGGCGGCGATATATTCGCCGACTTTTTTATATATAATATTTTTATTAATTCCAAAATAGATAATAGCGTCGGCTCATTACGCGCGGCAGACACAAAACAGTGATCAAATATCGGTGATCTTATAACCGTCGAAAATATAAAGCTATTACCGCGTATAAAACGATTTTTCAATCGGCGTACAAGAACGCTGTCTCTTTATCTTCGCAACAAACCGTAAGCGTAACGCCGTCGTATAGCTCATACTCCGTAAAACAGTCGATATCCATTACGCTCTTATCGTAAAAGCCTGCGCGAATCATTTTTCCATACGCTTCTCTTTTTCGCCATATCTCCAGAAACCTGTCTTTATTATCGCCGATATATGCCGCCTCGTCTCGCGAAAAAAATCTTTTCGCTATACCGATATTTACGTCTCTTCTAACGTTCTCGGCGTCTATTCCTATAGGAAAATCGCTGATAGCGATATACTCCGCTACGCCTCCGTCCATGTCTGTATGCGTTATAGATATATATTTCCCGTTCGTAAGATAAGGTATATTGCAGCTATAGTATAATGAAACGTCCGTCTTGAACAGCCTATTATAGCGACTGATAACGGTATCTCTCCATAATTTGCCGCTCTTTTCTCCTATTCTTGAAAATACAGTCGTCATTATCGTTATTTTCTGTTACGTCCGTAAAGATTATTCATTTCGAGATAGTATCTCATATCTACCTCTCTCATACAGTCCTCCGTAGTTCTGAAACGCCAGTTTTCTTCGGCGACCCCGGGTATATTCATTCTAGTATCGCTGCCGTAACCGCAAAGATCCTGATACGGCGCTATCGCGAGTACGGCGCTCGACTCTATAAGTTTGCGAATAACGGCGTGAACGCTTTTAGAACGATACCCGCCCTCCGACCAGTCGCGGGGGTCGAGTCCTACGTATCTCATAGTATAGCTTCTTATATCTTCATTAAGCTCGTACAGCCAGCCGAACGTCGTATTATTGTCGTGCGTCGCGGTGTACGCTATGGAATTTATAGGGAAATTATGCGGAAGGTGTATACTGTCGCCGTCGGAGAATCCGAACTGCATTACCCTCATACCCGGGAACCCCGTGTAAGCGAGCAATTCCCTTACGCCGTCGTCTATTATGCCAAGGTCTTCCGCGATTATTTTAGCGTCCTTGAACTTCTCCTTGACGATATCGAAAAGCTCTCTTCCGATACCCTCTTTCCACTCGCCCTCTTTTGCGGTCTTGCTTCCTCTCGGCACGCTCCAATATCTGTCGAACGCCCTGAAGTGGTCAATACGCAGCGCGTCGTACAGGTCGAACATTCTGTCGAATCTTTCTATCCACCAAGCGTATCCGCTGCTCTTCATATATTCGTTATCATATAAAGGATTGCCCCAAAGCTGTCCGTCCTCCGAGAAATAATCCGGCGGCACTCCGGCGACGCCGCTAGGCATCGAATCTTCGTCTAGCAAGAACATCTTTTGATTCGCCCACACGTCCGCCGAGTCGTGACTGACGTATATGGGCATATCTCCGATAATGCTCGTTCCCTTTTTATTCAGCTTCTCTTTGAGCGTCTTCCACTGCGCCTCGAATATGTACTGTTCGAACAGATAATACTCATATGTATCGGCATTTTCGCCTATGACTTCGGCAACGGCTTCTCTGTCGCGGTTTTTCAGACTGCTGTCCCATTCCCACCAAGGCTTGCCGCCGTTTATTTCCTTCACCGTCATATATTCGGCGTATTCGCCGAGCCAACGGTTATCTCTTGCAAACTTTTCTATCTCCTGTACGTACTTGATGCGTCCGATTTCAAACGCTTTTTTCATTATACCTCTACGAACGCCGTATTCGCGGGCGTAGTCGACGGTATATTTACTGCCGCTATACGCGGTATTATCGGCGTCTTCTTTCGAAACTAGCCCTCTCGCCGCAAGATCGTCTGCGTCTATATACAGATAATTGCCCGCAAACGCGCTAACGCTCGAATACGGGGAATTGCCAAGACCTATCGCCGTTATCGGCAATACCTGCCAATAGTGAAATCCGCCGCTCAGTATAAAGTCCGCGAATTCCTCAGCCTCTTTCGAAAACACTCCTATTCCGTATTTACCGGGAAGCGAAGAAATATTCATAAGAACGCCGCTCGAACGATTAAAATTCATAATCAACTCCTGAATCTATTTAATATATTTTCAATTATACAATACTTTTTGCTCATTTTCAATAGCGAATCGAACTTTTTTTACGTGTTAAATACGCATTTAGTTCAACCGTGAATACCACTTAGAAAAAGCTATAACTCATCCAAAACGTCAATATGCGGATCATATCAAATAATTTTTACGTTATGCGTTCATACGGCGAGTTCTTAACTGCGTTCGCTTGACCCTTTTTCGTTTTATCAAAGATCCGCCGCTTAAAATAACGCCAATATATTATAACAGGTAAATATTATATATTTTTTCCGCCTCATTGAGTGGAAATTTTTCATACTATATGATACAATTAACCGGTAAGGATCATTCCGTCGAAATTTGTCATTATTGCTCGCAATGAGCATAAAATATAACCGGTAAGCAAAAAAGGGATCAAATATGAAAAACGATGAACTAATGAAACAGGTAGATTGTCTTTGCAGCGTCAGTTACGCAAAAGATTGGATAGAATCGTTTCCTCTCGGGAACGGTCGTATCGGCGTAATGGACAACGGTAATCCGCACGAGAGCGTAATTACCCTAAACGACGATACCCTTTGGTCAGGTTATAACGAAGATAAGAACAAAGATACCGACGAAAACATACTCAATGATATAAGAACCGCTCTTGATAAGCACGACTTCGCTCTTGCGGAGACTCTTATACACGACAATATATTATCAGACTGGCACGACAGCTACCTGCCGCTTTGTAACGTACGCATAAAAAGAGAGCTCGGAAAGGACTCCGTCAACGACTATATGCGTATGCTCGATATGTCGAAAGCGCTACAGGAGATAAGTTTCCACGTAGACAATATCGCGTATAAGCGCACTTCATTCGTCAGCTACGTAGACAAAGCATTCGTTATGAATATCACTACGAGCGCAAAAGACACGACCGAGATAACCGTAGACTCGCCTCTTGCTCTAAGTATAGAAACTTCGCTGAAAGAAAAGAGCGTCTCCGTGTTCGGAAAAGCTCCATCGAGAGTAGCTCCTAAAAACCATGACGAACCCGTCCCGATCATCTACGAAAACGATAAAAAGACCATTTCCGTATATGCTTCTCTGACGCTCAGGACCGACGGAGTACTCGAAGAAATAAACAGCGGATTTAAGGTGATCGACTATACATATATTAGGCTATATTACTCTTCCGCCACGGATTTCGATATGAGCGTAACGCCTGAGAATTACGTTCGCGACGTAATAGCGAAGGTATCGGGCGCAAAGTACGACAGACTGCTTTCATCGCACGTTGTAGACTTTTCAAAACTCTATAAAAAGTGTTCAATCAAGCTCGACTATAAGCGTAACGGCGGTATTATAACGACGGAAAACCTGCTGAGGAGATTCGCTTCCGACGACAGCTATCTCGAAGCCGTCGTCAACCTATTCAATCTCGGGCGTTATCTTGCGATATCCGCGTCGAGAAAAGGCACTCAGCCAATGAATCTGCAAGGCATATGGAACAACGAGCTTAGAGCTCCGTGGTGCTCGAACTATACTCTCAACATCAATACAGAGATGAACTATTTCGGATTGGACGCCGTGGGACTCGGCGAATGTCAGGAGCCTCTTTTCGAATTCATAAAACGTCTTTCCGTCAACGGACGCGAGACAGCCAAGCGTACTTTCCACTGCGGTGGATGGGTGTCGGGACATAACAGCGACATATGGGCGCACAGTTCGCTCGTAGGAGGCAACAACACCCCGACGTCGTCGTGCATATACGGATTCAACGTCTCGTCGAGCGGTTGGCTCGCATTGCAGCTTTTTGAGCACTTCGAATTCACGGAAGATATGCAATTCCTCGACGGTTTCGCATATCCGATAATGAAGGAAGCCGCAAGATTCTATCTCGACTATCTCTATAAGGACAGCGATACGGGATATCTCGTTCCGTCGCCGTCAACGTCGCCGGAGAATAGCTTCCGCATAAAGTTCAAAACTTACTCCGTAAACAAGGCGTCGACTATGGACGTCGCCGTCATTAAGACGCTCTTCAAACGTATGCTCGTCGCAAGCGAAATACTAAAAGACGACTCCCCTATCATAAAGGAAATAGAAAACGCGATAAAGGAGCTTCCGCCATATCGCGTTGGAAAAAGAGGAGAACTGCTCGAATGGTTCGGCAATATGAAAGAAACCGACGTTCATCACAGACATATGTCTCATCTCTTTGCATTGCACCCATCTAACGAGATAACTCCTACAAAGTCCGCGGAACTTGCAAAAGCGTGCGCCGTCTCTCTTTCAAAAAGAGGACTTTCGGGAACGGGCTGGAGCATTGCGGAAAAAATAAATCTTTACGCAAGGCTCAAAGACGGCAATACCGCCTTTGAACTCATCAAAAAGCAGCTCACCTTGCTCCCTCCCTCTACAAAGCCGAATATGACGCGCGGCGGTTCCTATCCGAATATGCTGTGCGCTCATCCGCCTTTCCAAATCGACGGCAATATGGGAGCTATGGCAGGAATTGCGGAAATGCTCATTCAAAGCCACGACAACTGCGTTGAATTCCTTCCCGCTCTTCCCGAAAAATGGACAAACGGCTCTTTCAACGGACTTGCCGCGAGGGGCGGATATACCGTCAACCTCGTTTGGGAAGACCACAAAGTCAAGGAGTTTACAGTCCTTTCAAAATACAGAAAGGACGTCAGCGTAAAAATCGGAAACAGTTACGAAGTATTCCGCACGAACGAACTCATCAAACTCGGAGAATAACGAAAAGTCTTTAATGAATACTATAGAACAAAAAAAGACGCCGATTACCGTAGTTCCCATAGGGAATTTTACCACAGGAACAGAATGTAAGTATAGCGCACTATACCTTGCAAGAAAGGTGAGTGCGTTTTTACTTTACCTTTTGATTTTGTCGTTGTATAATAATAGAGCGATAAACAGTAATTTAGCGGAGAGTAGATAAAATGAAAAAAAATATCATAATCGTTTTGATTTGCTTAATTGTGTGCGTAACAATAGGATTGACGGGATGCGGAAATGAATTTGCAAAACAAGAATATAATGATGCCGAAAAAATTGCGCAAATCGAAGATCGTTATGCAAAAGACAATTCGTTTTCTAACCACATAGACGGCGGATACACTCTTACGGTTTCAAAATTCAACGGACGGCAAACTCTATGGAATAAAACTCTCGAAAAGAGTGCAGAGATAGAAATACAACTTGATTTGAGTATTTCAAGCGGTAGCGCGAAAATCGTATATATCGATTGCAATAATAACGTAACCGTTTTAATAGAATGCTCGCAAAACGATTCCAATGAGCAAACGGCGACAAAAACCGTTTCTTTAACAAGCGGATTAAACCGATTGAAGATTGTCGGATACGATTGCAAAGACATAGACTTGAAAATATTATTTGACGAGCCACATATCGATAGCAACAAATAAATTACAAATTATCATCAATTATAAAAAGCGCAGATTTTTAAATTCTTCGCTTTTTATATTCCCTACGGGAAGTACGCTTTGCGGCGTCCTTTTTAATTGTTTAGTATTGTCAGAATAAGACTCTTTCTACCGTCGCTACTCGTCAAATCAGCGTATCGCCGAGCGCGCCGGCTATCTTTTCTCTCACGCTATCAAGCGTTTCCTTATCGGGACGGTACTGCACTCTTATCATATCGGCAAATCTCGTAAGTTTCATCTCCTCGAGACATCTGTCGACGAGCGCTATGCTCTGTCCTCCCCAACCGTAACTGCCGAAAGCGACGTATTTTTTATTCTTCAACGTCAGTCCTTGCATATAAGTCAAGAACTTAGCGACGTTAGGCATCATCGTATTGTTCAGAGTCGGACTTCCCACTGCGATATATTTTGATTTCATAACGTCGACGATAATATTCGATTCATGATTTATCTTGAGGTCGAAAAGTTTTACTTTTATTCCCTTCTTTTCAAAGCCGTCGGCTATCGCCTTTGCTATCTTTTCGGTCGACTTCCACATAGTGTCGTATACGACGACCGCGCAATCAGTCAACGTCTCTTCCGACATTTCCTTGTATTTAGCTATTATCTTATCCACTTTATCGCGCCATATAACGCCGTGGCTCGGAGCTATCATGGATATATCGAGAGTATCGACTATCTTCATAACTCCGCGCACCTGCTGAGAATAAGGCTGAACGATATTCGCATAGTATTTCTCTACCTCGTAGAATAATATGCTCTCGTCGAGTCCCGTATCGAATCTTTCGAGCGTCGCGTAATGTTCGCCGAACGCGTCGTTACTGAAAAGTATCTTCTCCTCGGCAAGATAAGTCACCATATTGTCAGGCCAGTGCACCATAGGCGTGGTCACGAAATTGAAAGTATATCTTCCCGTTGAAAAACTTTCGCCAGATCTCATCGGTTTCGTATTCATATCGCCGTAATACATCCTGAGTCCCTTATCTCCGCTTGGGAACGACGTGAGGACGGTTACGTCGGGATTCAACTTGATCATCTCGGGAATAGCGCCGCTGTGATCCGGCTCAACGTGATTTGAAATGATATACTCTATCTTATCAACGGGAACGACGGACTCTATTCTCTCTATCATCTCGGACGCAAATTCCGCCTTTACGGTATCTATGAGCGTGATATGCTCGTCGATGATAAGATAAGCGTTGTACGTGCTTCCCCTACCCGTTTCGTAACCGTGGAAATTCCTAAGATTCCAGTCGATAGCTCCTACCCAATATATATTATCTCTCAACTTTACAGCCTGCATATTATTCGTCTCCTATTAAGATAAGTGGATTTGATTATTCTGTCATTATTTTTATGTCTTTTATATACGTATATTATAACCAAAAGGAGAAAAAAAGAAAATTGATTTGAAGCCGCTTTTACAAATTTTTCCATTTTTATTCGCCTTGCTTGACAATCTCCTTAGACTTAACTAAAATTGTTGAGAGGTAAATAGTATGTATAGCGGTAAAATAATAGACTTCCACGCCCATATTTTTCCCGACAAGATAGCTAAGAAGGCTACGGAAAATATCGGACGTTTTTACGGAATAGAAATGAGCGGCAACGGCAGCGTCAACGCGTTACTTCGATCGGCGTCGGCATTTAACGTCGAAAAATTCATAGTGCACTCAACTGCAACGACGCACCGTCAAGTGAACGCGATAAACGACTTCATATTCGACGAAATATCGAAAGAATCCCGTTTCATAGGATTCATGACGCTGCATCCCGATATGACGAAAGAAGAAATAGACGAAACGGTAGATCTTAATATCGCTCGCGGTATGAAAGGGATAAAACTCCATCCCGACTTCCAAAAATTTCACGTCGACGATAAAAACGCGTATAAAATATACGAATCGGCAGAGGGCAAGCTCCCCATTCTTTTCCATGCCGGAGACAGTCGCTACGACTTCAGCGAACCGAAGAGGATAGCGTCGGTGGCTCGCGACTTTCCCTCTCTTACTATCGTTGCCGCGCATCTCGGAGGATACTCCAGATGGAACGAAGTGAGCGTATACGAAGGTCTCGATAACGTGTATTTCGACTCGAGCTCGTCAAGCTACTACGTAAAGCCCGAAGAAAACGCCGCGATAATAAAGACTCTCGGAATAGATAACGTGTTCTTCGGCACGGATTTTCCGATGTGGGATTTTGAAGGAGAGCTAAAACGCATATCTTCTCTTCCTCTTACCGACGGCGAACTGGAAAAGATCTTCTATAAGAACGCGGAAAAATTTTTGGATATTTAACGAATATCATATTTGATAGAAGCGTTATTGCCAAACTTCGGCGTTAATAAAATTATACGGAAAAGTTTTCTTTTTGAAAGCTAAAACTTTGATTTTCAAACGGTTTTTGAAATATAACTATCGCTATTATAAATAGTCATTACCAATAAAAAAACGCCTTCGGTATTACCGTAATTCCCATAGGGAATATTAGGTAAGCCGTAGGCGAACGAGAATTAGGCGTGGCGTGAAGCCACGCCTTTTCTCTTGTCTTGGTTTAGTTGCTTGTGTCAGTTGTAGGTTTCGTCATCGTCGAAGAACTGCGGCTCGATTGTGCCCACGAAATTATAGACTATTTCAACGGTCTGTCTGTAATGTCCGTTTATTTTCGTTTTCTCGTGGACGATTACCTTGTCAATGAACGAACGTAGAATTTCGGGCGTGAGTTCTTCAAAATTGCTGTACTTGTAGATGAGTAGCATAAAGTCGAGAATTTTATCGTCTTGCGCTTTGGCTTTCTCTATTTCAGCTTTCAAAGTCTTAACCCGCTCTTTCAGCGTGGCTTGCTCGGCTTCGTATGTATCGCTCATTTTCAAATACCGTTCTTCCGAGATTTTACCCGTAACCTTATCTTCGTATAGGCTCTCTATAATCTTGTCGAGCTTGTCAATGCGTTCTTCCGAAGTTTCTATTTCGCGTAGGTTCTCTTTGAGTTCCTTTTTCGTTTTCGCTTCGGCGTCCTTGCGTAAGGTCTGTAAAAATTCTTCGTTGTGGTTCTTGGCAAAGTGAATTGTACGCTTCAAATCGTCCTGTATGATTGCCGTTATCGCTTTAACCGTAATTTGGTGCGAAGTGCAGGTCCGCTTCAAGTTCTTCCTATATGACGAACAGTTGAAATATTCCGCTTGCTTCATAGTGGTACACCGGCAAAGATACATTTTCTTTCCGCAGTCCGCGCAGTACAGCATTCCCGACAGCGGACTCATTTCGCCCATATCGGTAGGACGACGTTTGTTCTCGCGTATTTTTTGAACGGCGTCAAAAGTTTGCTTGTCTACGATTGCTTCCTGCGTATTCTCGAAGATGACCAATCAGTTCTCGGCTGGTCTATGCGTTTTCTCGACTTGTACGACTTTTTATAGGTCTTAAAATTTGCCGTACAGCCCGTGTATTCTATCCGCGACAGCATACCCACAATAGATTTAGGCGACCAGATTTCCTGTCCGAAACGTACCGTGTGAGTTGTCGGCAAGCCGTGTTTCCGATTATAGATAATAGGCGTATCGTAACCCTTTTCCGTGAATATACGCGCTATCTGTGTCGGACCGTATCCCTGTATGCACAACTTGAATGCTTCTTTTGCTATTTCGGCGGCTTTATAGTCGATTATCCATTGATTCTTATCTTCCGCAGATTTAACGTAACCGAAGGGCGGGAATGTTCCCAAATGCTTGCCCGAATTACCTTTTGCCTTTAATACGGCTTTGATTTTCTTACTGCAATCTTTGGCGTACATTTCGTTGAGAATGTTTTTGAACGGTGTAATATCGTCGTCGGGATTGGTTTCGCTGTCCACTTGGTCGTAGATTGCTATAAACCTAACGTCGGCTTCGGCAAGATAATATTTCGTGTAGTAGCCTACAAGAATGTGATCCCTGCCGAATCTCGACATATCCTTGACGATAACGGTAGATATTTTCCCGTTGTCCACATCGTCCATCATACGCTTGAAGTCGGGGCGGTCAAAGTTGCTTCCCGAATACCCGTCGTCCACATAAAACTTTATGTTTCTCAAACGGTTTTCGTCCGCATACTTTTGTAACAGCATTTTTTGGTTACGGATACTGTTAGAATCGCCGTCCAAATCGTCGTCGCAGGACAGTCTGCAATAGAGAGCCGTCCATTGTTTTTCTGCACTTTTTACTTTCTTATATTTAATTGTCGGTTGCAAATTCATTGTTTATTACCTCCCGAATTGCAACTTCCAAGCGATTGCTTATGAGATAACCGAACAGACGGTTTCAATGCTTCGTCGATATTCCGTTCGATTAGTCTTTTTGTAATGTCGAACGCCGTAGCGTCGGCGTTTGACTTTTCACGGGATATAACGGTATAGACCGTGTTCCCGATAACTTTTTCACGGCTTCTTACAAATGCGCCGTTATCTTGTTCGTAGTAGTAAGACAGTATATCTGCCTTAGGTGTGGTTGCTTTGTTCTTATTTATAATGGTACTCCTTGTCTGAAATCGGGCGTTTCAAGTTATTTGTTCCCGTTCCGCAAGAAGAACACATAGTTTGATTTGCTTTTCGGTTACTGTCCGTTTTTCTCTCTCAATGCGGCTTCTTCTAATAATGATTTATATCCCGCTTCTATAAGACGTACTTTCGTGTAACCGTTCTTCATTAAAAATGCGTTTATTTCTTCTGCCTGTTTTCTCGGCACGCTCGTCCCCCAAACCAAACTCTTTGCTTTGCGTTCTTCTCTGTGCCGTTCTTCGTACTTCTTATCTTTTTCCGCTCTCGGTTTCATAATACCCTCCGCAAATATATGTGTCGTATTGACACGCCTTTTTCTTATTATACGCTTTTATGGGTATCTTGTCAATGGAATCCAATAGAGTAGTAGAACGGTTTTTAATGATTTTTTACTTTGACCACCAATTCCGTTTTGTGGAAGTGGGTGGTTTCGGTGCGTTCTTGCGCTCGGTTGCCGTGCGCTTTGCTTCGTCCAACTTATCGGGCGCGTATTCGTTGATGAAAGAGACAAACTCTTTGTACTTTTCAAGTTCGGGAATACGTCGCTCGGCTTTCTGCAATTCCGAAAAAAGGTTTTCACGGTCTTTATCCGTGATTTTCTTTTCTTCTTCGAGCCGCTTATACTCGGTCATCAATCCTATAAGCATTTTCTTTAACTTGCTCGGAGAGAAAGGAAGTTCGCCGCTCATCGCTTCCTTGAAAGCGTCTAAATATTCCTGTAACGGTTTCATTTCTTCCAACGCTTTATCCCTTGTTTCTACGGCGGTTTCCGCTTCTTGTATTATGCTTTCCGCGTGGACTTTCTCATCATTAAGAGCGGCAAGCTCGGCTTCCTGTTGTGCTTTCTGCCATTGGTACTTGGTCGTATGCTTTTTGTTGCTTCCGACTTCGCCGCCGATTTTGCCTAAACTGCCTTTATTGAATTGTTCTATCCTGACTACCTGATAACTTATAATTCTGTTCCTCCAATGAATAATGTTTTACCGACAAAATTGCCCCCTGCAAGGGCGAACTTGGCTACTTGTAGCCTAGTGAGATATGGATATACTCCGCATATCCCGTTTTGTCCGTCCGAGCGGTACTGTTTGATTTTGCCGTGTCTTGTGCTTTTGCTTACCGTTTGCTTGCCATATTAAGGCGGTCTGATTGTCATAAAATTACCTTCGAATGCTAGTTTTTATATCTTCGTCCACGCAAGAAAGAGCGGGAAAGATACCGTAAAAAAGGCGCGAAAAAAGCCGCTGATAACTTCTTGTATCACCGACTTCTAACCGTGTTTAGCAACATAATGTACTCTATGATGGTTGGTCATTCTATTAAGTTAGAGAATTGATTTTAGTGCCGTTTTCCGAAAAAATCGTACACTTATAAAAGCCTATCACGGTTTACGAATTTTGCGTAACAAAACAAAACTTACGCCCTTTCCGTAAGCTAAGGCACGGGCGGCTATACTGCCCAAACCTTCCGCGTCCTATGAGCTGTCGCTCATTGCAGAATCTGCCGAACTAATAACCGTTATCCGTTCGGCACACCCTTTCAAAAGGGTACAATACCACTCATTACACTACTGTGATATGCTATGTATTTTATCACTATGACAGTATAAAGTCAATAGATTTTCAAAACAAATGTTTGCGATTATGGAAAGTTTTGTCGAAAAGCGACTTTCTAAAATTCAACGGTAAACTTACTACCTTCGCCGAGCGTGCTTTCGACGCTTATTTTCCAACCGGATTTTTGGCATATCTTTTTGGCAACGGCAAGCCCCAAACCAAAGCCGCCGTTTTTACCGTTGTGCGATTTGTCAACCGTGAAAAAACGTGAAAATA
>Ga0209064_1001556_pt1 | contig 33811 bp, 48 predicted proteins | sample Inofromicrocosms_FD_187498 | JGI IMG/M metagenome (GOLD analysis project Ga0209064, IMG submission 187498) | Mouse cecum microbial communities from Vienna, Austria - Inoculum for glucosamine and mucus D2O microcosms (SPAdes) (version 2) | ecosystem: Host-associated > Mammals > Digestive system >... | reverse complement strand
ACAAGGAAAATATGAATTGCTTGTAAATAAAGGTCTATGTAATATTTCGATAGTCGATATGTTCCAAGACTTGTATAAAAGACAGGACAATAAACGGCAAAATTTATTATTCAGAGAATATAATAGATATTTTACAAGGCAACTTTGATTTTCGCTGAATAAATTGGTCAAATAAGGAGCTTACAATGGAAATATGTAAAATAACGCTTGATAGCAAACAGTATGACCTGTTAAAAAGTATGCTCAATTGCGACAGAAGGTCGGACTTAATAAGAAAAATACCAATCAACGGAAAAGAGTTGTTGTATGATATGATTCACGAAATATATTCACCTGTAACAGACGGATGGAGTACGCGTGAAATCGTGTTGAACGAATCTGCCGATGCGCTAAACCTGTTACGATTTATGACAAAACAGATATTTCCGAACGATGAATACTATTTTGTGCGACAAATAGGAAGAAAATGGGCGAATTTTCGTTTTGAAAAAGATTGCAAAATTATAATATATAAAAATTGAACAAGTCTTATAAATTTCAATTTAGCTTACTTAATTACTCGCAGAAAGAACTCTCGAACAATTTGTTCGAGAGTTCTTTCTTGCTATTCGTTTTTATTCCCTACGGGAATTGTGCTTAATGATTGCTTTCTTTGTTTTTTATTATTTTGATAGAAAGCAACTACAGTAAACGGTAATTTAGCTTTCTAATACGAAGACAAGCCAATAACATAATAAAAGGCAAAGTATTGATAAGGTGAGCAAATTGAAAGTTGAAACAAAAAAGAGATTGGATATAATGTTAATGTATATACCTTTTATTGTTTTGACATTGGTATTGTGCGTCGGTGCAGGAAGGCTTTGGTATGGCTGTTGGGAAGAAAAAGGAAGACAAAGTGCGATTGACGGCGGAGTAATTGCCGAAGCGGAGATTGTTTGGGTTACGAATGACGCTGGCGGAGGAAGTTACAATAACACAAAGTCCTATGTGGTTTGGTATCAATATATAGATAAAACGGTATAGAATACCACGGGATAGTGAAATCTAATCCCTACAACAGACACTCGTTCAGGTTATTTGTTATAAAAATTTGCCGCAGACAACGTCTGCGGCGTTCCTCTTAATCAAGTTAGTTTTCGTCGATCCAGGCAAGCGCTTTCGCCTTAGTGTAGGTTGTGATTTTTTCGGTCGAATAAGCCGATTCCGCACCGCCGTAGGTATAGAGGAAATAATCTCCGTCCTCGGTAACGTACATCGTCATTTCATAGCCTTTGGGATCGCCGTAAAATCCGCTCGTTACTTTTTTCACAACCGCAGCCGTCATCGTGTCGTAAACCTTCGTTTTCGTCTTCTTAACCATGTTTTTTCTCCTTTTTTTGTTCGCTGTTCGAAAACGGAACCAGAGTAGCCCTGACGACGACCTATCGCCTCTTTGCCGCAAGAGCGAACGCAATCGTATTGAACAGACGATAAGCGAGCCCTTGCCGTAAAAACCTGCTACGCTCCGATTTCAAACGGCTATCTTTATTGTAATAAATTCGTTAACTTTCGTCAAGGAAAGAGGAAAAAATTATCAAAAAAGGTAAAATGTACCTTAATCACACAATGAGAAGACGGTTTTGTGAAAAATTTTAACCGTTTGCTACGTTTCGGACAACCCGATCGCAGCGGTTTTGCATTCCGTACGCGATAATTGCTTCGGAAACGGCTTCTGCCATGGAATATACCATGTTTAGCCTTGTCAGATTCAACATTTCGTAAGAAAATGCGGATTTTCCCGCCACGATACCGAGAATAGAGGCGTCCCCTACCTTACCGAGCTTTTTGTTTGCGCCCGACCCCGGACGGAGCGAGCCGCTCGTAACCTTGATCAAGCCGACGTCCGTTTCTTCGCCGATTGCAGCATCCACTGCGATTACGGGAGCGTTTGGATGTGTTTTGCGTAAAAAATCGTTAACGTACTTAACTTCTTTGGCGGTAATCGGATTTTTTAACGTGCCGTAGACGTAGCCGTGAAAATCCCCGCTCTGTTTGAGCATCGTGCCCACGAGCGGTCCGAGGCTGTCGCCGATTGCAAGGTCGCTTCCGATGCACAGAACGACGGGCGCAGACTTTTTCGGCAATAATTGATGATTCAGCGCCATCATAATTCCCGTTCCCGCCATGCCGTTATAAAAATGAAAAGAATAATCCATAATCTAACACCTCTTGCCGATTGTTAACCTTTTTTTGTATTTTTATACTTTGGATTGACAAATTCCTAAAAGCGTGGTATAATAAATAGCGAAAAAAATCTGATAGAAAAAGGAGGAACCGTGAACAACTTACTTGCTGCGGGCGGTTGGACTCTCGACGTTGCGTTTTTCGTGATTTTGCTCGTCGGAATCCTGCTCGGAGTCATGCGCGGCTTTGTTGCAGGCATCTGTAAGCTTGCCGGAAAGATTTTTTCCGTTGCCGTTGCCGTTGTGTTCTGCGTCTCTTTTTCGGAAACGTTGGAAAGCTGGTTCGGAACAACGACGGCGCTCAATAAGGCAATCGGCGGAAGTTTTCCGTTCGGGCAATGGATCATGGTTGCGCTATGCTTCATCGCCCTGTTTCTTATCGTATTTTTCGGCGCAAAATTTGTTGGCGCGCTCGGTACAAGTCTTGTGAACAAGTTTGAACCCTTTCGCATTGTCAATCTTGTGCTGGGCGGTCTGCTCGGAGCGTTCAAGGCGTTGCTGATAATCTTCTTTTTGCTGTCGGTTTGCCTGTGGATCCCTTCCGAATCGTTGCATACGTTTATCTCATCAGGTAGCGTTGTCGGTAAAATATTTGTTTCGGATTGGTTCCAGAATTCGTTTAACATTGTCGCACTGTTCCAAAAAGTTACGCACCAATCATAAATCACAAATTTTGATCCCCGAACGAAAACGTTCGGGGATTTTATTTTACCGCAAGCAACATATTTTGGCGTTAAATGTTTCACGTGAAACACAATTTTTGCCAAAAAATTTCGGAGAGTGTTTCATGTGAAACATTTTTGGGTCAAAATAGCCCAAAAAAGGCTTTAAAAGCCCGTTTTTGACCTGTTTTAGGGGTATTTTTGGTGAAAATAGTGATAATTTAGAAAAATCGGAAATAATTGGGGTCAGACACTTGCTTATTTCTTCCGTTTGTGGTACAATATACCCTGTAAACTCGCACATACTACCGTGCGAAGTAATATCTAAAAGGAGACGAGGTTTGAGTAAAACAGTAAAGGCAATTATTGCCGTGCTGCTCGTTGCGGTTCTCGGAGTAGGGGCGTATTTCCTTATCACGTCGCAAATCAAGAGCAGAAAGCAAGTTACCGCTACGGAGTTTGAAGAGCTGATTACAACGGCGGGCGGCGTAGAAGGGAAAAACCAAATCGTAAAGATTCATATCGACGGTTACGTCGTATATGGCTATACGGATGTGGATGCGCGCAACTACGCTTATTGGACGAATTACATTAGTTTGTATACGCCCGAAGGAAAGGACGTGCTGGAACAGTGGACGGAGGCGGGGCTGAAGGAATACAGCTTCTCCAATCCCAATGCGGGCAGCGGGTGGACGAATGCTCTATATATCGGTGTATTGGTTATCGGCGTCGTCGCGTTCTTCTTAATACTGCGTGCGACAAGCGGCGGTGGGGGGAAAGCGATGAGCTTCGGCAAGACGAAGGCACGCGTTTCCACAAATTTGAAAGTGCGTTTTTCCGACGTTGCGGGTGCGGAGGAGGAGAAGGAAGAGCTTGCGGAAGTCGTCGAGTTTTTGAAGAGTCCGAAAAAATTCTCCAATTTGGGAGCAAAAATTCCTAAGGGCGTATTGCTTGTCGGTCCTCCCGGAACGGGTAAAACGCTATTTGCAAAGGCGGTTGCGGGCGAGGCGGGGGTACCGTTCTTCTCGGTCAGCGGCTCCGACTTCGTAGAAATGTACGTCGGCGTCGGTGCTTCTCGTGTGCGCGACTTGTTCGATATGGCAAAACGCAATCAGCCCTGCATTATTTTTATTGACGAAATCGATGCGGTCGGGCGTCAGCGCGGCGCAGGGCTCGGAGGCGGGCACGACGAGCGTGAACAGACGCTCAACCAGATCCTCGTTCAGATGGACGGCTTCGAGACGAACGAAGGGGTTATCGTTATGGCGGCAACCAACCGCGCCGACATTCTTGACAATGCGCTCCTTCGTCCCGGGCGCTTTGACAGACAGATTTACGTGAATCTGCCCGACGTAAAGGGGCGGGAAGCGATACTAAAGGTACACGCCCGCAATAAACCGCTTGCAGCCGACGTTAACTTTAAAGTGGTCGCCCGCATGACGAGCGGGTTTTCGGGAGCGGATCTCGCCAACCTGCTGAATGAAGCGGCAATCCTTGCCGCCCGCGCGGGAAAGAACGTTATCGGCAATCTCGAACTGTACGAGGGAATCAATAAGGTCATCATGGGACCGCAGAAAAAGAGCCGCGTTGTAACCGAAGTAGACAAGCGCAACACGGCTTATCACGAATCCGGACACGCGATTCTTGCTAAACTTCTTGAAAATTGCGACAACGTGCACGAGGTTTCCATTATCCCGCGCGTGATGGCTGCGGGATACACGCTCACCCGACCCGAGTCGGATGATAACGATTACACGGTTAACAAGCTTAACGATCTGATCTGTATGATCCTCGGCGGGAGAGTGGCGGAGGAAATCGTGATCCACGACGTTTCGGCAGGCGCTTCGAACGATATTCAGAAGGTAACGAAGATTGCCCGCAGAATGGTAACCGAATGGGGTATGAGCGACAAGCTCGGGCCCATTTCCTACGGCAGCGACGGTCCCGTATTTATCGGTCGTGATTTCGAGGAGCGCAACACTTACAGCGAGGAAACGGCGGGAATTATCGACGAAGAGGTCAAGCGCCTCGTTTCGTCCGCGCACGAGCGGGCGACAAAGCTGTTGACGGAAAACCGTTCCGTACTCGACAACATGGCGCGCGTGCTTGTGGAATGCGAGACCATTTATACCGACGAAGTGGATATGTTAATGAAGGGCGCGGACTATAAAGAGGTCATCGCTTATATGGAAAAGCACGACAGCAAAATGCCCGACCGTCCGTTCGGGATCGAATTGAAGGAGGCAGAGGAACAGCCCGACAACAAGAGTTCGGACGAGACGCCCGCCTCTCTGACGGCGGACGACAATGCGGACGGTCCGTCGGACGGCGATAAAGACTGACGGGAGGGAGAGAATATGGGAAAAATCATCTCATTTTCCAACCAGAAGGGGGGCGTCGGCAAGACGACCACCTGCGTCAATATGGCGGCGTATCTATCCAAGGCAGGCAAGAAAGTGCTTTTGATCGACCTCGACCCGCAGGGCAATGCCACGACGGGGTTGGGATTTTCCAAGAGCACCTTGAAGAAATCGGTCTACAACGTTCTGATCGAGGAAGAGGACGTTAAAGACAACGTGCTGCCTACCGAGCTTGACGGGCTGTATATTCTTCCCGCCAACATAGATCTGGCGGGCTCGGAGGTGGAACTCGTTTACAAGAAGTCGCGGGAAAAAGTGCTGAAAATGGCGCTCGATAAAATGAAAAAGGACTACGATTTTCTTTTGATCGACTGCCCGCCCTCCTTGGGACTGCTGACGATCAACGCGCTTGCCGCGGCGGACAGCGTAATTATTCCCATTCAGAGCGAATATTACGCGCTCGAAGGACTGTCGCAGTTGATGAACTCCGTGGCTCTCGTCCGTCAACATCTTAACAAAGAGTTGAGGGTGGAGGGCGTGGTGCTCACGATGTACGACGGGCGGTCGCTGATTTCCAAGCAGATCGCGGCGGAAATCAAGAAATATTTTACAAAAAAGCTCTATGAAATCGTTATCCCGCGCAACATACGGCTTGCCGAGGCGCCGAGCCACGGCAAACCGATTCTCCTGCACGACAGCAAGTGCATGGGCGCGCGGGCATATGCGGCGCTTACGGAAGAATTTTTGAAAAAGGAAGGGAGAGAATAACGAATGGCTAAGGGACTCGGAAAAGGACTTTCCGCACTGTTCAGCGAAACGGAAGAGGCTTACGGCAACGCGCAGGCGGGCGAGGGCGGCGTTGCGGAACTGAGTTTGGGGGACCTCTACCCCAACCCCGACCAACCGCGTAAAGCGTTTGACGAGGGCGCGATGATCGATTTGATGCGCTCGGTGAAGGAGCACGGAGTTATCAACCCCATCGTCGTCAACCGCGAATCGGACGGAAGGTATATGATCATCGCGGGAGAACGCAGGTACCGCGCGGCAATGATGGCGGGCTTGGAAACGGTGCCCGTGATCATTAAAGAATACAGTGAAAAGGAAATTCAGGAAATTTCCTTGATCGAAAACTTGCAGCGCGAGGACTTGAACCCCATCGAAGCGGCGTACGGGATGAAGCGTCTGATGGAGGATTACCGTCTGACGCAGGAGGTGCTGGCGGAGCGTCTTGGAAAATCCCGCCCCGCAATTGCGAACACGCTGCGGCTTCTGACCTTGGACGACGAGGTCGTCGCACTCGTGCGCGACGGCAAGCTTTCTTCGGGGCACGCACGCACGCTCGTGCCCGTTCCGCGCGAGGAGCAGGCGCAGCTTGCCCTCGAATGCGTGAAAAACGGTTGGTCGGTGCGCGATATGGAGCGCGCCGTAAAGCAATATCTCAACCCGCCCGAAATTCTCGCAAAGGATAAAGAAAAGAAAAACGCGCTTGCCAATGCGGAGCTCAAACACCTCGTGGACAGAATGAGAACGTCGTTCAAGACGAAGGTTTCTCTCATCGGTACGGACAAAAAAGGCAGAATTTATATCGATTATTATTCCCGCGACGATTTGGACAGAATCAGCGAATTGCTCGATATTATCGACAGGCAGGAGTAATTTAATAGATTCGGGAAGATAAGGACGCGCGCGACAGCTCGTCCTTATTTCTTGCCCTGCAACGGAGACGGGCACGGTTTTCTCGGCGTGCCTTTTTGCATTCGATTGTCGGCGGCAGTTGTCTGTTGGTAAACGGAGCGGACCGACAAATTTCGCAAAAACCGCAAGATAAGCGTATGAAAGGGAGAAAGATACGGAATATCTTGGGGTATTTGGCAGAAAAAAACGGGTTTCCCGATGAATATTTGGTGAAACCTCCCAAAAAAAATTAAAAAAAAGATAAAAAAACAACAATTTTAAAAATATTTTTGCTGATTTACAATAGGTTTGTTAAAAAAACAAGCCTATTTTTTATTTTTAAGGAGGTAAACCTATGACGGAAACAACCGCAACCGCAAAAACGAAGCCCGAACGCGTACCCGTAACGGCATTTATCAACAAAGACACCCGCGACGCGCTTTTGCGTATCGCCGCCGAAAAAGACTTGTCGTTAAGCGATATTTTGCGAGCCGCTTGCACCGAGTACGCAAAGAAACGCAACGACGATTAACAGGAGGACGAAATGAACAACCAAACAACCGCAACCCCGTTTTTAACGCTTGGCATACCCGAAAAGGTCGTTATAAACGGCGAACAAATCACTCACCCGACCGCCGTAAACGCATACTTAAAAGCAATCAACGAAAACCCGACATTTATACGGGCGATTGCTATTAGCATAATCAACGGCGTTGTAAAAGTTTACGTTAAAACAGTCGACGGCGGCATTACCGTCCCCGTGCAGTCCGAAGCGTTAAAGCACGCTTTGAAAATTCACGAATTAAAAAATAATATCCTCGAAATAGCCCGTTGCGAAAAACGCGACATAAGCACTTTTACCGCGCGGGAGTTAGTATCGGCGGCGGACAATTTGCTTGATATTATGCAGGACTTTGACAACGACGCATACACGCGCGGGCAACGAAAACGCTTGCAAAACTTTGTTGCAAAATGGCGGTCGGAGGCGGGCAACATATGAATACCACCCCCACTCCGCACCGTTGCGAAACGTGCAATTATTGTAAATACCCGCGCACTACCGACGATAACGGCGGCGCGTGTAAATGTAAACTTATGCAATATAAAACAATCGACATAATTGTAGCAGGCGGCGGCTCGCCCGCGTGGTGTCCGCTTGAAAGGTTGGCGCAAAAATGACGGCACACGACGAAATAAAAAACCTTGCCGAACTTGACGCATTTTTCAAATGCGAGCGACACCTCTTTTTACATCGTAAAGTTATGGTATCAATAAGCGGCGGCTCGGATAGCGACATAATACTTGACTTTGTTTTGCGTGTGCTTGCCGCCCGATACCACGACTATAAATGCGACGTGCATTTTGTATTTTTCGATACAGGCATTGAATACGAAGCGACAAAACGGCACTTGCTTTATTTAGAGCAAAAATACAACATCAAAATTGAACGCCGCCGCGCGATAACGCCCGTCCCGAACGGGTGCAAAAAATACGGCGTACCGTTTTTAAGCAAGTACACGTCGGAAATGATAAACCGCCTACAAAAGCACGGCTTTGACTTCGCGGGCGACGGTGCAAAGGAATTTGACGAACTACTCGAAAAATACCCGAATTGCAAAGGCGCGTTGCGTTGGTGGTGTAACATCAACGGCGACAAATCGGCGTACAGCATAAGTCGATTTTTTATGCTGAAGGAGTTTATGACCGAAAACCCGCCCGACTTCCTTATATCGCCCGAATGTTGCAACGGCGCAAAAAAGGATAACGCGAAAAAGTACGAACGCGAAAACGACATTGACCTCAACGTGTTAGGCTTGCGCAAAGCCGAAGGCGGCGTTCGGACGGTTGCAATCGGGACGTGCTTTACCGAAGGGGTCGGTTATCGTATCGACACATACCGCCCGATATGGTGGTTTACGGATAAGGACAAAGCGCATTACGAAACGACGTATAACATCATACACTCCGATTGTTATACAAAATACGGCTTGCGGCGGACGGGTTGCGCGGGTTGCCCGTTCGGGAGCGACTTTGAAAACGAGTTAAACATCATACAGCAATACGAGCCGAAACTTTACAAAGCCGTTTGCGCTATATTCGGCAAAAGTTACGACTACACCCGCAAATACCGCGAATTTGTAAAGAAGCACAAAACAGGCGCACCCGATAATCAAATGAATTTATTTGACTACTTCGACGGAGGCGCACAATGAATTTAGTTGCCGAATTACAAGAACGCGTCCGCAAATGCGGCGACGACGTAAATGCAATAATCGAAATATCAAAAGAAATGCACAAATACGCTTGCCGTATTTGCCCGCGCAATATGTATCAAGACGAATTATCAAAAACAATATGCCCCGCACATCGCGGGAAACCGTGCCGCCGTGATTTTGCGGTATGTTGGCGGGCTTACTTTAAGAAAAAGAACGGAGGCGCAAAATGAACGATATAAAAATTTGTTGTATATGCGGCAAGCCTTTTGTTGGGTACGGGAATAACCCCGTCCCCGTTAGTAATTCGGGCGTATGTTGCGACCCTTGCAATATCGCCGTCGTTGTACCCGCCCGCGCCCTTGCCGCACAAAACGCGGCTATAATCGCGGCGGCGGATAACATCACATCAAAGCCGTTACAACGCACCGAAAGCGGCAAATTTAACGCGCTTGTCGGCAAATTGGTTGAGGTTGAATTTGTCGACTCATACGACGGCGACATCGAAGTCGGCGTATTGCATAAAGACACGCTCGCAACCTACACGAAAAACCCCGACGCGAATAATGCGCAAATTCGCGGGTATTGGCTTGACCGCGAGGACGGCGAAATTCACTTTAAGAAATCTCACGTTAAAAGCATACAGGAAGCGGCGCAACCCGACGAAAAAATAAACGCCCTTATCGGCAAGTCGGTTTTTATAAAGTTTGTCGACGGCTCGGTGGCGGCGGGTTTTTTTCATAGGCAAATTATTATAACCGACAACGGCGCACCGATAACCCACTATTACGTTGAAACGCCCTCGCGCCGTATTCGTTTTTATGCGTCGGACATCAAAACCATACGGGAGCATTGATATTATGAAAGTTGTCAAATGTAAATTTTGCGGTGCGCCTATTGTGTGGATAAAGACGCAAAACGGGCGGTCAATGCCTTGCGACGCAAATGCGGTACAATACGCGAACACGCACGGCGGCAAAGACGTTGTCGTTACGCCCGAAGGCAAGGTTGTCCGCGTATCGGTTATTAAGGGCGGCGGCATATTAACGCCGATACCCGACGGCGAAGGTTACATATCGCATTTTGCAACGTGTACCCACGCAAACGAAGCGCGGAAACCAAAACCCGCCGACTCCACTACTACCACCCCGCCCGAACGAAAACCCGCCCCGACATATCCCGACCCCGACACGGGCGATTATTACGCCGATTTATACGAAGCGGCGGAAGCGGCGGAAGGAGGTTAAAATGGACGCAATTTTGAAATTTGTACTATATACACGCAAACACCCCGAAAAAAAGTTACATACGCAATTTACAGCGTTTAACGCCTTGAATATAAACCGCGACTTTGATTGGGCGCACGAAGAAAGCAAGGCGGAGTATATTCGTTTTCTTTGCACAGTCGACGCGCCGCGCCGACAAGTCGTAAAAACATTTAAGCGTTGCAAACGGCAACTTTGTTTGTATAACGAGTTTTACTACTTGGCGCGGCGGCTGATTAAGGACGCAAAACGCGGCGGCGGCTATTCTTGCGGGGGGGGGTATTGAATGACCCTCGAACGCAATCACGTTTACAATATGAATTGCCTCGACGGGTTGCGTCAAATGATTGCGCAGGGGTTACGCGTCGATTGCGTGATAACCGACCCGCCCTATTTGATAGACTATAAAACCCACCGACGGCAGGACAAGCAACACAAATTTTGCAAGGCGATTAAAGGCGATACCGACCCGCAGTTGATTATAGACCTCGTCCCCCTTTTATTCGACGTAATGAAAGACAACACCCCGCTTTATATGTTTTGCGGAAGCGACAAGGTCGATTTTTTCAAACAGCAGGTCGAAAGATTTTTTACAATTAAAAATCTCATTATATGGGATAAAGGCAACCACACGGCGGGCGACCTCGAAGCGCAGTACGGCAAACGTTACGAAATCATTATATACGCAAACAAAGGTCGCGCCCCGTTCAACGCCGAAATGCCTCGATACGACGATATATGGCGATACGGCAAGGTTACAGGCGACAAACAAATACACCAAAACCAAAAGCCGACCGACCTATTATCGCGCATTATACAGCAACACACCCGCACGGGCGATTTAATACTTGACGCATTTGCGGGCAGTTGCTCGACGGCGGTTGCGGCGTATCGGTTACAACGTGATTATATCGCGTTTGAATTAGACCCCGACGAATACCGCGACGGGACGCAATGGCTCGACGCGGTGCGTTCGCAAGTATCTATATTTGACATCACAGGAGGCGCAAATTGATAAAAATACTACTTGGCGGCTCGCCTTGTACATATTGGAGCATAGCAAAAGCGGACAAACGCGAAACCGAAGCGTCGGGCGTTGGTTGGGAGTTGTTCAAAAATTACCTTATCGCAAAAAAGAAATTTAACCCCGATATATTCCTATATGAAAATAACAAGTCCGCCGCACCCGCTATTAAACAACAAATACGCAACGAGTTATCGGTTTACGACGGCACGTTTTTTATGCAAGATACGGGCGCACGTTATATTGAAATAGACTCCGCGCTTGTATCGGCGCAACATAGAGAAAGGTTTTACGTCCATAATTGCGGCGACGTGCCTTTGCCTTCCGATAGAGGCATAATTTTACGCGATATTTTAGACTACAATGCGGCGGCGATACATCAATTACCGCACGGCTATAATAGCGGCAGAATAAAGACCGATAAAGCCCCTACCGTAACAGCGAGCAAATACGAACACAATAATTTAGTTTTGCAACCTATACCGTGCGGAACTCGGCAAACCGATAAAGCACGTTGCCTTCGGGCGGCATATTCGCATAGCGGTCAACGTGATTTTTTATGCGATATAACAACAAACGGACAATTAGGCGCAACGGGTATTGTTGAACGTGCCGACAAAAACGAAACTCGTCCGACCTATCAAGTAAAAAATCAACAAATAATTATTAACGGCAAATCTTATCCGTTCAAAGCACCCGACGGACTCTACATTATACGAAAATTGTCCGTAAATGAATGTTGCCGCTTACAAACAATGCCCGATAACTATTGCCGCGCGGTATCGAACGCGCAGGCTTACAAGGGACTCGGTAACGGTTGGACGGCTGAAGTAATTATTCACATATTGCAAAAACGGCTCAATTCGTTTTCAAAAGACACTCCCCTTTTGGTTTTGTCGATGTATGACGGTATCGGCACGGGGCGTTATTGCCTTGATAAATTAGGTTTTAGAAACGTGCAATATCACGCATACGAAATCGACAAATACGCTATGACAATAGCAAACAGCAATTACCCCGACATAATACAACACGGCGACGCGTTTGCGTTACGAGCCGACGATTGGAGGATAGAAAGTTAAAATGGAAAACTTGATTTACGAAGGCATTGTATTTGACGAATATACGCAAGACGACGGCGGTATTTGGGCGGAAATTTGCGAAAGTTGCGCAAAAAAATACAAGCACAAAATCGCAAACAACATCGACGACGGCGGTACGGCTTGCGGTTGTTGCTCGGTAAAAGGGTGCAACAACAACGGAAGCGACCCGAACAAGAAACATTATTATATTGATTTTCCGCCGCAAAAAATAAAATTTACATCAAACAAAAATTAAACGGAGGTATATATGAAAAAACCGAACAACCACACCGCCCGCCCCGCAAAGGCAATCAAAGCGGCGACCAAAAAACCGAAAGACCCCGCACCCGACTATTGCTTGACGTGTCGCGTACCCGTCGGCAAATGCAAAGGGAATTGCACGAAACAACAACAAAAATTAAACGGAGGTAATCTATTATGAAAAACAACCCCTTAAATGGCTATATGCCCGATTATGACGCGGCGGAAGCACTGACCCGCCACGCGCCCACGCAGGGCGGCGAAACCGCCGACTCCCCTACTTTTTACCCGACTTGCCGTTTTTGCGGCAAGCAAACGCTCCCCGTCGAAAAATACGCAAGCGCGGAAGCGGCGAACGAAGCGGCGACGCGTAAATGCGATTGCGACCGCGCCCGTGAATATCAAGCGGAAATCGAAAAAGCGGAAAAGCGCGAGAAAAACATCAATAAATTGCGCAAAGCCCTTGACGATATTCGCCCGTACTTTACCAAAGAGCGCGGCGTGGAATACACGGACGCGCTTTACGACCTTTTATTTAATTGCGGCGTTGCCGTGCTTGACGAGCAGGTCGCAAAAGCAAACTTGAATTGCGGGCGCGTGAAGGTTGCAATATCCACAAACAGCAAGGGCGCAATCGTTATCTCGCTCGCCTATTCCGACGGCGCACGCGTGGAGGTGTAATGTGAAAACAAAAATAAATTTTTCGATTGACTCGAAAGAAATCACAAAGCAGTTGACCGACGTACTTACGGCGGAAGCGGTCAAGCAAGCCCGCGACATCACGCAAAAGAAATTTGCCGCCGAACTTACCCGCAAAACCGACGAAATAATAAAGTCGTTTGATAACGAATTACAAAAAGATAGTTACACTTACCGCAACGGCGGCGTATTCAAAAAAAACGCTTTACGACGCGGTCAAAACGGCGATTGCGGAAACGTACAAAAACAATATGGGCGCAATCAACGAAATGGTAAAAAAGCAAGTCGACGCCGCAATATACGAACTCAAAGACGCGGTTTACGATTATATGAAGGCTATTAATAAAAAGGTTAAAGACCTTGTCGGGCAGGAAGTCAAGGGCTATATCGGCGACGCAATCATTAAGGCGGTTTTTGAACGTAACGGCACGGAGGCGAAATAATGCAGGACTACAAAATCAACGAACTTGCGGACTTTATAAACGCAATCAATAAAAACCCCGACTCGGCAATCGAATTAACGGTCGACCGAACGGGCGGCATAATAAGCGCGTGCAACGGGGCGGCGGGCTTATGCGTAAAAATAACCCCGCCCGCGCGTCCCGCGTATCACGGAGGGAAACAATGCAAAAGCAAGAAGCACGGAAAATAAAACTCCCGAAAATCGTTGCGGTCGACTTTGACGGTACGCTATGCAAAGACGCATACCCCGACATCGGCGACCCGCTCCCCTATTCCTTATATTATATAAAGGAACTTGCAAAAGACGGCGTAATACTTATTTTGCATACTTGCAGGAGTGGCGAACTTTTGCAAGCGGCGGTCGATTGGTGCGCCGAGCGCGGCATTGTGTTTGACTACATAAACGAAAATGTACCCTTTAATATCGAACGATACGGCGGCGATACGCGCAAGATTTACGCGGATATATACGTCGACACAAATGCGGTCAACCCGCGCCGCTCTTTTGGTATCGGCGAATTTGACGAGAATATCGGCATATTTGAATACGCGGGCGAAATTGCCCGCCGCGAATTATGCGACGTTAAGTGTCTTTGCCCCGATATTCGGGCGGCGGGTAAATGTTGCGATTGCGACGTATTCCTTGTTTACAGGCAATACCACGCGGCGCACATTGCGGCGGAAGCGGCAAAAGAAAAGCCGCCCACATCGGCGGCGGGAGGCTCGTAATGTCAAGATATAAAAAAGTAATGTTACAACGCGGCGTAATGCAAAAGGAAGTGTCGGAAAATGTGCATAAAATCGACCCGCGCGTCGATAGCCCGCTTTTAAGCAAGATTATAAACGATATTGTATTACCCACTCCCCGCACCCTTGAAACGATATGCAAAACGCTCGCTTGCGACCCGCTCGACATCTACGACCCGCGCGAAATCGCGCTTGCACCGCCTACACACGCGCAAGGCGCGACGGACGGCGGCAATGCGGACAACCCCGCACCGTCGGCAGAAGCGGCACGGAAGCGGCAAAGACGGCGCGACAAAGGCTTGTACAATCTTACGGTTGAAATCGACCGCGACATCGCCGAGCGCGTATTCGCGCCCGAAGCGTTGCGCAAACTCGGTTATTTAAGTAAAAGCGACTTTGTGCGGCAAGCGGTAACAGCACTCGCCGACCGTTTATCGGCAATCGAAGCAAAAGAAAAAGCCGACGGCGCGGGAACGCCGAACGGCAAAAACAATTAAAACGGTTGCGTACATCGCAACACTATTTAAGGCAAGGAAACGGGCGGTCGAACTTGGCACTCCGACCGCCCGCAAAGTTTGACATAAATGTCAACCGAACAACCGATATTATTATACCATATCGGCGGCAGATAGTCAACATTTTGCGCAACAAAAACCGTGCTTTTGCGTCCTCGTAATGAAGTATTATCTTATCAACGACGCAAGTAAAAAATAACAAGCACTCGCCATCCCGTCCCTTCCCCTATTCGGTAAACTTTGCAGGGGTCGGGGAAAGGGGGCGGCGGGGGAAAACGTCGGGGGCGTTCGATAAACTCGTTAAGAAAGAACAACGCCACAATTAGCCCCCGCGTGTTGTCCCCCGCTTGTTGGGCTATTCCTTGTCTTTTCAAGTTTGATTATCGGAGGCAATAATGGCAAGGACATACACACTCGACCCGCATAAATTCGATTTTGACGAAATATACGCCGACGAAATACGGGACGCGGAAAACGACGCTCTTTTGCAATCGTTAAACGACCCGCACATCGTCAAGTATCGGGCAAAGACGATTAAAAGCGGCAACGTGCTTGAAGTCGAGGTTTATCCTATTTGGGACACCCACACATCGACATCAAGGGCAAGAAAAACAAAGGAAAGCCGCGAAGCACAAAAGCGGCTCAATTACAAAAACGCGGTAAAAAGCGTTGTGCGGCTTATCAATACGAATTTTACCGACTCGGACTTTTGGGCGACGTTCACTTACGATAACGCCCACTTGCCGAAAACCTACAAGGAAGCGCAACGCGAAGTCGCAAAGTTTATACGCCGATTAAAGCACTATGCCGAACGACACAACTTCGCCCCGCTCAAATACGTTTATTGGACGGAATTTGAAAACGACGAAAAGAAAGGCAAAAAGCGCATACATCACCACATTGTAACAAACTTTGCCGACCGCGACAAAATGGAGGACTTATGGGGCAACGGCGGTCGAAACAACGTGCGGCGGTTGGTTGCGGACGAGAGCGGTTACGAAGGTATGGCGCGGTATTGTATGAAAGACCCGAAAGGACTCAAACGGTACGTCGCGTCAAAGAACTTGAAAAAGCCGCAAATCACAATATCGGACACAAAGTTTACGCGCCGCAAGGTAAACCGCATTTTTTACGAAAAGGTCAACCCGACGGCAGTCTTTGAGGGCTTATACAAAGGCTATCAAATGACGGACATCAACAAAAAAACAAGCGAATACACAACGGGCGCGTACTTGTACATCAAAATGCGCCGCAAGGAGTAAAAAATGAAATACATTGGCAGTAAGGCAAAAATCGCAAACGACATCGTCGAAATTTTGCAAGGCTACATATCAAAGTACAACATCAAGCAGTACGTCGAGCCGTTCGCGGGCGGTTTTAACGTGATTGATAAAATACAATGCGAATACAGGCTCGGCAACGATATTGACCCGCTTGTATGCGAACTCGTCGAAGCGTGCCGCGATAACCCCGCACTTTTGGACGAATTACACACACCGACCCGCGCCGAATATTACGACGTGCGGGATAACCCCGACAAATATGCCCGTTGGTATCGGGCGGCGGTGCTTTTATTCGGCTCTTACAATGCCCGCGTTTACGGCGGTTGTTACGGCGCGACCGCCACCACCAAAAACGGCAAAACCCGAAATTATTTTAACGAAGCCCGCGAGAATTTTCGCCGTCAATTACCCGCATTGCGCAATATCCTTGTCGGGTGTTGCGATTATCGGGAATTGCGACTCCCCGAACGGGAGCGCGTGCTTGTTTATTGCGACCCGCCCTATTCCGACGGTATCGGTTACGGCGGCGGCAAATTCGATACGGCGGCATTTTGGGAATGGTGCAGGAAGCAAACGGCGGCGGGTCATATCGTCGTTGTAAGCGAATACACCGCGCCCGACGACTTTGTGTGTATATGGCAACACGAAATCACGACGCACTTAAACAACCGCAACAAACAAAACCGCATTGAAAAATTATTTATTTACGGAGGCGCACAATGGCACAAATACACGACTTGAAAATTTTACCCGAATATTACACGGCGGTCGAAAAAGGCGTAAAAACATACGAATTGCGTTTTGACGACCGCAATTATGCCGTCGGCGATATGTTGATATTGCGCGAATGGGAAAACGGGCAATATACGGGGCGGCGGCTTACGGTTTTAATAACGCACATCTTGAAGGACTTTGTCGGCTTAACGGACGGGTGGGCGGTTTTAAGTATCAAAAAAACAGGAGGCAAAAAGTGTTAAAAAAAGTAATCTCGGCAATTTACATCGTGGCGTTGCTTGTAATCGTACTTTGTACCCCACTATCGGCAATTTTTATCGTGTGTAAATTGTGCGGCGCGACTCTCTTATCGTGGCTCGGCGCGTGTGTGCCGCTTTTGGTTGCAATCGCGGCATTGCCGTTTATGATTTTATCAAAAATTTTGCTTGACGCGGGCAACCGATAAAACACCGAAACAAGGAGGTAAAAAATGCCGAAACAAAGCAAAAAAACCGAAAATACGGAAGCGAAAAAAAAGCCGACCAAAAAAACAGCAAAAAAACCGCCCGTAAAGACGGAAAAAACCGCCGAAAACGGCGAAAAAAAGAAGCGCGGCACGCCGTCGCAGTACGCAAATAAGGTTTTACCTTATTTGGCGGATATTGAACGATACGCCCGTTGCGGAGTTACTGAAGGCGATATTTGCGGCGTTTTAGGGGTTGGCAAGACACAATGGGCGCAATACAAGAAAGATAACCCCGAATTAACCGAAACGCTTTTACGCGCGCGCGAGTCGCAAAAAGGCGATTTATTAAACAACGCATACCGCGTCGCAATGGGTTATTATTACGAAGAAACCCACACGACAACCGTCATTGTGGACGGCAAGCCGCAAACAAAAACTTACACCGACCGAAAGTATGCAAAGCCCGACGCAAATATGATACAATTCTTACTCATTAACCGATATTCGGGCGAATTTGCCCGCGACCCGCAAGCAATCGAATTACGCAAAAAGGCGTTAGAACTTGCGAAAGACGGCAAGATACCGCCCGACGGTTGGGAGGGCGTTTAATATGGCGTTAGACCCGATACACGCGTTTTATTGCCGTCAAGATTATTTAACGCTTGCGCAGTCTTGCAAGGTTAAAAGCGGCGGTATTTGCGCCCGTTGCGGCGGCGTATTCGATATTGCCGAATTGCGCCCGCACCACAAAATAGAACTTACGCTCGACAACATCGACGACGTAAACATCGCACTAAACCCCGCAAATATCGAGGTATTATGCCACGATTGCCACAACGCCACGCACGCCCGTTTTGGTAATGCTGTCGGCGCAAAGCGCGTTTATCTTGTTTACGGCGCACCGCAAGCGGGCAAATCAACGTATGTACAAAGCGTTGCGTCCCGCAACGATATTGTCGTCGACCTTGACCGAATACACGGCGCAATATGCGTATGCGGGCAGTACGACAAGCCCGACGCGACAAAGCGCGTTGCGTTCAATATACGCGATTATTTGCTTGACGAAATACGCACGGCAACGCCGCGCCGCCGTTGGCAGGACGCGTATATTATCGGCACATATCCCGACCGCATAGACCGCGACCGTATTGTGCGGGAATATCCCGACGGCGTTATAACCCTTGTACACATCGACACACCGAAGGCGGAGTGTATCAAGCGGGCGTATGAAAACATCACGCGGGCGGCGGTGCGCGACGTGGTTATCGGTTGGATAGAAAATTATTTTGCACGGTTTACAGCGTGATACCCCCCTACCCTCGCAAAATTTTTGAAACCCGAAAAGACTCCAAGCCGCAGGCAAAAAAAGCCCACACCGAAATTTTGACTTTTTGCCCGAAAAGTTTACAAATTCCAAAAAGGAGGCGGAAATGAAAAAAAGCAAAGATAAAAAAGCGATTGCAAATGCGGAATATACGCGGCTCGTAAACGAATATACGGCGGCGGGCGTTGACGCAATCAAGTTACGCATTAACGACGAACTTATCCGCAAAGTTGCGGAGTCTTTTGCGTGTTTGGAAGCAATCAAGGAATTGCCGCAAATAATTTACGACCCGAAAAACCCGTCCGTACAGCGCGAAACGGCGGCGGGTCGGGCGTGGACTAAATTTATGGCGCAATATCAATCGGCAATGCAAAAATTAAACAAGGAACTTCTCGGCGGCTTAAACGGCGACGACGGGGACGATTTAGGCGAATATGACGACGACAACGATTAACGGCACGGAAGCGGCAACCGCCCCCGTCGAGTGGGTACTTGATAACCCCGATATAACCCCGTTGCAGGGTTGGCAAATGCTTAACGAGGAAATCGACGGCGAGCATAGTTTTTTGATTGAATATTACAAGCGTTGCCGTTCGGGTAATATCATAATCGGGCGCGAACTTAAAACCACGCTCGAAATGCTGATACAAGATATTTTTTGCGGCGACGGCAAATACCGTTTTACGCTGAAGGCGGCACATCGGCGTATTGCTTTTATCGAAAAAGAAGTAAAACTTTTCGAGAGTCCGTTTGCGGGCAAGCCCTTTATTTTGGCACTTTTTCAAAAAGCCTTTGCGGAGGCGGTTTTCGGGTTTTACGTTTACGATACCGAGTTGTCATACGGTGCGGGGTGGGTACGCCGCTTTACGGAGGCTATACTCCTTGTCGCCCGCAAAAACGGCAAAACGCCGTTTATTGCCGCGCTTACCCTTGCCGAGTGGTTTTGCGGCGAAATGGGGCAAAAAGTAATGTGCGCGTCGAACGACCACGAACAGGCGGGACTCGTATTTGATTGTATCAACGCTTTTCGGGAAGAGTCGCGGGCAATATCCCACGTTACCCGAAAAAATAACAAGGGTATATTTTTCGGCAACCCGAAACAGCGCAAAAAGACGGGCAAATTCTCGGCACAAAACAAGGGGTCAATCAAAAAAATGTCGGCGAAGCAAGGCGCAAAAGAAGGGCGCAATATCAAAATTGCGATTGTCGACGAAATACACGAAATGAAAGACGCGTCAACCGTGTTGCCCCTTAAAACATCGGTATCAACGCAGGACGAGCCGCTTTATTTTGAAATCACAACGGAAGGCATTGTGCGCGACGGTTATCTTGACGCACGGCTCGCCGAAGCGCGAAAAGCACTTAAAGGCGAAGCCGACCACGACGTGTCGCGTTGGTTGATATGGCTATATACGCAGGACAGCGAGGCGGAAATATGGAACGACGAGCGCAGTTGGACGAAGTCAAACCCCTTGTATGGCATATCGAAAAAGCCGTCGTATTTGCGCGATAAAGTCGACACCGCCCGCCACAGCGGAAGCGACCGCGCCTTTATCCTTGCAAAAGATTTTAACGTGCGGCAATTATCCGCGAACGCGTGGCTCGAAGAAAAAGACATCGTTTGCCCCGCCACGTTCGATATTGCCGCCTTCGAGCGTTGTTGGTGCATTGTGGGTGTTGACCTTGCGGAAACAAACGACCTTTGCGCTTGCACGTTTTTATTTATGCGCCCGAATGACCCCGTCAAATATTTGCATACAATGTACTTTGTTACGGCGGTTAAAGCGGGCGACGAACAATCGACCGAGTCCCCCACTAACCCCGAAAAAAAGAATTATAACGAGTGGGCGGCGGCGGGTTTAGTGCGCATTATTCAAGACAACGTAATTGACGACGTTGTCGTATCGGGCTATATTTGGGAGTTATACCAAAAATACCACATACGCCCGCTTACGGTTGGTTATGACGAGTGGCACGCGAAAGAATTTGCAAAGCAAATCGCCGACAAATTCGGTAAAGATGTACCGCGCAAAATTCGTATGACGACCGAAGCGTTGAACGTGCCGACCCGCAATGTTGAAACCGATTTGCGGGCGCGGCTTATCAATTACAACAATAACGAAATTTGCCGTTGGAACTTCCGCAACACAGCCGTCCGCGTCGACAAAAACGGTTTTGTAATGCCGACGAAAATAAACGGGTACATCGGCAACAAGATTGACGGCACAATGTCAAAAATAATCGCATACGCCGCGTTGCGTGAAGTCAAGTCGGCGTTTATGGCGAAAATCGGAGGGTAAATATGGGCGACAAACACGCACCGCAAAAGCAAAATACGAACTACACGCGACAAGTGCGTTGCCCCGTACATCACGCCGTAATCGGCAAATACGATATGCGCAACGGCTTGATTAACGCGACTTTTCTTTGCCTGAAATGCCGCCGCGAGTACACCTACACAATACCGCCGCGCGATAACTGAAAAAAACTTCTTAAAAATTCATAACGCAAAAATATTGACTTTATGCCGCCCGCCGAGTTATAATCGGGTCAAATTGAATACAGCACACCACCACCGCCACGCGGTGAGTGCGCCGCAATCGCCTTGTATTGCCGTCCGTTCGGGCGCGTGCGCCGTTGGTGTCAATGTTTGCATATCCACCGCCCGACGCGGTGAGTGCGCCGCGATTATCTTTTAATCGCCACAAATCAAAACGTGAGTGCGCCGATATTAACGAGAATTACCGCTCGTTACTATCGGCGCACTTTTTATTTACTTTTGCAAGGAGGCAAGCCGATTGTCAACGCTTAAAAACGCAATACACAATTTGCTCGGTTGGGATAACCCGCACACATATAACCGCGTTGTAAACGCAAACTCGGTTTTGTTTTCGTCGTTCGGCAAGGATATAACAGCGTCCGACATTGTTAAAACGGCGATACATCGCGTTTGCGAGGAAGTGTCAAAGTGCAGTATCAAAAGCGTTACGGAAACCCACTCCCCGCACCGTGTAACGATTGCAAACGACGACATCAACAAAGTTTTTGTCGGGCGTGTAAACAATCTTTGCGGGCTTAAAGATTTTTTATACAAAGTCGCTTACATAACGCTCGTCAATCGAAATTGTTTTATTTATTGGGCGTATGACGAAGTACCGATTGAAGGCACGGATAAAGTGCGCCGCGTTACGCGCGGGTTTTACCCGATTGAAAAAGCCACCGTAAAACTCTATTACGCCGACGGCGAAATGCGGGCGGAATTGCGCGGCACATCGGGCGGCGACATCGTACTCGACTTGCCGTATAGCGATTTAATACACATACGGCTCGGTTACGGCGCAAACCCCTATTTAGGCGGCGACGCGAACGGTCGCGGCGATTGGCGCGAAATGTTAAAAACCTTGCAAACCTTAAACGTGATACAAGAGTCCGTCCCGAAATCGCTCGAAGCGTCGTTATCGTTGCACGGCGTTTTATCGCTTAAAACGCTCGCGGAAGCGGACAAACGCGATATTAACCGCGCCGAATTTGAAAAGCACCTTTTCAATAGCGAGTTAGGCATTGTCGCAACCGACTATGAGTCCACGTTTACCCCGATAAATATTGCGACGCAGGATATACCGCAAACCGTTTTATCATACTTGCGCGAAAACCTTTTGTCGCCGTTCGGCGTTAGTGTACCGATTTATCTCGGCAAATACACCGACGACGAATTTACCGCATTTTATCAAACGGCGGTCGAGCCGCTTTTGCTATCTATCACGGAAGCAATGCGCATAACGCTTTTTACCCCGTTGCAACTTGCGCACGGGCGCACGATAAAATTTTACGACAAAATCGTACAATCGTTATCGTTTGCAAGGCGGCAGGAAATCGCAAAAATGACACAAGAGGACGCGCTACTATCCCGCTCCGAGCGACGTGAATTGTTGGGATATGACCCCGACGACGAGCCGACCCGCGTATCGCTAAACTACATCGACACATCTATTGCAAATCAATATCAATTATCGGCGTTGTCGCAGGGCAAAAAACCGACCGCGCCGAAACCGAAACAGGAGGACGAAACATAATGCCCGACATCGACGTTACGAAATTAAACTTGCCGCAAAAGATATTACGCGCCGCGCCCGACGGCTCGGCGGCGGCAATCGACCCGTTAAAGGGTGTAATTGAAGGTTGCCCTATTGTGTTTGATAAACGGACGGCAATCGGCGACTTGTTTTACGAGGAAATCGACCCGCACGCACTCGACGACGCGGATATATCCGACGTAAAGTTTATGATTAACCACAACGACGGTATGCTCCCGCTTGCAAGGCACAGGCGCGGCAAACGGTCGACAATGGAAATCGAAATAAAACCCGACGGTATGCACATCAAAACGACGCTCGACATCGAAAACAACGCCACCGCCCGCGAATTATGCTCGGCGGTACAGCGCGGCGACGTTGAGGATATGTCTTTTGCGTTCGGGGTTATGGTATCGGGCTATGAGTGGCGCGACCTTGATACCGATATGCCGACGCGCCGTATTACCAAAATATCAAAGGTTTTCGAGGTGTCCGCCGTAAACGACGGCGCATACCCGCAAACTTCGATATATGCCCGCTCCCCCGCCTCGTTGGATAACGACAAAATCGCGTTGGATAACGCGAAGGCGGCGGCGTTGGATAATGAACAAAGGCGGCAAACCGTCGACTCGCAAGCGGCGTTACAACTTGCGAAAGAAAAATTTATTTTTGTGGAGGAACAAAAAACATTATGAACATCAAAGCATTACTCGAAGAGCGCGCCGCCCTTTTAGTGGAAGCGGCAAAGAACGAAACCACCGCCGAGCGTCTTGCGGAAATTCGCGCAAGGGTTGACGCGATTAACTACACCGTCGCCGAATTGCGCAAGGACGAAGCGGAAGCGAAGCACGAAGAGGAACTTCGCGCGGCACGCACGCCGAACGGCGGCGCACCCGCTCCCGTTGTCGTTCACGACGATAACAAGGTAAACGAACAGGCACGCGCCGCCGAAAATGCGGAAGCGGTCGAGAAACGCGCAAACGCGCTTAAAGCGGGCAAGAAAGCAACGGTCGAACATCGCGCCGTCGCGTCCACTTCTACGGCTCTCGGCACGGTTGCAAGCGGCGACATCGCGCCTACGTTTGAACAGGTCGGCACGCTTGATAAACTTGTCAACGAGGTACACCTTGAAGGCACGGGCGCGGAAAGTTACAAAAAGCCTTTTGCAAAGTCTATCGGCGAAGGCGGCATTACCGCCGAAGGCGCGGACTACACCACCGCCGAGCCTACATTCGATTATGCCGCGATTAACAAGGTAAAAATCACGGCATACGCGGAAGTCAACGAAGAGGTCGAAAAGTTGCCCTCCGCGCGTTACGTTACAGAAGTCGAAAACGCCGTTGTCGGCGCGTTGCGCAAAAAGATTATTGCGCAAATTATCGACGGAAGCGGCACGGACGAACTTGTCGGCATTTTGCACGCGCCCGCAAAGATTATCACGGCGGCACAGCGCAAAACGGTTGCCACTATCGACGAAAACACGCTCGACAACATCATTTTCGATTATGGCGGCGACGAGGACGTCGAAGGCGACGCGTACCTTGTTTTGAACAAATTGACCCTTAAAGAATTTGCAAAGGTCAAGGGCGCGGAAAAGCGTCGCGCATACGACATCATTGTACGCGGCAATACGGGAACGATTAACGGCATACCGTTTGTTTGCACGTCGAAACTTGCGGCGTTCGGCGCGGTTACGGCGGGCAACCCTTATTTGATTTACGGCAAATTGAAGGGTTACGAATTGGCGTACTTTACCGACACCGAAGTCGAAAAATCTACCGACTTCAAGTTTAAGCAGGGCGTTGTTGCGTTCAAAGCGTCGGTATTCGTCGGCGGCTCGCCCGCTATGTACAACGGTTTTATGACCGTACAGAAAGCGGCGAAGGCTTAACATCGGTTTTGATTGCGGGTCGGCGCAAAAGCCGATACGAAACGGTATTACGTTAGGAGGTCGAAATGCAACAAGAAGTCGACAACATCTTATATAAATTGGGCTATTTTGGGGCTGACCCGCAGTTAAGACAAACCGTGCAGGGCTATATTGAACTTGCGGAGGAGTTTATGGTTGAAAGCGGCGTACCGCGCGACCGTTTAGGTACGCAACGGGCATACGCTGTCAAAGCCTTATTCGCCGACGCGTTCGATAAAAACGTACCCGACACGGTTATAAAAAACGACGGTATGGTTGTCGCGCTTATCGCGCAGTTGAGGAAGTAATATGGCGAAACAAACAGTCAACGAAAGACGCACGCTTGTTAAATTCGCCGTACAGCGGACGCGGCACATCGCGGGCAAAGGCGCGGCGACAACGTGGGAAACAATCGCGGTCAATATAGGCGAGGACGAAAGCGGCTCGCCTATTACGACCGATTGCTTTTATTGCGAGTGGTTGAACTCCTACGGGCAAGCCGCATTAAAACAGCAAGCCGACGGCGTTATCCGCCCCGCCCGTTTGCGTATGCCTTATGTAAAAGCCGTTTACGACGCGCTCATTACGTCGGACGTGCGCATTTACCTTTACGGCATACAGGACGAAGCGCACACGTTTTGTCTTGCGTCGGCGGCGGACAATTATCTCAATCAAAACAAAATGATTGAAATGCAAGTTAAAAAGTACGAGGGCAAATAATGAACGTAACGGCGGTCATACAACAAATACTCGATACCACCCTCCTCCCGTTCGGGGTTTTGTCAAACCACTTGCGGCGGGTTAAAACGGAAAGTATCGAAAATATGCAAGTCAAGGTAAACAACGACGAGTACGTTGTTTATCGCGTTGTATCGAACACCCCGAAAACATACGGCGACGGCAACGCATTGACGCGCCGCGTGTACATCGACGTGAATTATTATTACTTGTACGAAAAAACCGACCCCCGCTATTCGGGAGTCGACGAACGCTTAAAGGCAATCAAACGCGCGATAATAGCCGACCCGCACTTCCGCATTGCAAACGACGAAACCGATATACCCGACGGCGACAATCGCTATCGCGGGGTCAATATGGAGTTTGTTTATGTGGGGGCGGTTGATTATGGCAAATAAAGGCATATCGACGGGTAACATACCGCTCGACAAGTTGCCCGAAGCATTGACGGAAATATTAACCGATTTTCAACACGCGTCTTTTGATACGCGGCAAAAAGCCGTACAAGCGGGCGCGGAGGTTTTCAAAGGCGCGGTCGAAGCGGCAACGCCCCGCGACACGGGCAAAATGGCGCAGTCTTGGCAAATCAAGACAAAGTACAAAGACCGCCGTTATGTCGGTAATACGCGCGTTGCAAGCGGCGACGTGCGGCGTAAAACGAAAGACGGCACAAAAGGCGAAGCACGGAGCGACGTTCCCTTGTCAAACGTGTTGGAATACAGCGACAACCCGCATAACGGTTTTATACGAAATTGTTTTGACAGCACGGAGTCGCAAATCTTTGAAGCAATCAAAAACACCATTAAACACGGAGGTAAATAGTCTTATGACACAACCCAAAAACGCGGCGGCAACGCCGACGCAAAATCTTATTCGTTTTAATATCCGCAACGCGAAGTATGCCTTCCCTACCGCCGACGGCAGTTGGGGCGACTTTGTGTCTATGGGTACATCAACCAAAATGGCACTCGAAACGGACGCGTCCGAAAAGGAAGTTTACGGCGACGGCGAGTGCATAATCTCTTACGTCAACGAAAAAGGGCAAACAGGAACGCTCACGCAAAACAATATTTGCAACGCATACGAAATCGCGTGCGGACGCAAAATGTTACTCGAAAGCGGGCTTGCCGATATAAAGCCGACCAAAAACACGCCGCACGTCATTTATTTTGAAGTGTGCGAAATGGACGGCGACAACGAAATCTCGGTTGCAAAATGTATGTTGTACGGCGTAACATCTACCCGCCCGTCGGAAAGTTACGACCAAAACAACGGCGAAATTAACGAGTCCTCGTTTGATACTCCGCTTAAAATTAAAGGTATTGACGCGCTTGCGGCAGACGGCAAGGTTTACGTCGACAGTAAGGGCAATACGCGCCGCGTATGGAAGTTGACAAAAACGCCCGATATGGACGGTTACGCCGAGTTTGGTAAAGCGGTCGTTATCCCGAAAATGCTTGCGGGTGCGGACACGGAAGCGTAACGCACGGAGGGCAAAATTATGATTAACACCACTTTACCCGTACTTGAAAAAGAACTCGACGAAGCGGCAAAAAAAATCGTCGTAAACAAGCGCACAATCAAGGTTAAAATCGACACGTCGGTTTTAGCCGAGAAGCGTTGGGAAGAGAACTTCTCGAACAACGCAAAAACGGAAACGCTTTTTAACTATGTTGAACGCATACAAAAAGCGGGCATAACGGACGCGGTGCGAGTTTTGTCGGGGCTTAAAGCGATTTATTGCTTTATCGTTAGCGACGAAATCGAAAATTACGACGCGTTTTTGCAGTTATTCGACCTTGCCGATACCGAATATTTGAAAGAACTTGTAAACAAAATCAAGTTTGTTTTCGACATCGCGTTGAACACGGCAACCACCGACGCAAAAAACTCGTAACGCACGGGCAGGAATACACGCGGTTATTGGATATGTGGGTAAAATTAAACCCGCAACCCGATAGCCGCCCGCCCCTACCCGTGCCGCGCTATATAACCATTATGCAAAAATGCGTCGAGCATAAAATACCCGACGTTATTATCACACAATCACATTTTAACGACCTTTACGTTTTGATAATGTCGATTGATATTGCGAACTTAAAACACGCGATACAACAGGCACAAAAAGCGAAAAATCAAAAACGCGGGTACGCCGTGCGTGATGTATCGGCGGCGGAGGCGGTCAAATTTTTAACAGGAGGCTAAACTATGGCGGACACAATACGCGGCTTAACCGTTGAAATCGGCGCGGACGCGTCGTCGTTCAATAAAGAAATGTCGTCAATGCGGAAGGCGGCGCAATCGTCGCAAACCGAATTAAACGCATTGCAAAAAAGCCTCGAATTAAAGTTTGACGCGGATAAATTCGCGCGGGCGCAAAAGGTCGCTCAACAGGCAATCGACCAAACGGCGGCAAATGCGGACGCGTTGCGCCGCCGTTTGTCGTACTTGGAAGATACGGGCAACATCGACACCGACGCGTACCGTAAGTTACAAAGCGAACTCGCAAAAACCGAATTGCAAGGACAGCAGTTACAACAGCAACTCGAAAAAATCAACGCAATACAGTTTACGCAGGTCGGCAACAACGTATCAAAACTCGGCGGCGCAATATCGGGCGTGGGTCGTGCATTAACGCCCCTCTCCACCCTTGCGGCGGGCGCGGTTACGGGACTCGGCGCGTTGGGCGTTACAACCGCCGCAACGGGCGCGGAAATCGACGACTTATCTTTGCGGCTCGGCATATCCGCCGAAAAAGTACAAGAGTATCAATACGTTACGGCGCAATGCGGGGTCGAGTGGGCGGTATTTGAAAAAGCACTTATAAAAGGGCGTGCCGCCCTTTTGGACTTATCGACGGGTACGGTAAACAACGCGTCAAAAGCCTTGCAATCGCTCGGTATCAATATTGCCGATTTTGAAAACAAAGAGGCAATGTTTGACGGCATACTTACCGCGTTGTCGAATATGCAGGACAAAACCTTGCAAGCGGCATACGCAAACGAGATTTTCGGCGACAAAATCGCAAATCAAATGTTGCCGTATCTTAACGCGGGGTCGGACGCAATCAATCAATTTAAGGGCGAATTTGAACAAATCGGCGCGTTATCAAACGAACAGGTCGCCGCGCTTGCAACACTCGACGACACGCTTTATTTAGTAAAGCAATCGTTAAAAGGCGTTGCCGCGCAAATCGGCGCGTCCCTTGCGCCGCTTATACAGCGACTCGCCGAAAACATACAAACGAACTTGATACCGAAATTACAAAAACTTGCCGAGTGGTTTAATAGTTTATCGGTGTCGCAACAATCGTTTGCGTTAAAGGCAATGCTCGTCATTGCCGCCCTTGCGCCCTTAACGCTTGGTATCGGCAAACTTGTCGGCGCAGTCGGCAACATCATAAAAATATTGCCGTCGCTGAAGGCGGGGCTTGACGCGCTTGCCGCAAACCCGATTATTTTAATTATCGCGGCAGTTGTGGCAATTCTTATTTTGTTATATACGAAATGCGAAGCCTTCCGCGAAGCGATAAACAACCTTATATCGACGCTCGGCGAAGCATTAAAACCCGCGCTTGACGCGGTTATGCTTGTACTCGACTTGATTATGCAAATCATACAACCGATAATCGACCTTGTCGGCGGTATATTGGCGGTCGTCGTCAATCTTGTATCGGAGGCGTTGCAACCGTTCGTCGATATAATCAATATGATTTTCGGCATATTGCAACCGCTTTTTGATATGCTCTCGCTTGCCGTCGATATGTTTTTAATGCCTATACAAACGGCAATATCGGCGTTATTTAGCGTTTTGCAACCCCTTTTGAGTGTTGCGCTTATCCCGATTAAACTTTGTTTACAGGCGTTGCAAGTGCCGTTAAAGGTACTCGGCACGTTGCTCGGTTGGCTTACTCCGTTGTTTTCGATTTTCGGCAAAGTCGTTACGACGATATTTAACGGCGTTGTAAAAGTAATCAATTTTGTTTTGGGTTTTATCGAGGACGCAATTAACTTTGTTATCGGCATTATAAACGGGCTTATCGACGGCGTAAACGGTGCGCTCGGTTGGCTTGGCGTTCACATCGACCGCATTGCCGAAGTTAAGTTACGCATTGATACAAGCGATATTGAAAGTATGGACGACGTAAACGCGATTATCGACTCCACCCCGCCCGACACATCGGGCGCGGGCGGCGGCACGGTTTACGACGGCGGCAACGGCGGCAGTACATACGGCGATACTTACAACTACGATAACAGCACCACGAACAAAACGCAAAATATCACGGTTACGATACAAAACTATGCGGCGGAAGTCGACACGGACGCGCTCGTTCGGGACATCAACATCAAACTTGCGGAGGCGATGTAATGCGTCGATTTATTTTGCACACTTACGATAAATCAAAGTCGTTTGACCTTAACGGCGAAACCGCGCTTGCCGCCGAGCCTACGGGACTCGGTAACAAGTTTTCGTTATCCTACAAAGAAAGCGAAAAAGGCAAGCATTTAACGAACGTAAAACCCGACTTTGAACAAATACAACTCGCAATATATTTTAACGCCGACGGCTCGAACGGTTACGGCAATTACAAAAGTTTGTCGTTATTCCTTGCCGAGTGCGGTACATCGCCGTTTTTGTTTGAATACAACGACGGCGTTACCGATAAATTTTGCGAGGTGGTATCAAACGCAATGCCGAAAACGGAAAAGAACGCCGACGGCATATTTGTTGAAACCTTTACTTTTGACCGTCAAACGTATTGGTACGAACGCGTCGAGGAGTCGTTCGCCTTAAAGAAAACGGTCGCCGCGTCGTCCTTCCCTTTGCACTTCCCTTTTGGTTTTGCGGGTATGGTTTTCAAAAACAAATATAAGGTATCTAACCCGTTTTTTGTGGACGCGCCTATTATTATAAAAATATCGGGCGACATCGCCGAAAATATCCGCCTTTACTTGGCGGATATGAACGACAAAGTCATTGCCGAAATATCGCTTGCGACGAACAACGCCGAAGGCACGGAAATTGTAATTGACCCCACTACTAAAAAAATAACCGTTACCGACACCGTAAGCGGCGCGACTCGCAACGGTTACGGCTTGACCGATAAAACAAAGCAATCGTTTTTGTACTTGCCGCAGGGCGAGTATTACATCGGGTCGAATATGACCGCCGACGACGGCGGCGCAATCGAAATGTCGATAAAGCGGTTTTTATTCGATTAAGGAGGCGGCGCGTGTACATCGCAATTTACGACGAAAACAAAACCCACATAACGAACGTCGACAACGCAACGTATGACTCCACCGTGCGCGTGTATGACCTTGACTCGTTTACCGCCGAAGGCGTAAACGACGTTGATATTAACGACGCAAAAATCGCCGTATTGAACGACGACGCGGGCAATTATAAATACGCTTGCTTTGCCGACGAAATCACGCCCGAAAACAACAAACGCAAAATTAAAGGGCTTGACTTCAAAACATTGTGGGACACCGAAATATTACTTGATTTTACCGCCGACGGCAGTTTTGACGGGCGGCTATCGAAAATATACGAACGCGTGAAGGCGGCGGTTTTCGACGGCGCGGACGCGGCTATTCGCAAGATACCCGTCGAGGTCGTAATTCCTACCGATAACACCGATACGACCGAAACATACGGCAGTTTGCAAGGGACGTATCAATTCGTAAACGCGTACAAGTTTTTGAAATGCTACTTGAAATATTACGAGTATAACATCGAAAGTTATTACGACGTGGCGGCGGGCAAAATCGTTTTTACGTTCGTTAAGTGTAACGACCGCGTGGCAATCAATTTAAGCGACTTTTTGTATGAGTTGACAACTACATCGGCAACGACAAACAAAGCGGTTGCAACTATCAAATACAACGTAGAAACGCCCGAAACGGACGCGGACGGCAACATCATTTACACCGCCACGCAAAAGACCGACGACGCGGGCAATCTTGTATATAACGACGACGGCTCGCCCGCCTATATCCCGAAGTACAAGCCCCGCCCTTCCGCCCTTGCGACGATATACTACTACCGCACCAAAGACAACGACATCGTACAAGCCGACGCAAGCGGCAACGTCGCGGGCAGGTTGTACCCCGTAAAGGCGAAATTTTACGAGTCCGAGTATTTAGCCGACGCGCAGTTTAACGCCGTCAATGAACTTGCAAACGCCCGATACGTTGATAACATCATTATTGACAACAACGTAACGCTCGACCCCCTCGATTTTTCGGGCTATCGGTTATATACGAAGGTCGACCTTTATTACGACGGCAAACTTTACAAGACGCTCCCGATTAGCGAAAAAATAACCACGTTGAACGGAAGCGGCGAAAACACCAAAATAAAACTCGGTTTTAAGAAAATACTTTTGACCGAAATAATCAAGGCATAAGGAGGCAACGCAATTATGATAAAACCCGTTACTTTTCAAGGGCAAAGCAATTTTAACGCGAACTTGTACGCGCTTGAAGTAAAATCAAGGTTTATCGACCAAAACAACGCACACGGCTATTATACGGGGTACGGCGACGAACTCGCCGCAAGCGTTGTCGGCGGTAATCAAATACAGGTCGGCACGGGCGCGTTTGTTGTGTGTGCGCGTATGGCGGAAATTACCGCCCCCGAAATGTTGCGCCCGCAAATTTTCGACACGTTCAAGGGCTACGTCGTGGCGCGTATCGAAACATACCACCCCGCCGACGAAGGCAACGTAACACTCATTGCAAAAGTGCAAACGTCGTGGGAAGCGTTAGACCGTGAACTCGAACAAAACAACGTTTACGCGGCGGAAGCGGACAACGTAAACACGGCATACGAACTCCCGATATATTCGTTTGAAATATCGGGGACGCAAATCGTAAAATTAACGCGCTTGATAAAGCCCGTTTGCGATTATGCCACAATGAAGGCAATTATCGACAATGCGCTCGCCACGTCGGAAAATGCCGTTACAACAGCAAATAACGCGGTTGCAACATCGAACGACGCGAACGCAAAAGCGACGGCGGCAGTTAGCACGGCAAACGGCGCAAATACAAAGTCCGATAATGCCGTATCGGTCGCAAACGCGGCGGCGACAAATGCAAACGAAGCACTCGAAACCGCAAACGGGCTTGACGCGCAAATCAAATCGGCAAACGCTACGGCGGCGGACGCGGTAGAAACCGCCGACAGCGCGGCGGCGGAAGCGGAAGCGGCGACCGTAAAAGTAAACGAACTCGAAACGCAAATTGCCGAAAAGCAAGGCACGAAAGTTACGTTAAACGGCGAGCCGCAAGCAACGTACCCCGCCGACGACCTTGTACATAGCGGCGACAAAATCGCAAAAGCGGCGCACGCCGACTCCGCCGATAACGCCACAACCGCAACGGAAGCGGAAGCGGCAAAAACCGTCATTTATGCGTTTGCGGCGGCGGAAGCGGAAAAAGCCGTCGGCTATACGCGCGGCGGCGAAATCGACAAAGCATTAAAAAGTATAATTGCGCGGCTTACCGCGCTCGAAGGAGGCAATTAAAATGTTAAACTTTGAAAAGGCGAAAATTTACGGCGTTGATAAAGTCGGGTCGTCTAACCCCGCCGCGCTCACCCGAACGGACGACGCGGTCGGCTTAAACGTAACGGTCGGTACAAGCGAAATTACAAGCGACTTTGACCGTTGCTATCCGTACTCCGATATGCAGGAAGTAACGGACGAACACGGCAACGTATTTATTAAGATACCGAAATTTTACGCGAAAATCACAAAGAACGCCGACGGCACGTTCAAACATCAAATATCGGGCGTGCGTTACGAAGGGTTTACTACCCTTTTTATCGACGGCGAAGGCAACGAACTTGATTATATTCTTGTCGGCAAGTACGAAGGAAGCGGCTCGTCCGCCCTTGTGGAGTCGAAATCGGGCAAAACCGTACTTGTAAATATTACCGCCGATAACTTCCGTAAAGGTTGCAAAGCGAACGGCGACGGGTATCAACAGTACGATTTTTTGATTGACTTGATAATCAAAGAATTATGGCTCGTTGAAATGAAAACGACGAACTCGCAAAGCATTATGTACGGATATGCAAACGGCAATTCGGCGGCGGTTGCAACAG
>Ga0209064_1001552_pt1 | contig 33843 bp, 25 predicted proteins | sample Inofromicrocosms_FD_187498 | JGI IMG/M metagenome (GOLD analysis project Ga0209064, IMG submission 187498) | Mouse cecum microbial communities from Vienna, Austria - Inoculum for glucosamine and mucus D2O microcosms (SPAdes) (version 2) | ecosystem: Host-associated > Mammals > Digestive system >... | reverse complement strand
CTATCCCCTGAATGGATAATAGCTTAGATTCATTCTTTGTCATTTTGCTCTTGTTTTAAATTAAGTTTAGATTGATTACATTTATATGTAATATTATATTCTAGAATAGACATAGTTCGTACGGAACTAGGGTCGATGAACAGGGTATGATCTGGCTCATTGGATTTCTTTTTTCTAATTCTTTTTGTTAGATTTGCACCTGTATTCGTAATAATACTAGAAATTCATAAGAAAGAAAGGGATATTTCTAAATAAATGGCACGAGGATCACTTTCTATTCATGTTAATTAAATGGATATTTATAGTCTAACTATGAATATAAAACACAAAAACGGATAAATTATATTATTAATTAATAGTTATATCATGAAGAAAAAAAGCGTTTGGGCTTTGGCTTTAGCGGCGATGCTGGTGTGGGTTGGAAAACCTGCTGCGGCGGCTGTGAATGAGGCTTTTGACCCCGTAGAGTATGTGAACCCCTTGATGGGTACACAATCTACTTTTGAGTTGTCTACAGGAAATACCTATCCGGCGATCGCTCGTCCGTGGGGTATGAATTTCTGGACTCCTCAGACTGGTAAGATGGGAGATGGATGGCAGTATGTATATACGGCTAACAAGATCCGTGGTTTTAAACAGACCCACCAGCCAAGTCCGTGGATCAATGATTACGGACAATTTGCGATCATGCCGGTGGTTGGTAAACCGGAATTCGACCAAGATAAACGTGCGAGCTGGTTCTCTCACAAAGGGGAGATCGCCAAGGCTTATTATTATAAGGTATATTTGGCGGAGCATGATGTGGTGACGGAATTAACGCCGACAGATCGTGCGGCTATGTTCCGTTTCACTTTCCCGGAAAACGAGCATTCTTATATCGTGGTGGATGCCTTGAATAAGGGCTCTTATATCAAGGTCATTCCGGAGGAGAATAAGATCATCGGTTATTCAACGAAGAATAGCGGCGGGGTTCCCGATAATTTCAAGAATTACTTTGTGATCGAGTTTGATAAACCTTTCACATACGAGGCTACATTTGCTGACGCTTCCTTGAAAGAGGGAACGAAGGAACAAACGAGTGACCATGTAGGAGCCGTTATCGGTTTCAAGACGAAGAAAGGTGAGATCGTCCACGCTAAGGTGGCTTCCTCATTTATTAGCTTCGATCAGGCCGCTATCAATATGAAGGAATTAGGTAACGATAACTTTGATACTTTGGTTCAGAAAGGTAAGGATGTTTGGAATGAGCATCTGTGCAAGATCGAGGTTGAAGGTGGAGATTTGGATCAATACCGTACTTTCTATTCTTGCTTCTATCGTTCATTGTTGTTCCCTCGTAAGTTCTATGAGATCAACGCTCAAGGCGAGGTGGTTCATTACAGCCCGTATAATGGTGAGGTATTACCCGGTTATATGTTTACCGATACCGGATTCTGGGATACGTTCCGTAGTTTGTTCCCATTCTTGAACTTGATGTTCCCGTCTGTAAACAAGGAAATGCAAGAGGGCTTGATTAATACGTATAAGGAAAGCGGCTTCTTCCCGGAATGGGCAAGTCCGGGCCATCGTGGTTGTATGATCGGTAATAACTCGGCATCTATCTTGGTAGACGCTTATATGAAAGGTGTGAAGGTTGACGATTTGGAGACTCTATATAAAGGCTTAATCCATGGTACGGAAAACGTTCATCCGAAGGTCTCTTCTACAGGACGTCTGGGGCATGAATATTATAATAAGTTAGGATATGTCCCTTACGATGTGAAGATTAACGAGAATGCCGCCCGTACGTTGGAATATGCTTACAATGACTGGTGTATCTGGCAGATCGCTAAACAGCTAGGCCGTCCGAAAAAGGAATTGGATTTATATGCCCGTCGTGCGTTGAACTATAAGAACCTGTACGACAAGGAAACCAAGTTGATGCGTGGCAAGAATGAGAATGGCGAGTTCATGGCTCCGTTCTCTCCGCTGAAATGGGGTGACGCTTTCACGGAAGGTAATAGCTGGCACTATTCATGGTCTGTATTCCACGATCCTCAGGGATTGATCGACTTGATGGGCGGTAAGGACTCATTCGTGATGATGCTTGACTCCGTGTTCGCTGTACCGCCTTTGTTCGATGATAGCTACTACGGTGGTGTGATCCACGAGATCCGTGAGATGACCGTGATGAATATGGGTAACTACGCTCACGGTAACCAGCCGATCCAGCATATGATTTATTTATACAACTATGCGGGTCAGCCTTGGAAGGCTCAATATTGGTTGCGTCAAGTAATGGATAAGATGTACACTCCGGGTCCGGACGGTTATTGCGGTGACGAGGATAATGGCCAGACTTCCGCTTGGTATGTATTCTCAGCGTTAGGATTCTATCCGGTAGCTCCGGGTACGACCCAATATGTGTTGGGCGCTCCGTTGTTCAAGAAGGCCACGATCCATTTTGAGAACGGAAACAACTTGGTGATCAATGCCCCGAACAACAGCGATAAGAATATCTATATCGAATCCATGACGTTCAACGGTAAGAACTACACCAAGAATTATCTGGATCACAACGACTTGCTTAAGGGCGGTGTGATCGATTTTAAGATGGGTGACAAGCCGAATATGAATCGGGGTATTAATCCGGAGGATATGCCTTACTCATTCTCCGTAAACGAGGAAGGGATCAATAAACTTTCCCCTATTTCTGTAAAATCTAGTAAAAAGAAAAAATAAGCAATTAAGATGAATTTCATTCATAAACCATTAATGTCAGGCATAGCGATATGCTTGACATTTTTCGCATACTCCTGTGCCGCACCGGAGAAAACGGAAAACAAGACAGACTTTACCGCATATGTAGATCCTTATATCGGATCGGGAGAGCACGGACATGTATTTGTCGGGGCAAACGTTCCGTTTGGAGCAGTCCAAGTAGGTCCTCAGAATATTTTTAAGGGATGGGACTGGTGTTCCGGTTATCATTACTCCGATAGTATCATTATCGGATTTAGTCATACGCATTTGAGCGGAACCGGATGTTCTGATCTGGGGGATATCCTTCTGATGCCTTATACGGGCGAGGTACGTACCGCCCGTGGCGAGCAAGATAATATAGAGGGAGCCGCTTCTTCCTATTATAAACATGCCAATGAAGCCGTAGCTCCGGGATATTACTCTTTGCTGATGGATAATGGCGTAAAAGCGGAGTTGACGGCGACCGAGCGTGTAGCCTTACATCGTTATACGTATCCGTCGGGAAGCGAGCATCGCCTCTTGATCAACTTAAAGGAAGGTATCGGTGATAAAGCGTATGATACTTATTTGAAGAAGATTGATGAGTACACGATCGAGGGGTACCGCTTTTCCAAAGGTTGGAGCCCACGTCACAAAGTATTCTTTACGTTGAAATGTGATCAGCCGATCGAGTCTTTGGCTGTATTCAACGATGATGAGGCCGCAGGTAATGATGAGTTGACAGGCGAGTCCGTTAAGGGAGTGATTACCTTTAAGGGAGATGCCCCGACCGCCTTGGTAAAGGTAGCTATCTCTTCCGTAAGTTGCGAGAATGCCTTGGCTAACTTACGTGCGGAGCTTTCTCATTGGGATTTCGACGAGGTTCGTAACGAGGCTATCGATAAATGGAATGACCAATTGTCTTGTATCTCCATCGATACGAAAGATGAGCATGCCAAGAAAATTTTCTATACTGCCATGTACCATGCGTTTATCGCTCCGACATTGTATTGTGATGTGAATGGCGATTTCCGTGGCCATGATGATAAGGTGTATACGAACAATACTTGGAAGAACTATTCCACTTTCTCTTTATGGGATACCTATCGTACCTTGCATCCGTTGTTCACGATTATCAAGCCTCAATATGTGTCGGATTTGGTAAACTCGATGTTGAGCATTTACGACCAGCAAGAGAAATTACCGATCTGGCCGTTGATTGGTGGCGAGACGAACCAAATGCCGGGATATAGCGCTGTGCCCGTTATTGCGGATGCTTATCTGAAAGGGTTTACCGGCTTTGACGCCGACCGTGCGTATCGTTATATGGTTGCTTCCTCTGTCTATGAGAAGCAAAACGGGGTGCCGTACGTGTTGGAAAAAGGCTATATCCCTTGTGATAAGGTACGTGAGGCTACTTCTATCGCGATGGAATACGCAGCCGATGATTGGGGTATCGCCTTGATGGCGAAAAAAATGGGCAAGACGGAGGATTACCAGAATTACTTGAAACGTGGTAAATATTATACGCAGTATTTCGATAAGGATATCAACTTTATCCGTCCGAAAATGAATGATGGCAGCTGGCGTACGCCGTACGATCCGATCCAGTCCATACATAGCGTAGGCGATTTCTGTGAGGGAAATGGCTGGCATTATACATTCTTCGTGCCCCAGCATCCGGAAGGCTTGATCGAGTTGATGGGTGGTGACGCTCCGTTTATCTCGAAACTGGATTCTTTGTTCTTGGTGGAAGGTGAGTTAGGGGAGAACGCCTCTCCGGATATCAGTGGCTTGATCGGCATGTACGCCCATGGAAATGAGCCGAGCCATCATGTTACTTACTTGTATCCTTACGCCGGCGAGCAATGGAAGACAGCCGAGAAAGTTCGTTACATTCAAGATGTGTTCTATACCGACCAGCCGGAAGGCATCATCGGAAACGAGGATTGTGGCCAGATGTCCGCTTGGCATATCATGTCTGCCTTGGGATTTTACCAAGTGAATCCTTCCAATGGCGTATTCGTGTTCGGTAGCCCGTTATTCGATAAGGCTTCCGTTCATTTGCCGGAGGGTAAGACTTTCGAGGTCGTAGCCCAGAACAACAGCAAGGAGAATGTATATATCCAATCCGTGTTGCTAAATGGTAAACCTTATAACAATTCTTATATTCTGTATGATGATATCGTGAAGGGAGGGAATCTTACCTTTGTGATGGGCAACACGCCGAATAAGGAGTTCGGAGCTGCCCCGGAAAATCGTCCGAAGACGGCTGAGTAAATAGCTCCCTTACCAGTGAGCGGTTTGCTCTGTTACCCGTGAGACAACGTCTCACGGATTGCCGGGAAAGTACCCGGCTGAGGAGCAAAGAATAATTAACGAATTAATAATCGACAAAATGAAGACAAAGCTTAAAACTTCGATGGCCCTTTTGGCTTCCGTTTTCCTGTGGGTGTCATGTGCCGGTGGCGGAGGGACTTCTCCTTCTGCGATGGACCCGGTGGATTACGTGAATCCTTATATGGGAAACATCAGCCATTTATTGGTGCCTACTTTCCCGACCGTGCATTTGCCGAACAGTATGCTACGTGTATATCCGGAGCGTGCGGACTTCACGGGTGACCGTCTGGGCGGTTTGCCTATTATCGTGACAAACCATCGTGAGCGTTCTGCGTTCAATTTATGCCCTTATCAAGGTGACGAATCCGGTTTGCGACCCGTGATCGCTTATAGCTATGACCGGGAGAAGATTTTGCCGTACCGTTATCAGGTATATCTGGATAATGAGGAAATCGACGTGGACTTCGCCCCGTCCCATCAAAGTGCCGTATATTCGCTCACTTTCGAGAAAGAGGGACCGGCTTATCTGGTATTTAACAGCGTAACGGACAGCTACAAGTAAATGGTAACGCCGTAAGCGGTTATCAATATATAGATAAGAAAACGAAAGTCTTTTTATATGCCGAGACGAACCAGAAGCCTGTGAAAGCGGGGGTATTGTCGAACGGCAGTGTCAACTATAACGAGAGCTCCGTGGAAGGTACCAATGCCGCTGTCGCCCTTTCCTTCGGGGAGGACGTGAAGAAACTTGGCGTTCGCTACGGTATCTCTTTTATCAGCGAGGAACAGGCGAAGAAGAACTTGGAGCGTGAGATCGCCGCTTACGACGTGGATGTGGTAGCGAAGATCGCCCGCAACGATTGGAACGACGCTTTAGGCAAGATACAAGTGCAAGGCGGTACCAAGGATGAGAAGACCGTATTCTATACCTCTTTATATCGTTGCTACGAACGCCCGATAAACTTGAGCGAGGACGGGCACTATTACAGTGCTTTCGACGGAAAGATCCATGAGGATGGCGGACGGCCTTTCTATACGGACGACTGGATTTGGGATACCTACCGTGCTACACATCCCCTGCGTGTCTTGATCGATAATGAGCGTGAGAACGATATCATCAACTCTTATCTCCTGATGGCGGAGCAGATGGGTACCGACTGGATGCCTACCTTCCCGGAGGTGACGGGAGATACACGCCGTATGAACTCAAACCATGCCGTCGCTACCGTGATCGACGCTTACCGCAAGGGCTTGCGTGGGTTTGAGCTGGAAAAGGCTTATATCGCTTGTAAGAAAGGTATAGAGGAAAAGACCTTGATCCCGTGGTCTGCCGCTCCCGCCGGTTGGTTGGACGATTTCTACAAGGAACATGGCTATATTCCCGCATTGAGACCGGGAGAGAAAGAGACGGTGCCTAACGTATCCATTTGGGAAAAACGTCAGCCGATCGCCGTGACTTTAGGTACTTCGTATGATGAATGGTGCTTGTCCCAGATCGCTCAAGAATTGGGAAAGAAAGACGAGGCGGATTATTATTTGCGTCGCTCTTACAATTACCGGAACGTATTTAATCCGGAGACAGGTTTCTTCCATCCGAAAGATAAGGATGGCAAGTTTATCTATCCATTGGATTACCGTTATGATGGCGGTCTAGGTGCCCGTGATTATTACGATGAGAATAACGGATATATTTATCGTTGGGACGTACAGCATAATATCGGTGACTTGATCTCTTTGATTGGAGGCAATGAGGCGTTTACCTCTGCCTTGGATTCTATGTTCAATACGCCGCTGGGTATGTCTAAATGGCAATTCTATTCCACGCTTCCGGATCATACGGGTAACGTAGGTATGTTCTCTATGGCGAATGAGCCGAGCTTGCATATCCCGTACTTGTATAATTATGCGGGTAAGCCTTGGATGACCCAGAAACGTATTCGTACCTTATTGAATCAATGGTTCCGCAATGATTTGATGGGTGTGCCGGGCGATGAGGACGGTGGTGGTATGTCCGCTTTCGTTGTTTTCAGCCAGATGGGATTCTATCCGGTGACTCCGGGTTCTCCTACCTATAATATCGGTAGCCCGATGTTTACCGACGTGAAAGTGGATATGGGTAACGGCAATACGTTCGAGATCCGTGCGAATAACGCATCCGATGAGAATAAATACGTACAATCCGCTAAGTTGAACGGCGTAACCTTGAACCAGCCTTGGTTCAATCATAGCGATATCGCCGCTGGTGGTTTGTTAGAGTTAGAGATGGGGCCGAAAGCGAATAAGGAATGGGGATTGGGAACGCCTCCTCCTTCTGCCGCTCCGATGCCTAAGTAAATAAAAAAGCGTGTTGCGACAATCGCAACACGCTTTTTTTATGCCAATACCTTAGCGATTAATTTCTTTAGTTCTTTTATATCAATGGGCTTCACTACATAATCCGTGAATTCACATTGTTTGGCGATCTCCTTTTCCCTTTCGAAAGCGAATGCCGTGAGTGCTATGATCGGAATGGTCTTGGATAAGGTGCGGATTCTGCGAGTTGCTTCGAATCCGTCCATAACCGGCATTTTTATGTCCATCAGGATTAGGTCCGGATGATATGTCTCGAACATATCGATAGCCTCTTGCCCGTTTAGCGCATGATAAAGTTGGTATTGCTTGCCAAACAAGGTTTCCAAAAGGAAATAATTCTCATAAACGTCCTCGGCGATTAAGATGGAATGATGCCTATCTGAACGGGGCGTTTCTTCGGATTGGACGGGGATATCCGGTGAAAGCTCAATATCAGTCCGTTTTGTGTCCAAAGGCAGAGTGAACCAAAAAGTGGAACCCACCCCTTCTTCAGAGTCTACGCCGATTTTACCTCCTAATGCCTCGATAATGGTTCGGCTGATGGTTAATCCCAATCCCGTACCTTGCTGGAAAGTATCTACCTTGATGAATCGCTCGAATATACGTCTTTGGTTTTCCGCGGAGATACCGATACCTGTATCTTTCACGCAGACTCGGATAAAATCCCCTTCTATCTCATAATAAATCGTGATACTTCCTTTTGTGGTAAATTTGATAGCGTTATTCACGAAATTAGATATCACTTGCATAACCCTCCGCTCATCGGTTTTAACGATTACGGATGGGGAGCCGAGATCAAAGATAAGAACCACGTCTGAAGGCATCTTTATAGAGTCTGCCAATGCGATTTCGCCACATATATCCTTGATGTCCACTTCCTCGAAATGATAATCCATGGTTCCCGCCTCGATTTTAGAGAAATCAAGGATATCATCGATCAGTTGCAGTAGCAAATCATTGTTTTTATGAATGATATCTAAATAAGATTGACGCTCTACCTCATCATCAATCTCGGCGATTATATTTGAGAACCCGACGATAGCGTTCAGCGGCGTGCGTATCTCATGACTCATATTCGCCAAGAATGCGGACTTCAATTTATCAGCTTCCTTTACCTTGATTAGCTCGATCTCCTTTTCCCGTTGCTGGGTTATGTTGGAGGTATAGCTTACGATCCTGTTAGGCGTTCCGTCATCGTTGAATTTATAGGAGCGTACATTGGAGTTGAACCAGAATGTTTTGCCATTGAGGATACGCCTGTAGGCCGCTACGAAGTTATTGATCTTCCCTTGCAGGAGAGGTTTGAACTGTTTATTATATACCCGGTCAAAATCATCCGGATGGATTGAGGATTTATAGTCTTCTTGATTCTTGAAGTTGTAATCATGAATTGCTTTTAGCCCCTCATTATTATTAATGTCTTCATTGAGGCCAAAATCTACGGTCAATTTATCATTCTCTACATCGTATTCCCAAAGAATGGAATCCCCGGTATCTACCGATACTTTTAGCCGGGCTAGGCTATTTTCGATTTGTTCCCGCTTGATGTGATTCTCGGTATCGTCGAATACAATATAAATATAGCCGAATATATTATCAAGAGAGTCTTTTAATGTGACTCCTTTTACCAACAGATGCTTTGTTTTAGAATCATGATGACTATCGTAATAGCCGTTTTGAGAAGCAACCTTGAAATCATAATTAAGTGGAAAGAATATATCTTTTCCGTTTTTGAGGCTTTGGTTTACATATTTCGGGATATTAGGATTCTCGAACATATTCAGTCCCACGGCCTGCTCACGGGTAACACCAAAAATATCGAGATCCGCTTGGTTGATATCTACCAACACTCCATTCTCATCATAAAGTTCGGCGCCCCAAGGCATCTTGTCGAAAATGATCTTAAACTTCGTCTCGCTTTTCATGACTTGCATAGCCGTATGTTCTACTAATCCTTGAACTTCCCCTCTTTCAATGGCTATGGAAAGGATATCAGCCAACATATGTAAATTCTCTATATCTAAGGCACTCCAGTTCCGTTTCTTTTTTACAGAATCAAAGCCGATAAATCCGGATGGTTTGCCTTGCTTGAAAATAGGGATGACTAATAAGGATGAAACCTCTTGCAAAATCAGAAGATGCTGCTCACTCTTCGCCTCTTCCGGCATTTTAGAGACATCATGAATAACGATATCCATGCCCTTTTTGATACTATCGTACCACCAAGGAATCTCGTCTTGCGGGAGTTGACGCAGTAAATCCTCTCGCATAGAGATAATGCCATCACAAGTAACTTCATTCGTAAAGTCAACAGTATGAGTTTGTTCGTCAAATGTTCCGATATACACCCGATCCACATCGAAAAATTGTAAGATGCGGAATAGCGCTTGGTCAATAACCGAGTTTTTTTTGGCTCCAAGAAGAAGTGACAATACATCCGACATCGTTTTTCGCAAATCAATCATATTGGCCAAAATCAAGTCGGTCTTTTCATCTTCTACATCGGTCTTCTTGTCTATAGCCTCATTAAGAAATGTTGTATTGGAATGAATGTTATTCATGATAAATTGAGTGTACTAAATTTATTCGAAAACAAATGTAAGTATAAACTTTGATTATTTTTTGTTTTAGTGTTTATTATATTATTATCGTGGCTTTAAAAATAATTTTGTACGTTTGTAAATAGTTGAATTAAACTTGAAATCTATGGATAATAAAATCATATTGACGATAGGCCGCCAGTTCGGAAGCGGTGGCCGCGAGATCGGACAACGTTTGGCGAAGGAGTTGGGTATCGGTTACTATGATAAGGAACTGATTACCGTGGCGGCCCGTGAGAGTGGATTATGCGAGGATGTTTTCGAGAAGGCGGACGAACGTGCCTCCAGTGGTTTATCGTACGCTTTTACGATGGGGTACTCTTCTTTTATGGGAGGGATGTTTACGCCTTATAATGATATTTTGTCTAATGACGGTCTTTTTAAGATACAGAGTGACGCTATCCGTAAATTGGCGGAGACTGAGTCGTGTGTTTTGGTAGGGCGTTGCGCTGATTATATCCTCCGGGATGATCCGGCTTGTTTGAGCTTCTTTATCCATAGTTCAGTGGAGAGCCGAGTCCAAAAGACCGTGGAAAGGCATGGTGTGACAGTGGAAGAGGCGAAGAACATGATGGAGAAGACTGATAAATCCCGTGCGGCTTACTATAATTATTATACGAATAAGACATGGGGAATGGCCTCTTCTTATAATTTCTCGATCGATGTATCCGTATTAGGGATCGACGAGACCGTGGAATTTATGAAAAGCTTTATCGAGCGCAGATTGAATAAGCGTCCGCCTCATTTCGGATAAATCGTATTCTTGAGAAACCATTATTGAATAGAGATTAACCTATTAAAACTAAGAAAGTATGCGAAAACCTTTTATTACTGTTCGGCTGACCCATGGTATGTTGGGCGCCTTGTTAGTTTCCACCTGTGCTTGTTCGGGCACGAAGTGGACGGAGGTAGAGAAAGATTCTATCCGTATCGTTACCCAGCAAGAAGGAGCTGTATTAGGATATTCGGCCAATTCGGGGGTGAGACTTCTTGCCGTTGACGGATATGCCTTCAAAGATCTGAATCGGAACGGGTTGCTTGATCCGTATGAGGATTGGCGTCTTACCCCCGAGGAACGTGCCGTTGATTTGGCCGGGCAGTTATCTACAGAGGAGATCGCCGGATTGATGCTTTATAGCGCCCATCAATCTATCCCCGGTGCCTCGAAAGGGTTTGGAGCTTCTACCTACAATGGCAAATCTTTTGATGAGAGTGGAGCCCAGCCATCCGATCTTTCCGATGCGCAGCGTAAATTCCTCACCGAGGATAATGTTCGTCATGTATTGGTTACGAGAGTACAAAGCCCAGAAGTGGCGGCTCGCTGGAATAATAATGTGCAAGCTTTAGTGGAGGGCATCGGTCACGGTATCCCAGCCAATAATAGTTCCGATCCTCGCCATGGTACGGCTGCGGATACAGAGTATAATTTTGGTAGTGGAGGACAGATCTCCTTATGGCCCGGTTCTTTAGGTTTGGCGGCTACTTTCCGTCCGGAAATGATGAGACGTTTTGGTGAGATCGCCTCTGCTGAATATCGGGCGTTAGGTATCGCTACCGCCTTGTCCCCGCAAGTGGATATGGCGACGGAGCCCCGCTGGAGCCGTGTGAGCGGTACGTTTGGAGAGGATCCGGACTTGGCTACGGATATGTCTCGTGCGTATGTGGACGGTTTTCAGACTTCAACCGGTGGGAAAGAGATTCGTGACGGTTGGGGCTATGAGAGCGTAAACGCCATGGTAAAACATTGGCCGGGGGGTGGACCGGGTGAGGCTGGACGTGATGCTCATTACGGTTATGGTAAATACGCCGTTTACCCCGGAAAGAATATCGAGGAACAAAAGAAGCCTTTTGTGGAAGGCGCCTTTAAATTGGATGGAGCTACCGGCAAAGCTTCTGCGGTGATGCCTTATTATACGATTTCTGTTGGACTGAATCCGGATGGTGCGGATATTGCGAATAGTTACAACCGTTATCTGATTACGGATCAATTACGTGAGAAATATGGATACGACGGTGTGGTTTGTACAGACTGGGGAATCACGGGTGATGAGACGGGCATAGAGACCTTCGCCGGAAAACCTTGGGGAGCGGAGGAGCTTTCTGTTGCCGAACGGCATTACCGTATTTTGATGGCTGGCGTAGATCAGTTTGGTGGTAATAACGATAAAGGCCCGGTATTGGAGGCTTATAAGATGGGTGTGGAAGAGATGGGAGAGCCCGCCATGCGTGAACGTTTCGAGACTTCTGCCGTACGTTTATTACTGAATATCTTTCGGACAGGATTATTTGAGAATCCCTATTTAGACCCAGCCGAATCCCAAAAGATCGTAGGGAATCCTGATTTTATGAAGGAGGCTTACGATGCCCAGCTCGCTTCTGTCGTGATGCTGAAAAATAAGGGAAACGCCTTACCTATGAGTAAGGAGATGAAGGTGTATATTCCGAAACGTTATTATCCGGCGGTAGTCGGTTTCTTCGGAACGACTAGCGAGGCTCATAGGGATGATCCGGTGAATTTGGATTTGGTTCGTAAGTATTTTACGGTCGTTGATAATCCCGATGAGGCGGATTTCGCTATCGTCTTTATGACGAGCCCGAACAGTGGTACGGGGTATGATAAATCCGATCGTGAGAAAGGAGGAAACGGTTATATGCCTATCAGTTTACAGTATAATGATTATACCGCTACCTATGCCCGTAACCCAAGTTTGGCGGGGGGAGATCCGTTTGAGAATTTCACGAACCGTTCTTATAAAGGTAAGTCCGCGAAAACAGCTAATAAGCAGGATATGCTTTCTGTTTTGGAGACAAAGGCTAAAATGAAAGGTAAGCCTGTAATCGTATCTTTGGAGATGGATAAGCCCACGATTATGTCCGAGTTCGAGGGTTCGGCGGATGCCATTCTGGTGAACTTCGGTGTACAAAACCAAGCGGTCTTGGATATCATCAGTGGAAAAGCCGAGCCTTCCGCTTTGTTGCCTTTGCAGATGCCGGCAGATATGCGTATCGTGGAGGAGCAATTCGAGGATGTTCCCCGGGATATGAAATGCTATACGGACAGCGAGGGCCATCTGTATGATTTCGCTTTTGGTATGAATTGGAAAGGCGTTATCGATGATGAGCGAGTGACTAAATATAAATAGGGTAAATTACATTTTTGTGTTTTTGTGGTTACGGTATCTATATATAATGCCTAAATTTGCATGGTAATATTATTAAGTGCAGACCATGAAAATTATGACATTGCAGGGAACGGACAAATTGTTATATGAACTTGTCGCACCTTTGGTCATGAATCCAGCCATTTTGCGACAAAATAACAATTACCCTTTTAAAACATCTCGTAGCCACGTTTGGTATATAGCCTTTCATGAAACGGCTGTTGTTGGTTTTATGCCTGTAAAAAAAGGACATATCTATTACTCTATAGACAATTATTTCGTGAGTGGTGACGATCCTTCGGTATTGAGTGAACTTCTTGAAGAAGTCATAAAGGATTTTTCATCTCAAGCTTCACTTATGGCTGTTGTGCATAAACGTCATGTAAAAGTGTTCTCACAAAAAAAGTTCCAGACATGTGTTGAGTGGAAAAATTATGATAAAATGCATTATTTACCGGAGGTAGAGTCATGATGCGAAGAATGGATGTGTACGAGGCGACAGAGAAAAGATTGAATATCATTTTTGATTATTTCGATTACGTATACGTCTCTTTTTCCGGCGGAAAGGATAGTGGTGTACTGTTGAATTTGTGTGTAGATTATATTCGTAGATACGCTCCGGGACGAAAACTAGGTGTATTTCATATGGATTATGAGGTTCAATACAGCCAGACGACCGAATATGTGGAAAAGGTTTATGCCGCTAATTCCGATATCCTTGATATTTATCATTGTTGTGTTCCTTTTAAAGTCCAGACATGTACATCTATGTTTCAACAATATTGGAGACCTTGGAGCGAGGAGTGCCGGGATATCTGGGTTCGAGAGATGCCCCATTCATGTCTCCGGGCGAAAGACTTTGACTTCTTCAAGGAGGACATGTGGGATTATGATTTTCAGAATATGTTCCCTTTTTGGTTGTATCAACGGAAAATGGGCCGGCGTATATGTTGCCTTGTTGGTATCCGTACCCAAGAGAGTTTTAATAGGTGGCGGGCCATACATAGTGATAAGAATTACAGAAAACTAGCTAATTATAAATGGACTCGCAGAATGAATTATTCTATATATAACGCATATCCTATTTATGATTGGAAAACTCAGGATATCTGGATAGCGAACGGAAAGTTCGGTTGGCCATATAATCATTTGTATGATTTGTATTATCAAGCAGGGGTGCCTTTGTCCCGGCAACGTGTGGCGAGCCCATTCATATCCCAAGCGATATCCACACTGTTCATTTACAAAGTTGTCGATCCCGACATGTGGGGGCGGATGGTTGGACGTGTAAACGGTGTTGGCTTTGCCGGTATATATGGGAATACCTCCGCTATGGGATGGAGGGCTATCAAGTGCCCAGCCGGGTTCTCTTGGGAGAAATATATGTATTTTCTCCTAAATACCTTACCCGAAGAAACTCGTGAGAACTATTTGAATAAGTTAAGAGTCAGCCGTAAATTCTGGAGAGAAAAAGGGGGATGCCTCAGTGAGGAGACAATCGCTAAGTTACGGGCGGCTAATATTCCTATCATTGTGGAAGAATGTACCGCTTACCATACGGATAAGAAACCAGTACGGATGGAGTATATCGATGATATCAATATACCCGAGTTTAAAGAAATCCCTACTTACAAACGTATGTGTGTTTGTATTTTGAAAAACGATCATACATGCAAGTATATGGGTTTTTCCCAGACAAAACGAGAGAGGGATATGAGAAAAGAAGTAATGGACAAATATAATTTTTATAAGCATGGGAAACTTTGTTAGTCCGGCATATGGTGTTAGGGCTGTCCCTATAGAAAAAATTGTAGCCAACAGCTATAACCCTAATATCATGGCACCACCGGAAATGCGATTATTGGAACTTTCCATTTGGGAGGATGGCTATACGATGCCTTGCGTCTGTTATTATCTTGAAGAGGATGATTTATATGAGATAGTAGATGGTTATCATCGTTATCTGGTTATGAAGCAATCTCAAAGGATTTATGATCGTGAGAAAGGAATGTTGCCTGTAACGGTGATTGAGAAAGATATTTCAAACCGAATGGCTTCAACCATTCGCCATAACAGGGCTCGAGGGATGCACAACTTGGAACTTATGACGGAGATTGTTACGGAGTTGGTCAAATCTGGGATGTCTGATAAGTGGATCATGCGTAATATTGGAATGGATAAAAATGAGTTACTTCGGTTCAAGCAGATTTCGGGATTAGCTGAATTATTCCGGGATAAAGAATTCGGTTGGTCTGATGACTGGTCGGAAGAAGATTAAGCTTTTTACATTTCTCAATATGTTGAGGAGCAATTTGTTTGTTCGCCGATATATCGAGTATATAATGCTCTTTCCCTTCCAACTCAGAGTCTGTCCAAAGCTCGATAACCGAATTGCCTTTTGCCCGTAACCCTCCCATAATGGCGCTTTGCCCGAATCGTTCTCTCAATATGTCTTGCAACTCAAACAAGCAGAGAGCCTGTTTGGGCAAATTGGTTTTCACTACGGTTTGCGGAGTGATTGTAAAATTCTTCGCATCCGTTACTTGTCCCCAAGAACATACCACCACTAACAGCAGCGACAATATGATATTGATTTTTCTGACGGTAAAGCACATAACTTCTTTTATTTAAGATATTGTATCAAGACATCGCATTGTTCCATATATCCTTGCAGCGTATCTGCCATTTGCGGCATTTCAGGAAGCAGTTCACCACATATCCGTTTGATGCCGGGTAGTTCCATCAATCCGGGAAAGCCTTTTCGCATCCATTCTTTCTTAGAGGGATAATCGTCCGGAAGATTAGTGTATAGCATTTGGTAGTAGCTGATGGATAATGCGATTTGTTGTATCTGTTTTGTCTCTCCTTCGGGGTATTGTTCCAGTTTGTCGATAGCTTCCGTAAACAGGGATCGCTGCATTTCGATGGTAGCCGGATAATCACCCAACAATACAAGTGTCTGTAACAAATAAATACGGCAAGTAGCAAGTTCCTGCTCAGTTAACGGCAGTCCGCTCAGGTACTCAAGCCCCTCTTTGACCTCAAGGAGAGAGAGCAGGCGTTCCGGTGGCAATGTGCCCGGTTCTTGTGCCTTCAGCCATTGGTGGCAAGCGAAACTGACCACGCAACGGTGGAGCAGGCGTGACGGATCATTTTCATTTCCTGTAAGGGAGGCATAACGGTCGGCTTCCGCAAAATCATGCTTTTCTATAAGCTTGTACATTATGCGTTTACAAAATTCTGGAAATAGAGATTCCTGTTTCTCTTTCCACTGGTTGTACGGGGTCTCCCAACCGGCAAGGAAAGACATTTCCTCTTCTTCAAAATCGAAATCCATCTCTTTCCCATAGGCTCCTGCCACTTCAAACGCTTCGGGAACTGCCAGCAGCCGGAGCAACGCTTGGATTCTTTCCGGTTCGGGTGCATTGTCATCGTCCAAACCTTCCACTACGCAAAGTAGCGGAAAGAACGCGTACCAATGTCCCAGCGTATCGGCTCCTCTTTTATCCCCTTCGGCAAGTGCCTTAGAAGCTAAGGGAACAATTTGTTCCGCCAATTCCAAAGGGTCTAGTAGCCGAAGTTCCGCCTTTGCCGATACAGGAAGAACACTCATCTCAAGCAGCTTTTTCCATAACGCAGTCCCTGCGGTGACACAACACTTTCCGGAACAACCGTCCACATAAGTACCATCTTTCAAGAAACCGCCCTCTACGGCAAGCCGCCTCGCCTCGCCTCGCTACGCTCCGGCTCCGGCAATTGCTCCGGAGGCAAAAGAGAGAGATAACCGAGTTGTTCCAGTTCATCACGAACCCGTAATACCGTGTACCCGCAGTCCAGTTGATTCTGGATTTGGTAAAGACTATAACAAATACTTTGTGCCAAAGGTGGAACAGGAGAGGCGGTCGCTGTTGTTATCACGGAATATTCCACCAAACTTTCTATAGCATGCATTGACATAATTGCAGTGATTTATAAGGATTAATATGAGTCCTATTGGTTGATAAATTGAAAACCAGAGATAGAAACTATAAGTTTGAATTACCTAATTACAAGATTTACAGATTTAATACCACTACGTTTATCGTAAGCAAAGTTACAGATATTTATTATTTGACCGATGATTTTTGCAAAGAATTTGCATTGCAACAAGGAAAAGACTAACATACCGTGATAATTATACTGATAACCTATGGTTTTATATGAATGTTATTGGCTATTGTACCCGATGAAATTGGTGGCAAATCTTCAAGGCATCTTATACATTATCTATCCGAATGACGGAAAAATTGAGGGGAAACATAGAAGTGGAACCTGAAGGTGTACAGTTATACTAATTTTTTGTACATTTGCTCCCGACTTTTCACATAGGGGTGCCCGAGTCATACGGGCTGAGATTATACCCATCGAACCTGATCCGGGTAATGCCGGCGAAGGGAAAATAAGGTAGAACTAGGAAATAAAGGGGGCGTTACCTCTATGTGCTCCCTGATGTTTAAACTTTAATTAGTTATTAAGATGGAACAGATTGTTTCAAGTGGAATCATTGACTCTTACTTCGAGAAGTTGAAGAGCAACTTGTCTGTGGATGTAGCGATCGTGGGAGGGGGACCTTCCGGTATCGTGGCCGCTTATTTCTTGGCGAAAGCCGGTAAGAAGGTGGCGTTGTTTGATCGTAAGCTGGCTCCCGGTGGAGGTATGTGGGGCGGCGCTATGATGTTCAACGATATCGTGGTGCAGGAAGAGGCTATGCCGATTATCAAGGAATTGGGCGTAAGCTATAAGGAGGGTGCTAACGGCACGTATATCATGGATTCGGTACATACCACTTCCGCTTTGATTTATCAGGCGACGAAGGCGGGCGCTACGATCTTTAACTGCTATTCGGTAGAGGACGTGGTGTTTCATAACGATGCCGTAGCCGGTGTGGTAGTGAACTGGGCTCCGGTAATCCGTGAGGGGATGCACGTGGATCCGTTGACGATCATGGCAAAGGCTGTCTTGGAAGGTACGGGGCATGATTGCGAGATTGCCCGTGTGGTAGCCCGTAAGAATGATATCCAATTGAATACACCGACCGGAGGCGTGATCGGCGAGCGTTCCTTGAATGTGGAGCTGGGTGAGCAGACGACGGTGGAGAACACGAAGGAGATCTATCCGGGATTATTCGTTTCCGGTATGGCCGCTAACGGCGTAAGCGGTAGCTTCCGTATGGGACCGATCTTTGGCGGCATGCTGATGAGCGGCAAGAAGGCTGCTGAGTTGATCTGCGAAAAACTTGGGAATTGAAAATTGAGAATTGAGAATTGAAAATTATTGATTGTTGTATCTTTAATTTTCAATTCTCAATTCCCAACGGTTTTTCCTTGTCTCAAGAATAAGAATCCCGTTATGATCAACGCCGTGGATAATCCCGTATAGAATACGGAAATGAAAGAATTCGGCAGTAAATGGAACGCGCGGATCGTGACCCCGAAAGCGATCATGAAGATCATGATAATCCAACCTTTCACGTCGAAGAAAGAGAACGGGCAATGTTTCCCGTTTTTCCGGGAGATCCGTTCGGAATGTTTATAGAAAAGCCGTTTAAAGACCAAATTGAAGAAAAGTAAGAAAACGATGGTCGCTTCCCCGATCTTGAATAACCAATAATGGGTATCGTTTAACCATGTGATGATACCGATGCGTAAGATATTGATACCGGCGAAAATCCATACGCAACCGGCGGTATATAATAATACCTTTTTATTTACTCCAAACTTCATCTATCTTTTTATTTACCGCAAACTTACAACATTCATGTAAAAAACGGAAAAATATCCTTATCTTTGTGCCATGCGTGAGAAAATGAAACAGAGGATTGTACAATACGTGGTGCTGATGGCCGGCATCTTGGCATTGCTTTCTGTGGTTATCCCTCACCATCATCACCGGGACGGGATGCCTTGTTATCAATCCTTGACTGCGGAGCAAGCGCATGGCGATAAAAGCACTGATACGCATGATTGCGGTTGCGACGGGCATAACTTGGCCTATTTCAGTACGCATATTTCTCATTTTATGGATGGAGATGTGGATATACATCTGATGCCGTTACTCGTCTTATTTGATTACATTTATCCACCTGAACCGGCGTTTTGCGGACAGCTCCTTGATCACGAGAACGCCCCCTACATTGAGTCGCTGCACGACACTTGGATAGTGAGTGCCTCGGGACTTCGTGCCCCTCCTATGTCTTGATATCTCGTTTGTGAGAGTGGGTGAGGACAGACTTGCCCCTATCTATTTATTATTAACGATATCAAGATTTTTTACACAATGAAGAAAATATATTTGGTAGGTGCGATGTGCGCTTACCTGTTTGCCGGTTGTGCGGGAAATGCGTCGCAAGCCGGACACGATGAGCATAATCATGAATTAGAGGCTCACGACCATGAGCATGAAGGTGAGGATCACGATCATGATCATGAGGGACATGAACACGAAGGCCATGACCATGAGCATGAGGCTGGTGGTACCCATCCCGGCGAGATTGTCTTTAAGAAAGCCTTAGCCGAGGCCGTTGGTTTGCAGACCGTAACGGTTAATCCCGCTCCTTTCACGGATGTGATTAAGACGAGCGGACGAGTAATGGCGGCGCAAGGGGAGGAGTCCGTGATCGTCGCTACCGTCCCCGGCGTGATCTCGTTTGGTAGCTTGCCATTCGTGGATGGTACGGCGGTACGCAAGGGACAGGCCGTGTTGAGTATCGCTTCCAACGCCCTCTCGGATGGAGACGTGGCGGCAAGGGCTAAATTCGCTTATGAGACGGCGAAAAAGGAATACGAGCGTATGCAAGCCTTGGTAGGCGATAAGATCGTATCCGCCAAGGATTTCGAGCAGGCCCGCTTGAATTACGAGAACGCCAAGGTCGCTTATGAGGCGATAGCGGGAAAACAGACGGCGAAAGGCGTGTCTGTAGTCTCTCCCTTGAACGGTTACTTGAAGAACATCCAAGTGAAAGAGGGTGATTATGTATCCGTAGGTCAGCCTTTGGCTACGATCTCGCAAAACAATCGTTTGGTATTGCGTGCGGACGTGTCTGAGAGGTATTACAACGATCTTCCCATGATCCAAACCGCTAATTTCATGACTCCGTATGATAACGCTCTCTATAAATTGTCTGATTTGCGTGGACGGTTGTTATCGTATGGAAAGGCTTCCGATATGAACTCTTTCTATGTACCGGTGACTTTCGAGTTCGATAATAAAGGAGCGGTTATCCCCGGTTCTTTCGTGGAGATCTTTTTGTTGACAAAGCCGATGGAGAATGTCTTGAGCGTACCTGTCTCCGCCCTTATCGAGGAGCAGGGCGTTTATTCGGTATTTATCCGTCTGGATGAGGAAGGCTATAAGAAGCAATGGGTGACGCTGGGAGCGAATAACGGCTCGGAGGTACAGATCCTTTCCGGATTGAAACCGGGCGATGAGGTCGTGACCCGTGGCGCTTACCAGATCAAGTTGTCTTCCGCTTCTAACGCGATACCGGCTCATAGCCATAGCCATTAATAGGAGGGACGTTGCATGTTAAATAAGATAATTTATTATTCATTGCACAACCGGTTGGTAATCTTGGTTTGTGCGCTATTGCTGATGATCTGGGGTACGTACACGGCGTTTAATACGGACGTGGATGTGTTCCCGGACTTGAACGCCCCGACGGTCGTGATCATGACCGAGGCGAACGGTATGGCTCCCGAGGAGGTAGAACGCTTGGTGACATTCCCTGTGGAGACTGCCGTGAACGGTGCGATGGACGTACGGCGTGTGCGCTCCTCGTCTACCACCGGATTCTCCGTGGTTTGGGTAGAGTTCGATTGGGGTACGGATATTTACCGGGCTCGTCAGATCGTGTCCGAAAAACTGGCTGTCTTGGGTGAGAGCCTTCCCGAGAACGTAGGTAAACCGACCTTAGGCCCGCAGTCATCCATCTTGGGTGAGATGATGATCCTCGGTTTGACCGCCGATTCCACGTCTTTGTTGGACTTACGTACGATCGCCGACTGGACGATCCGTCCCCGTTTGTTGTCTACGGGCGGTGTGGCGCAGGTGGCCGTGATCGGTGGCGATATTAAGGAGTACCAGATCTTGTTGGACCCGGCTCGTATGAAGCACTACGGTGTAGGGTTGAACGAGGTGTTGGATGTTTGTCGGAATATGAACCGGAACGCCAATGGTGGTGTATTGTATGAGTTTGATAATGAGTATATCATCCGGGGTGTATTGTCTACGTCGAAGGCGGAAGAGATCGCTCAGGGTGTGGTGAAGACCGTGAATGAGTATCCGGTTACGCTGGGTGATATCGCTACGGTTAAGATCGGCGGTAAAAGCCCGAAGCTGGGAACCGCTTCCGAGCGGACAAAGCCAGCCGTGCTGATTACCGTGACCAAACAGCCGGATACGAGTACGGAGAAGTTGACGGAGAAGCTGGACGAGATTGTTGTCGATTTGCGGAAGAACTTGCCGGCGGATGTACATGTCTCTACGGATATATTCCGCCAGAGTCATTTTATCGATAACTCTATTAATAATGTAAAGAAGAGCTTGTTTGAGGGTAGTTTCTTCGTGGTGATCGTCTTGTTCCTGTTCTTGATGAATATACGTACGACGGTGATCTCGTTGGTAGCCTTGCCGTTATCTTTGCTGGTCTCTATCATCGTATTGCACTACATGGGATTGACGATTAACACGATGAGCTTGGGAGGTATGGCGATCGCTATCGGTTCCTTGGTGGATGACGCTATCGTGGACGTGGAGAACGTGTATAAACGAATCCGGGAAAACCGGCTCTTGCCTCCGGAGCAGCAACGCTCTACCTTGGAGGTGGTTTACGACGCTTCCCGTGAGGTACGTATGCCGATCTTGAACTCTACCTTGATTATCGTGGTGAGCTTCGTGCCCTTGTTCTTCTTGAGTGGTATGGAAGGCCGTATGTTGGTTCCGCTGGGTATCGCTTTTATCGTGGCATTGTTTGCTTCTACGGTGGTGGCGCTTACCTTGACCCCGGTGCTTTGTAGCTATTTGCTGAACCGTAAAGCGACGGGAATGAAGGAACTGCGTGAGGCTTGGATAGCCCGGAAGTTGAAGGTGGTGTATAAACGGGCTTTGGAGTTAGCGTTGGCTTACCAGAAATGGGTGCTAGGTACCACGATCGCTTTGTTTGTGGTCGCCTTGGTGATCTTCTTTCATTTGGGACGTAGTTTCTTGCCCCCGTTCAATGAGGGTTCTTTTACGATCAACGTAAGCTCGCTTCCGGGAATTTCCTTGGACGAGTCGGATCAGATCGGACGCCGTGCGGAAGCGTTGCTGTTGCAAGTGCCCGAGATAAAGACTGTGGCTCGGAAGACCGGTCGTGCGGAATTGGATGAGCATGCCTTGGGCGTGAATGTTTCCGAGATCGAGGCTCCTTTCGAATTGCAAGACCGTAGTCGGGATGAGGTGATGAATGATGTCCGCAAGAAGTTATCTACGATCAGTGGCGCTAATATAGAGATCGGGCAACCTATTTCCCATCGTATCGACGCTATGCTTTCCGGTACGGAGGCGAATATCGCTATCAAGCTGTTTGGTACGGACTTGAACCTGATGTTTACGGTCGGAAACCAGATCAAGGCCGCTATCCAAACGATCCCGGGTCTGGTGGACTTGAAGGTAGAGCAGCAGATCGAGCGTCCGCAGTTGACAATCACCCCGAAACGTGAGTTGTTGGCTAAATATGGCATTCCCCTGCCGGAGTTCGAGGAATATATCAATGTGATGTTGGGAGGAGAGGCCGTCAGTCAGGTGTACGATGATGGCAAGAGTTTCGATTTGACCGTGAAGACCTCCGACGCTAGCCGTGCGACGATAGATGATATTAGCAATCTGATGATCGATGCCGCCGGACAGAAAGTGCCGCTAAGTTACGTGGCCGATATCCGTTCCGTGACCGGTCCGAATACGATCAATCGTGAGAATGTGCAACGTAAGATCGTGATTAGTGCCAATGTATCGGAACGTGACTTGCGAAGTGTGGTTAATGAGATACAGGATCGGGTAGAGGCTAATATCCGTTTGCCGGAGGGATACCATATCGAATATGGTGGCCAGTTCGAGAGCGAGGCGGCGGCCAGCCGTACCTTATTGCTGACGTCATTGATGTCGTTATTGGTGATCTTCATGTTACTGTACAATGAGTTCAAGGACGTGAAGGAGAGTGGCGTGATCTTGTTGAACCTGCCGTTGGCGTTGATCGGTGGCGTGATTATCCTATGGCTTACTTCCGGCGAGATCAGTATCCCGGCGATTATCGGTTTCATTTCCTTGTTTGGTATCGCTACCCGAAACGGTATGCTGCTGATCAGCCACTATACGCATTTGCGTGGAGAGGGAATGGGATTGCGAGAGTCCGTGATACAAGGTTCCCTAGACCGTTTGAACCCGATCTTGATGACGGCGTTGAGTTCCGCCTTGGCGTTGATCCCGTTGGCGTTGAATGGCGATCTTCCCGGGAATGAGATCCAAAGCCCGATGGCGACGGTGATCTTGGGTGGTTTATTAACCTCTACGTTCTTAAACGGATTCATCATCCCGATTGTTTATCTGATAATGAACAAGAATAAAGAATAAGTTTTATGAAATCATATATTATAGTCGCCGCCTTGTCTGTATTGACAGGCGGCCTTTCCGCCCAGACTTCTATAGAGGACGTGCTCCGGAGCGTGGAGGCGAACAATAAGGATTTACAGGCGAACAGCCAGTTGGTCCAGTCGCAGAAGCTGGAGGCGAAGTTGGATAATAATTTGCCAGACCCTTCGGTCTCTTATTCGCATTTCTGGGGGAATAAAGAAGGGATGGGATTCACGGGCGAGTTCGTGGCTTCCCAAAGCTTTGATTTCCCGTCCGTATATGTCCGGAAGCATAAGCTGACGAAGGCGAAATCCGCGGGTTTGGATCGTCAAGGGATGGCTTTTCGTCAGCAAATCTTGTTGCAGGTGAAAGAGGTTTGCCTAGATTTGGTGCTGTTGAACCAGCAGAAGAACCTATTGGATACCCGTCTTAGGAACGCCGAGCAACTTTCCGCTTTTTATGCGACTCGTTTGGAGAAAGGAGATGCGAATATCCTTGAGACAAACAAGATCGATCTGGAATTATTGAACGCCCGGACAGAGGCCCGGATGAACGAGACTTCCCGTATTGCCAAGCTGCAGGAGCTGGCTACCTTGAATGGCGGTATCGCTATCGAGTTTACGGATACGGTTTACGCCTTGCCGGATAGGGAGGTGCTTTCCTTTGATGAGCTGAGAACGGAGGCGATGCAATCCGATCCGCAATTACAGACTTTGCGTAGCGACCAGACGACAGCCCTTCGGCAGGTGAGCGTGAATAAGGCGAAAGGTCTGCCCGGCTTTGAGTTAGGGTATCGTATGAATCCCGCCTCGGGTGGAGAGCGTTTCAATGGTTTCTTGGTAGGAATCACCATCCCGTTGTTCTCGAACCGTAATAACGTGAAACAGGCGAAGGCTCAGGCCCGCTATACGGAGATGCAGTTGGAGAGCGCTTCTTTCACGGTAGAGAATGGGTTGAGGCAGCTATATGACCAGTCTGTCTCCTTAAAGAAATCTATCGATGAATATAAGGATGTGCTGAAAAGGCAGAATAGCTTGGTCTTGTTGAACAAGGCTATACAGGCCGGACAAATATCTATGATCGAGTATTTCGTGGATGTGACGACCTATTACCAAAGCGTGCAAAACTACCTGCAATTGCAAAACCAATACCAAAAGGTCATGGCACAATTGTATAAGTATCGATTATGATAAGGAACACAACTGTGTTTTCTCTTGAACACAGTTGTGTTTATCCACAGATACAGTTGTGTTTTCTTACGAACACAACTGTGTTTTTACGTTCTCTAAGGATCGCTTAAAGTCACGGATCAATTCTTTCATCACCTCTTCCACGGATAATTCCTCCCAGAATAAAGACGCTACCTGTCCGATCTCTAACTCGCCTTCCTTTAGGTCGCCCTCAAAGATTCCTTTCTTGGCACGTCCTTTGCCTAATAACTCACGTAATTCTTCCACGGACGCTCCCCGGGCTTCCGCTTCTTCCACTGCCGTAGCGAAATCTCCTTTTACCAGACGGGTAGGAGACAGTTTCTTTAATAATAACTTCGTATCGCCTTCCTTAAGATTCAAGCATAGTTTCTTGAAATTCTCGTGTGCCGAGCTTTCTTTGGTTAGGGCGAAACGAGTGCCTATCTGTACGCCGTCGGCCCCTAGTGCGAGTGCCGCTAGCATCGCTTGACCGTTTCCGATACCTCCTGCCGCCAAAAGGGGGAGAGAGGTCGCTTTCCGGACAGCGGGGATCAGGCACATCGTAGTTGTTTCCTCCCGTCCGTTGTGCCCGCCGGCCTCGAAGCCTTCGGCAACGATGGCATCCACTCCGGCCTCCTCGCATTTCGTGGCGAATTTAGAGCTGCTTACCACGTGAACGACCGTCATGCCATGATCCTTCAAATACTTTGTCCATGTTTTCGGGTTGCCGGCGGAGGTAAATACGATCTTCACTTTTTCCTCCACCAATATCCGCATCAAGGTATCGATTTCCGGGTACATCAGCGGGACATTCACGCCAAAAGGCTTGTCGGTCGCCGCCTCGCATTTACGGATATGTTCCCGGAGCACTTCCGGGTGCATGGAGCCTGCCCCGATCAATCCTAATCCACCGGCGTTACTAACCGCTGAAGCTAGCCGCCAACCACTACACCAAACCATTCCCGCCTGTATGATGGGATACTGAATACCAAAAAGACTACAAATTCGATTCATATTATTTCTTGCGTTAATCTCGCTAAAATTAGTGAACTATTTTTATTGGAACAACAATTTCTTTGTCGAGGTTGTTGAATAGGCATATAACTTTAAAATATAAGAGATATGCCAGAGAATATAATGAAAACGTTATGGGATGAGAGCGATGATCTTCACGATGAGACCATGTCTACCAATTCGGTATTGTCGGATGATTACACGTCTAATGACATTCAAGATTTACAAGAAACGATCGAAAATGAAAATATCGAGGACGGTATAGAGAGCGATTCGATTGAACATTGAATGAAAGCATATTGGGTCCCCGAAGGGAAGATCTCCCTTTGGGGATCTTTTTTGTGTGAATTGTGAAAATCTTTTTCCGGATTCTAAATAATAACAATTTGAAATAGAATTGTAACGCAAAACTTCGTTATCTTTGTCCATTGTAATTCTAATATAACAATGGCATGAATAAAACGCTTATGGCCGCAGGTTTAGCGGTTATTTTGGGAGCTTGTTCCTCCTCAAAGAAAAGCGATGTAGCGGAAGGCGCTACACCCAATCCGTTTTTTGCGGAGTATACGACACCGTTCGGGGTGCCTCCGTTTGACCAAATCGAGGTGGCTCATTACAAGCCGGCTCTTTTGAAAGGCATGGAAGAGCAGTCGAAGGAGATCGAGGCGATCGTGGCAAATCCGGATGCGCCGACATTCGAGAATACGATCGTGGCCTTAGACCAAAGTGGCGAGTTGCTTACTAAAGTAATGTATGCTTTCGGTGGCCAATCCAGTGTGAATACCACGGACGAGATCCAAGAGCTCGAACGTGAGCTTTATCCCCTTTTATCCAAACATTCGGATGATATCAGCTTAAATCCCAAGCTTTTCGCCCGGGTGAAATCCGTATATGAGAATCAGGCGAGCTTCCATCTGGATAAGGAACAGAAGAAGCTGTTGGAGGAAACCTATAAAAGTTTTGTCCGGGGAGGAGCCAATCTGCCGGAGGATAAGCAGGCGAAGTTGCGTGAGCTGAACGAGAAGATATCCATGCTCCAACTTACTTTCGGACAGAATACCCTGAAAGAGACCAACGCTTTCCAATTAGTGATCGATAATAAAGAGGATTTATCCGGTCTGCCGGAAGACGTGATCGTCAAGGCGGCGCAAACGGCTCAAGAGAATGGTCTGGATGGTAAGTGGGTGTTTACCCTCCATAATCCGAGCGTGATGCCTTTCCTTCAATACGCCGATAAGCGTGATTTGCGAGAGAAGATCTTCAAGGCGTATACAAATCGTGGCAACAATAATAATGAGAATGATAATAAGGAGGTCGTTAAGCAGCTGGTTACCGCTCGTCTGGAGAAAGCCCGATTGATGGGATATGAGGATTATGCCGCTTTCGTATTGGAAGAGAATATGGCGAAGAACGAGAAGAACGTGTACGACTTGCTCGATAAAATCTGGCCGTCTGCTTTGGCGAAAGCGAAAGAGGAATTGGCCGATATCAACGCCGAGATCAAGAAGGAAGGTGGTAATTACGAGGCCGAGGGCTGGGACTGGCGTTATTATTTCGAGAAAGCCAAGAAAGCGAAATATAACTTGGACGAGAACGAGATGCGTCCTTATTTTGAGTTGGGACATGTACGTGAGGGCATCTTCTATGTAGCCAATAAATTATATGGTATCACGTTTACCGAGATCAAGGACATCCCGAAACCGGACCCCGACGCTCTCGCTTTCGAGTGCAAGGATAAAGATGGTACGCATCTGGGCGTGCTGTATATGGATTTCTTTACCCGCCCGGGCAAAGGAGGTGGCGCATGGTGCGGCGGTTACCGTTCACAAACGTATAAAGATGGGAAACGGGTAGCCCCGGTGGTTACTACCGTATTTAATTTCAGTAAACCGGCGGAGGGACAACCGGCGCTTTTGACGGCCGACGAGACCGAGACCGTATTCCATGAGTTCGGTCATGCTTTGCACGGTTTATTCTGTGACGTTCATTATTATGGCGTGTCCGACGTGCCTCGTGACTTTGTGGAGCTACCTTCGCAAGTCGATGAGCATTGGGCCGTTGAGCCGGAGGTATTGAAAGTGTACGCTAAACATTACCAGACCGGCGAGGTAATACCGCAAGCCCTTGTAGACAAGATGATTAAGAGTGGCAAGTATGGACAAGGCTTCGCTACGACGGAGTATCTGGCCGCCTCTTATCTGGATATGGATTATCATGTATTGAAAGAGATCCCTGCCGATTTGGATATCGAGAAATTTGAGGCTAAGGTCTTGGGCGATCGTGGTCTGATCCGTCAGATTCCGTCTCGCTATCGCTCCACTTATTTCGGACATACGATGGAAGGTGGATATACCGCCGGTTATTATAGCTATATCTGGGCGGAAGTGTTGGATTGCGACGCTTTCCAAGCTTATAAGGAGACGGGTGATATCTTCAACCCGGAGGTTGCCTCTAAATTCCGTAAATACGTATTAACTCCGGGCGGTATCGATGATGCTATGGATATGTACGTGAATTTCCGTGGTAAACAACCAAGTATCGATCCGTTGTTGGAGAACAGAGGGCTAAAATGAGAAGAATAATTAGAATAATTCATAATTCATAACTCATAAATCAAAAATCAGTAAAGATGAAACAATTAATTATGGCAGCAGGATTAGCCGTTATGCTTACTGCCTGCGGTACTTCCGAAAAGAAGACCGTGGAGGGGGGAAACCCGTTCTTTGCGGAATATACCACCCCGTTTGGAGTTCCACCTTTTGATCAAATCAAGTTCGAGCACTACAAACCGGCCCTATTGCAAGGCATGGAAGAGGGACGCAAGGAGATCGAGGCGATCGTGAATAACCCGGAGGAGCCGACGTTCGAGAATACGATTGTCGCTTTGGATGAGCAGGGTGCGTTGCTTCGGAAGGTCCAGATTGTTTTCGGTGGACAGAATAGCGTGAATACGAATGATGAGATGCAGGCGTTAAGCCGTGAGATGTCGCCGCTATTGTCAAAATATAGTGATGATATCAACTTGAATCCGAAATTATTCGCTCGTGTGAAGGCTGTATACGATAAGAAGGATGAGTTGGGTCTCGATAAGGAGCAAATGAAGTTATTGGAGGAGACTTATAAGGACTTCGTTCGGGGTGGCGCTAATCTTTCCGCTGAGGATCAGGCTAAATTGCGTGAGTTGAATAGCAAGATCTCCATGCTACAGCTTACTTTCGGACAGAATATGCTGAAAGAGACGAACGCTTTTAAATTGGTGATCGACAAGCAGGAGGATCTTTCCGGTCTGCCCGAGACCTTGATCGCTAACGCCGCTCAAGCGGCCAAGGATGCCGGGATGGAAGGCAAATGGGTATTTACCTTGCAGAATCCGAGCGTGATGCCGTTCTTGCAATATTCCGATAAACGTGAGTTGCGTGAGAAGATGTTCAACGCTTATATCAACCGTGGTAATAATAATAATGAGAACGATAACAAGGAAGTGGTTCGTGATTTGGTTGCCGCTCGTTTGGCGAAAGCGAAGTTGATGGGCTACGATGATTACGCTTCTTTCGTGTTGGAGGATCGTATGGCGAAAAGCTCGGATAAGGTTTATCAATTGTTAGATGAGGTTTGGAAGCCTGCTTTGGCGAAAGCGAAAGATGAGTTGGCCGATATAAACGCCGAGATCAAGAAAGAAGGCGGCAATTTCGAGGCCGAGGGCTGGGATTGGCGTTATTATTTCGAGAAGGCCAAGAAGGCTAAATTCAATTTGGATGAGAATGAGGTTCGTCCTTACTTGAAGTTGGATAATGTTCGTGAGGGTGCTTTCTATGTAGCTAATAAGTTATATGGTATCACGTTTACCCCGATCCGTAATATCCCGTTGCCTTATCCGGAAGCGCAGGCTTTTGAGTGCAAAGATAAGGATGGCTCTCATTTGGGCGTTATTTATTTCGATTTCTTCCCTCGTGCCAGCAAGCGTGGTGGTGCGTGGTGCGGTTCTTATCGTCCGCAGGCTTATAAGGATGGCAAGCGTGTGGCTCCGGTCGTAACGATCGTTTGTAACTTTAGCCAGCCCGCTCCGGGACAACCTGCGTTGTTGAGCGCTGATGAGGCGAATACATTGTTCCATGAGTTCGGTCATGGTTTGCACGGCTTGTTCCGTGACGTGCATTACTCGGGTGTTTCTGGTGTTCCTCGTGATTTCGTGGAGTTGCCTTCACAGGTTATGGAGCATTGGGTATTCGAGCCGGAAGTATTGAAGGTGTACGCTAAGCATTACCAGACCGGCGAGGTGATCCCGGCCGAGTTGATCGAGAAGTTGGATAAGAGCGGTAAGTACGGACAAGGTTTCGCTACGACGGAGTATCTGGCGGCTTCTTATCTGGATATGGATTTCCATGCGGTCAGTGGTGATGCGGCGGATAAGAAAGTGATAAAGTTCGTTGACCAGACGAATAATGTTCCGGCCAACTTGAACGTGATGGATTTCGAGCAACAGACGTTAGGCCGTCGTGGTTTGCTGAAACAAATCCCTTCCCGTTACCGTACGACTTACTTCAACCATACGATGGGTGGTGGCTACACCGCCGGCTATTATAGCTACATCTGGGCCGAGGTATTGGATTGTGACGCTTTCGAGGCATTCAAGGAAACCGGCGACATCTTTAACCAAGAATGTGCCGATAAATTCCGTAAATATGTCTTGACCCCGGGCGGTATCGACGACGCTATGGATATGTACAAGAACTTCCGTGGCAAGGAACCGGGTACGGATCCGTTGCTGAAGAATAGAGGATTGAAATAATCTAGAAATGGAGATTTTATAAAGGCGGACTGGTTGGTTCGCCTTTTTTTGTATATGCTCAGCCTCCCGGATCTGTATTACATTTGCTAAGTTTTATTACGTAAAAATAGCGATAATATGGAGAAAAAGGATTTAGTAGAAGGAATGAGGCTGTATATCTATAAGTTGCGTATGGATGGGCGTTATTCCACGGCGAAGAGCTATCAGGATGCATTAAACTCATTCATGCGGTTTTGTGGGTTGGAGGTAATTCCCTATATCTATGTCAATAAGGAGAACCTTCGGCGTTATCAGGCCTTTTTGTTGAACAAAGGATGTACATGGAACACGGTGTCGACCTATATGCGTCGGATCCGTTGTGTGTACAACATGGCGGTGGAGGAAGGGCTGGCCCCCTATATCCCTTATTTATTTAAGGGAGTTTTCACGGGTATAGAGAGCAAACGCAAAAAGGCGTTACCACAGGATTTATTACGTTCTCTGATGACGGCCCCATTAGATGATCCGGAACTGAGAAAAACACGGCAGGCATTGTGCCTGATGTTCCAGTTTTGCGGTATGGCATTCGTGGATTTCGCTCATCTGAAAAAGGAGAATGTCCGGGGTGGGGTTTTGGAATATAAACGCCAGAAAACGGGTACTCCGATGCTTATAGAGGTACAATCTACCGCATGGGAGTCGCTGAGGGAACTGTCAAGTGATGTAGGTAAGGACTCACCCTATTTGTTTCCTTTCTTGAAAGGGATAAAAGTGGGAAAAGAAGCCTACAAGGAGTACACTTCCGCTTTGGCCCATTTTAACCGGAACTTGAAGAGGTTGGCGAGAGCCTGCGGTGTGTCTATCCCGATCACCTCATATTCGATCCGTCATTCTTTTGCGATGATTTTGAAGGAACAGGATGTCCCGATTGAGATGATCAGCGAACTATTGGGCCATAAATCGATCAAGACTACACAAATCTATTTGAAAAGTTTCTCGTTGGAAAAGATGTCTGCGGTGAATAAAATTTGTTTTGAGAGTGTGTACAATCATGTACCGAAAGTAGGGTAAAGGGAGTAGGCTACTTGGGGAGTAGCCTAAAAGGTGCGAGAACGGTTATCACCCGGTTGTAGAGACGGAGCGTGCTCCGTCTCCCACCGTCTGGGAGTAACTTTAAATACCATTTTGAGGGGATGAGACGGGGCACGCCCCGTCTCTACAGGAATACATATACAGATTATGAGGCATGGTGGAATGATACCTAGAACAAGGATTCATCTTGCCCGCATCACCATGTCTATACGTCTAGGATAAAATGGGAAAATCAAAGAATAGAAAGGGTCAAACGCCTAGAATGACTAAACAAGCCGATTTGTTTGTTTGTTTTTAGTTATTTTTTACTACATTTGCGCCGTGAAAGAATACGCTACTCCCCAAGTAGCCTAAGATTTCAAGAGATGGTAATTTTCAGTAATGCCATATTTAAAAATATAAAATGCTGTTTATCAAGATGATATAAATGATTCTTGGTAGGGCTCTGAATTGCCGTGGGGTCTGTTTTCGGGCCACGGGATAACCACTAGAAAAGATAATCATAGAGATGGATATATTGACAGGCAAGTGCTCGGATAGGTTCATGGCGCATGTTCTGAAGCGACGTGATCAGGAGGCTGTCCGCTGGTACGTGCTCACGCTCCCTACCGCCGGTGGCGGGCGTGACAGGATCAGCCCCTCGAAGGGGCTGGACGCTGAGCTTTCCCGCCGTGAGCGTCGTGGTGAGGCGTTGTTCGAGTATTTCTCCCCCTCGTATGTCGAGGCGAGGAAGGTGGGCGGTAAGATGGTCAACACGAAACGGCCCCTGTTGTACAACTACGTGTTCGTCCACGCCTCGGAGGACGAGATCTTCCGCCTGAAGCGTACGCTTCCCCTGTATAATTTCCTCCCCCGGGTTTCCTCCGGCGGGCGGTCTTATTTCCCGTACCTCTCGGATCGTGAGATGGATACCTTGCGTTGGGTTGCGGCTTCTTACTCCAACGAGCTTCCCGTATACGTGCCAGATAGCGGCCGCTTGTTGAAAGGCGACCGTGTGCGTATCACCTCCGGCCCTTTTTCCAATATGGAGGCGGAGGTGGTGGTGCAGCCGGGCGGTGGGCATAAGGACGTGATGGTGCGTATCCTCGACTGTCTGTGGGTCCCCTTGTTCGAGGTGAGAGCGGGGGAGTACGAGTTGATCGAGCTGAACACGGGGGGCAAGCACGTGTATACCCATTTGGACAACGACCGTCTGTCGGAGGGCTTGCACGATGCCTTGGGCCGTTACCATGCCTCTGGCGTGGTAGTGGATGAGGATGCCCGTCTGGCCCGTGAGGTCCTGCGTGGCTACGCCTCGCTCCGTGGGGAGACCGACGTGATCCGTTGCAAGCTTTACTCGTTGCTCCTTCCTGCCTATAAACTTTTGGGCGATGAGGATGAGTTCGATCGTTTGCATGCCACGGTGCGCAGTATGCTCCCGGTGATAAAAGCGGGGCAATCCCGTGCCTTGCTGCTGGTCACGCTGTACGGCTGTACGGACAGCAGCCTCTACCAGCGCATGGCGCACGAGCTGGTTGACCCTTGGATGGAGGAGCCCTCGCCCAAGAGGAGCAAGACCGTGTTGATACGTCGTTTACGGGATTACGACCGTTGGTTCGGACATCAAGAGTAAATCCGCAAGAATAAGCAAGATGGAAATCAAAGATAAGAGAGAAAAAGAGGAGGTTCCCTCCGGCATCCGTTTGATGCTATTGCTGAAAGAACGTTTGGTGGAGATCATGGATCGTGAGCGTGCGAACCGAAACTCAATACACCTGTATTGCACGGGTCCCTACTGGGTAGCGTTCGAGCGTTCGGCCTATCAGCTGCATCGTACGTTCCCGGATAGCGAGACCATGCCGCTGCGCCTGTTCACCTACCCGTTCCCGATCGTGATGGTGTCCGTTACGGATCGCTCGCTCCGCTCGTACGCCCGCAAACATATCTTGAGAAGAGACGAGTCGGATTACAAGCTATTGACC
>Ga0209064_1001550_pt1 | contig 33845 bp, 37 predicted proteins | sample Inofromicrocosms_FD_187498 | JGI IMG/M metagenome (GOLD analysis project Ga0209064, IMG submission 187498) | Mouse cecum microbial communities from Vienna, Austria - Inoculum for glucosamine and mucus D2O microcosms (SPAdes) (version 2) | ecosystem: Host-associated > Mammals > Digestive system >... | reverse complement strand
ATGAAAGAAACCAAGAAAACACTCCAAAATCAACTATAATTGTATCTAATTTTTTAAATTTGCATGTCCTATGAAACGGTGCACTTCTCAATTAGAATCTGGCGCACTTCTCGATTAAATTTTACACATCTATGGTTTCAATGATGCACTTTAATCCATTCAATGGAAGTACCTTTATTATCAAAAATACCACAGGGCAAGAATGCTTCGTTCAGCTTCCCAATGAGGGTACAGTTCGATTTGTATTGGACTTAGCCGTAAATGAGCCATTTATTTATCGTATTAAAGCATTTTGTCTGCCGGGGAACAATGTAGTATCAATCGGATTAGACAATAATACTGCTATAAAATGTTATGTCAATGGCAAAGAGCAAGCGGCTTCTACCAAATATCAGTTGGTCGCCAATCATCTGTATGAATTTACATTGATATATGACGGTAATCATCATACTATTTGGCATCTTAAAGACATTACTTAATGCGTAAAGACATCGAAATACATATAGAAACCGGCGACGTGGCAATCGACCCTCAGAACAAACCGAAATTCAGGGAGTTCCGATGGGTTGACCAGCCAGCTATGTTATCACGTTATATCTATGGCGAGATTGACGTGCCGTACACCGTTCGCGAGAGAACCATATTGACACATGGATTGTCGTTCACAATCCCATATACTCCTAAATACAAAGAGTTTATGGTTCGCATACGTCGTGTCAACGATGAAGGCGTTTTTGCGTATGTAACAAATGAGGTTGATGGCTCTCAGTGGTTCCTCGTAAAAACTAAAATCTATGGAGGTGAACTGAAAAATGTATTCGCTTCCACATTGCCTGCGATTTCCGAAAATGGATTCTATATAGCACTCAAAGACGGTTTCGCCCAGCTATATTCAAGCAATCAGTCAGATTTCAATATAATCAAAGCCGGTAGGCAAAATGCAAACTGTCTGTTGGCTTGTTTCCCCGGTGGCAACTATCGCTATCCGTTAACCGGCGTTGGGCTGGCACGATGGATAAACTCCAACAATGTTGCTTCAACCAGTCTCACCCAGGTTCTTCAAACTGAATTTAGTGCAGACGGCATGTCTATTAAAAACGCCTCCTTCAACTATGATACAAAACAAATGGAGTTGGACGCTAAAGATTTGGAGGTATAATCATGGCAACATACATAGTCAAACCCAATCAGAATCTCTTTGACGTTGCACTGCATTTGTATGGTAGTGTCGAGGGTCTGTTCGATCTCTTGATTAGCAACCCCGGACTTAGCATGACGTCTGATTTGACTTATGGTCAAGAGTTAGAATACCACGAAGAGTTTATCTTGAACCCATCAATCGTCAGTGAGTTCAAGAATCAAAATATCACGCCTTCATCGGGGTCCCGTAAAGTATATTTCAAGCGTCCTGATGAAGACTTGATATTCTTGATAGGTGTTAATGCCGATATGGCCCTCACCAGCCTTAAAGTTGCTGGAGAGGGTACAATGATTATCGACTGGGGTGACAATTCCCCGTTGGAATATATCTCATTGACATTCAATCTCCACACGATTGAGCATTACTTTGACAGTGAGGTTGAAAAGCGTCGTATCCGCATCTTCGGCAATACCAAAGAGTTGAGGCTCACCCAGCTTGACACCTCCGGATTGGGAGGTGCCTTAGTGCTATGCAAGCCTATTGTTGTCGATGAATATACTTGTATCGGCAGAGGATACTCTCTAATTGGTCTGGCATTACTGGAAAGTACATATAAAGTCAATCTCCGGCAAGGCATGATTACAGATTTGTTGCCTATCGGGGATATGGGCCTTCAGGAACTTGATTTGACTGATGCCTATTACATGAATGATGATGTTTTGGATGACTATCTGGAATATATTGTCGCCCATTACGAAGACCGCCGTCCTTGCACAGTATATCTGACAACAGAGCCTACAGAGAGAGGTTATGCCGCAATTGACACTATTTTGAATGAGCCGGAGTGGAATATCTCTGACACATGGAAATTCTATATCAACAACGAATTATACCAGCCAAGCAATGACACGAACATTGAGTGAAATATATGCCGACGCAAGAGACTGTCGCAACAACTATTTGGAGCTGACCGAATTTGAAAACAGCTCCAAAATGTCTATTCTTGATGCCTTTACATGGGTAGTGGCCGCTTGTATATGGACATTTGAAAATATACTGGAGGTATTCAAGGTGGACCTTGCCAAAGACCTCCAGAACCGCATCAATGGTACGCCATCATATTTCGCCAATGCTCTGCTGAAATATCAGTCGGGCGACGACTTGGTTATGAACGAGGAAGGCACCCAGTTCCTATACCCCAATGTAGACATATCCAAGCGTATCGTTACAAAAGTGGCATATTATGAAGAAGACGAGGCTGGCTTCCATGACAAAATAGTCAGGTTCAAGATTGCAACCGGTAAGCCGGGTGCGTACTCCAGAATTGAGGATAGTGAACTCGTAGCTATTCGTGCATATCTCAACAAAATCCTTTTCGCCGGTCAACACGCAAAAGTGGTCAGTCGAATTGGTGACGTTTTGGTTCCCAGGGTGGTAGTCTATTATGACGGAGCCGTCACTGAAGACGATTTGTATTCCTCAATAGAGGAAGCTTTGAATAACTATATCGCCAGCATCGATTTCAACGGTTTGGTATATTCTCAGAAAGTCATTGATAGTATTCAGAGTGTCGCACACGTTACCGATGTGGAAGTATCATCTAACGACACTGATCATCAAGGCATCTTTGTTGCCCGCTATGATGATGACAATAATCTTATCACGGATGAGAACGGCAATGTGATGTCCAAAATAGGCCGCTATTACGTGCCGAACTCCGGATACATCAAGCAGAGTTCATGCTCCGGGGCCGAGAAGGATATTCCCAAATGGCGTGATACCATCATTCTTAAACTGGAAGACAACGTATGAGATACTATATCAATTTTGACAAAACCATAAATCAGCTTGTGCCTTACTACCTTGGGGGGCGCAAACTGATTTTATATCTGCAAGCGCTCTTACACCCGTTACGCCAAGTCAATGATGAATTTGTTGACTATGCGAAAGAAACCCGAATAGAAGCTGCTATGACCTCTCAGATATTCAAATTTGAGTGGTATTTGAATCGAAAATTCAAAAAGTATTTTGCTCATGGAGGCAAAATTACGATCAAAAATTCAGATGCGATTGGCTCCCCGATATATAAGGAATCTGCAAACATTTCCGATAGTGAAAATATGCTTGTATTTCTTGAAACGGAAACTGATACACCTCGTCAGCTTGTACTCTATCGTAGTGATGAACAGACTGATGAAAGCAGTGTGAGCTTTATTGTGACCACACCTCAAATTGATACGAAGCTCATATCAGAGCAAAAATACATCGCAATGCTGAGATATGTCATTGACAGGTATCGTATTGCCAATAAAACTTATATAATCAAATACGAATCGAAATGAAAGAATTTAGCGCACAAACTGGTGGACGCTATACTTATGCCGATGACCTGGAAAATCTTCAGGAGTTGGCTTTGGCTTTCTCCCAGCTTTTCGATGACTGTGACAACTTCATTGTCAGTGGTTGCGAAGTCGCATCCGGAGCAATCAGTGCCGGTTATGTGTTCTTGAATGGCAAGATGCGATATTTCTCCGGCGCTACCGGTATCTCATCGTGGCCCCAGTACATCTACGAATTGAACACGACTGAAAGTGTTCCTTACGAAAGCGGTGGTTCAAAGGTTGGCCGTAATCTTTATGGATGCGCCATATCTAAGACTGTGCCGGGAGTGCAAGATGAATTGACAGGCAAGGCCCCACAATCGATTGCAATTACATCTACTGGCGGGTTACGCATGAAAGATGCTTTCATTGGCAAGTACGCCTTGCTTCTCAATCCGGCCAGCGGTTCTCAGACTGTCAACAGCATGGTCAATTTCATCAAAGCGGTTCAGACCAATGCAGACTTCATCGCAAACAAGAATGTCGTAGTAAAATCCGGGGCTGTGCGCACGACGCTCAGCTACAGTGGCTCGACGTTTAACCTTGAGTCAACCGGAGGCGTCAACCGTTATCGACTATCCTTGATTGACGGTATTGGATTCCGATTCTACGTCAATGGTGTGATTATTGCTACCATTGAGGCATCTTCGATAACATTCTCCAAACCAATATTGGCCAACAGAGGAACTTTTGGTGGTCTGGTGTTAACCGGCAATAGTCTTTATCAAGGCTCTGCAAATGCCGAGGCAACAGTGTATATCAACCAATACGGTTATAACGGCGGTGCCACTCAATATCGAAACACCGTCATAGGCAATGGTAAAGGAGGCACTATCTTTAGTGTCACCGGTGCCAATGGCTATGTCGATGTATTTGGACGCACCCAGATTGCCGCCGGGACTATGGATGGGCTTGTCTTGAAGGCCAGCGTAATTCGTGACAACAACTCCCTGACCAATGCAATTGCCTGGAAGGATTCCGCAAGCGCAGTCATGGCTCGTATTGGCTTCCTCAGTACGACTGACCAGAACTTCTCGATTGCATCTTCGTCTTACAATATCAACATCACTGGCGGCAAGACAGTCAACATAGGCCCGGCTATCATGGAAAATGGCCAGCTTCTGTCAGAAAAATATGCCACTCAAATGAGTATGACTGAGGCTTTGAAAAAGAAGGCCGATGACAATAATGTGTATAGTAAAATGCAAGCTGATGAGAAGTTCGCAACAAAGAATGGCGGCCTATCTCAGTTTGTCAATGCTACTACCGATGCTGTGGCTTGTCGTAGCCATATAGGTGCAGTAGGAACGAGTGATCTGGATTCCTATGCCAAGATAAGCAATTATCTTGCTGACATGGCTAAGACCGAGGCCGACAAGCAAAAAATCCGCACTAATATAGGAGCCGCGACTGCCGGAGACTTCCAGCCCAAGCTTCAGGATTCTGGTTGGATTCTGATTAAGGGCTCTTTGTATGTGCGTCAGATAGGTAACATCGTGTGTATCCAAGGTTCAACAAAGACTATCCACTCCGGAACAGTGTTTACTATCCCGAACACTATAGCGGCTCCGTCTCATGCAGTCAAACAGACCATTGCGTTTGCGAACAATCGTAGTTGGGTTTGCAAGATTGCCGCCGGTCAACGGGCCTGCACAGTAGTGTATTGTGATAGTAGCTGTGGAAGATCAACTGAATTTTCACTAACATATATGGTATAACAATGAAAACGTACAATTCCCCCGGACAGGCCCGTAGCTTACGAGAAATTGAAGCCGCTGCCATGAGTCCGACAACCCAAATCATCAAAGACATCGATGGAATCATTCAACCCATACCAGCCACCGTCGAAAAAGAAGAGGAAGAAACCAGGTCCGAAACCAAAACGGAAGGCACCTCCAAAAAAGCGAGGTCGAAAAAGAAAACCGAGGCTGTTTGATGAAGTTGAGCTCGGTTATAATTTACGTCTTAACGCTCCATTGGAATACGACCTGATAATGCAAGTGGTCGGCGCCAATGGAGCACCAGACGGAGATTTGATAGAAGCCGTCAGCTACTCGTCTGTCAACCCCTTTTTCAGGACTGAGGAATTTCGGTGGATGCTGATTCGATATAGAAAAGAGGGGTGTTTTGCAGAGCACCCCAGACGCCCACCGTCCCCTCAAATAATCCTCAAAGCTATACAAAAACGTAGAAACTATCGTGAAAGGATAGAGTGAAAATTAGTGCGAATGAGAAAAATAATTCGCACTTTTTTCATCTGCTTGAAAAAATTTCGCTATCTTTGCGGTGTTTTTCAAATTGACTTCGTACAGAATCCCTTTCAAAAAACCATGCAACACCCTGCAAATGAAAGATTTTACCGTGTCTGTGCGAAAGCTCACAGACGTTGAACTCTTACAGGAGGCTTGTGCAACGACTTTTCTTGGAGTAAGTCACGCCACGTTGATTTCTCTTTACAAGTCTGAGCACTCTCCGGTCCGAACTCAAATGTTCTGGATAAGCCTCAAAAACATTCCCCTGTTCATCAGCACTCACCTAATTCGTCATCACGTCGGCTCCGTACCATTCCAGCTTACTTGTCGCGATGACCGTAATGGCGGTAATCCCGGATTGATTGGCAAAATAGATGCTATCAATGAAAAACTGGCCATGCTGTTGTCGATGATCAATCACTCGGCATACAGTGACCAAGAATCTCTCATTCGCAGCATTATCGAAGAGTTGGACTGGCTCAAAGAAAATGCTGACCGATATACACCCGTCAATCTTAGCCTGTGCATCAACGCCCAATCTTTGCTTGATATGTCAAAGCTTAGATTGTGTACCGGTTGTGCTGCACGGGAGACTGTGATTGTCTTCCAGGCTATCAAAAATGAAATAGCAAAAGTTGACCCTGATTTGGCTTCTATGATGGTTCGCAAATGTGTGTACCGTAATGGATTGTGTGGCGAACAGCGCTGCTGTGGATTCAACCATACGCCTGCATTTGAAGCCGAGCTCAAGGATTACGTTTCTCATTTCAGTGAGAAGCAAAGAGGTATCTTTCACAAATCCGCAGAAAAGAAATGACCATACAAGAGTGGCTAAACAATCAGGATTTGCCTATCACCATCTGGGAGAATAAATATCGTAATGGCGATGAGACATTTGAGCAATGGCTTGATAGAATCACAAACGGAGACGACACAATCAAACAGTTGGTGCGAGAAAAGAAATTCATTTTCGCCGGTCGTATCCTGTCCAATCGAGGCGTAAAGGGACGTAAAATCACCCTCAGTAACTGTTATGTTGTAACTCCTCCAGAAGACAATCTGGAGTCCATATTCGAGGCTGGAGCAAAGATGGCCCGTACATTCAGCTTTGGCGGTGGTTGCGGTCTCGATGTCAGCAAGCTTCGACCCAAGAGTGCGCCGGTAAACAATGCCGCCAAAAGCACATCCGGCACCACCAGTTTTATGGACTTCTATAGTTACATTACTGGCCTAATCGGGCAAGAAGGGCGCCGTGGAGCAACTATGCTCAGCATCTTTTGCGAACACCCGGATCTTGTTGAGTTTATTAACCTCAAATCTAATCTCGACATATGCACAAAGGCAAACATATCGGTTCGTATGACCGATGCTTTCATGCAGGCCGTAGAGAATAATTCAGATTTCACCCTTCACTTTACTCTGGAGGATGGTTCTGAAATTAAGAGGGTTGTTAATGCTAAAGAAGTGTTCATGCTACTTGCCCAGCGCAACTGGGAAATGGCAGAACCCGGTATATTGTACTGGGACCGTATCGCTAATTACAATCTCCTTCAGAATACCGGCTTTGAGTATGCCGGAGTCAACCCCTGCGCGGAAGAACCCTTGCCTGCCGGTGGTAGCTGTCTCTTAGGCAGCATCAACCTCAGCGAGTTTGTCAACGACCCATTCACCGGATATTCCACTATCGACTATACTGGCCTTTATCAAGTCACACGAGCTGCTGTAAAGGCACTGAATGATGTACTCGATGAAGGTCTGCCACTCCATCCGCTTCAGGAACAGCGTGATTCAGTGCGTGACTGGAGACAGATCGGGTTAGGAACTCTGGGCCTGGGCGATATGCTCATCAAGCTTGGTGTCAAATACGGTTCCAAGGAATCTTTGGACATCATCAGGGGCGTGTACCGGGCTATTGCTACAACTGCAATTACTACATCACTTGAACTGGCAAAGACAAGTGGGGCGTTCCCCAAATGTGATGAGAATATGGCTTTGGCAATCACCGAGTCTGACTTCATTCAGAATCTCAATCTCCCTGATGGAGTTATCCAAGATATTCGACGCTACGGTCTTCACAACTCTCAACTTCTCACTTGTGCTCCCACTGGTACCATAGGCACAATGCTTCAGGTCAGCACTGGCGTCGAACCCAATTTCGCTTTCATCTACAATCGTCGTACTGTTTCACTGAATAAGGAAGAAAAGACCTACAAGGTCGAATCCCAGATTGTGATTGATTATAAGAAAGCCACCGGGGAGACTGAACTGCCGGATTATTTCGTAGCTTCTGCCGACATCGACTACAAGGAGCGAGTAGCGGTACAAGGTGCCCTCCAGCGTTACATTGACGCATCTATCAGTTCGACTGTCAATCTTCCTAACAACACAACCGTGGAAGAGGTTGCAGACCTTTATATGGAAGCGTGGAGGGCCGGATTGAAAGGTATCACTATTTGGCGTGACGGTTGCCGGCGTCAAGGAATCCTCTCTACATACAAAAAGGAAGAGAAGAAGGAAGAATCCAATCCATATATTTTCAAACCAACGCCGATTCGCAAGGCGTCTGATGATTGTGTAGGTTTGAAGCGCACTTTACAAACTGGCTGCGGTACCCTCCATCTGACAAGTTTTTGGGACCCCAAGACGGGACAGCTGTTGGAGACCTATTTCAGCAAAGGCTCACAGGGTGGGTGCGCCAATTTCATGGTGGGACTTTCTCGCATGGTATCATTGGCCGCTCGCGGAAATATCTCAATCCACGACATCGTAGACCAGCTCAAGAGTTCCGGCACTTGTCCGTCCTACGCTGTACGCAAGGCGACCAAGGGTGGCACTTCTATCGGCTCCAGCTGTCCTGTAGCAATCGGAAACGCCCTGCTTGATATGCACAGGCAGCTACAGTCCCAACTGAGCGTACACCGTGTTTTGCATGGACATTGGGCGTATAATGACCAGGCTAAGGACAACATCACTCAGCAAGGTCAGCCAGACACTCCCAAATGCCCTAAATGTGGCGAGCCTATTCAAATGGTGGAGGGCTGCATGACATGTGCATCTTGTGGATATTCAAAATGTAGCTGATGTAATATTGTTAGTCTACCGTCTTTGCCTTGATAATAGACGGTAGACTAAATACTTTCAAAAATAATCTTTTTGATATAACTGAAAATATGATAGCTCTGAAATAAAAGGTTTTAGCTGTTTCATTTTTTAAGGACTCAAATTTTTTTATCAAGATATTTTGTTAAGTCGAAAATTAGTCCTAAATTTGCAACGTAATCATAAATAACGAATGAAATGACATGATAAGAAGTAAGGGCATAGTCGAAGTCCATAAGGGCTATGCCGACACCAGCGAGCTAAAAGAGGCCGTGGACATTCTGCCGGACGGAGAGTATGGTTATCTCCTTTTCGACAAGAAAAAGAACCGCTCGCTACCTCAGTTGAAGTTTCTTTTCGGATATGTCCTAAAAACATTGAGTGAAGAACTCGAAGGGCATCCGGACCCTGAAGCACTATACAGTTATTTTGAAGAGCTATACGCTCCGATTCATCGCTGCAAAATCCCAGGAGAGGCCAATGAATTTGAATACTTTGACCTCAAAAATGAACCAGCAGCTGAGATGGATTATGTCATCAATGAGATTATCCATCATGCCAAGACAGAATGGGGCATCGACCTGTTAACCAGAGAGCGGTTGAAGGCCGCTGAAGCCGCAGAGCTTTATGCAGGTGCCTATGCTGATACTTGGAAGAATTATCTAAGAAAAGTTTAATACGATACTTTTCCATGATGGAACAAGAAAATGCACGTTCACTGCATGACGTGTTTGTGGCTTCCCAGGAAACATTTGAAGACGCAAAGAAAAAAAGCAGTGAGGAGAGCAGCAAACGAGCCTCCTTCTTCCGTTTTGCCAAAGATGGCACGTACCCGATTCGCGTCCTCCCCCTGGCCCCGGTTCAGGACAAGGATGGCAATTTCCTCCCATTGGAGCGTAAAGGTTATGAGTACCCGCTCCGTTCTCTCATGCTCAAAATCGAGAATCCCAAGAAACTCGTCAAGGGCAAACCCGCTATCACCTACGTCACAGTCTGCAATGCCAAGTACGCCTTCAGAGACATCGAAGCCGACCTTATCGATACCTACGTTAAGGTGGCCTGTGAGAAGTATGCCGACGACGACAAACTCTGCAAGAAGCTTCGTGAGGGCAGCTTCTCCGGCGGCCTCAAATGGGATTCCCGCCGTTGTATGTATATCATCGACCTCGACAAGCCCGAAGACGGCATCCAGATTCTTCAGCTTTCGTACTCTCAGTACAAGGATCTGGAAGAGCGCAAGCTGAACATTTGGGCCAAATTCAACAAGAATGGCAAGAAGGTTCCTTGTCCGATTTCATCGATCGACGCAGCCTTCCCCGTTGAGGTCATTCGCAAAACAGAGAACGGCAAGGCTTCATATAGCTTTAATATCGACACGCTTTCGGGTCAAGACGTGCTCGAAGAAACAACCCTTCAGCGCCTCATCGATATGCCCCGTCTGCCGGAGCAGATATATCGCTACACCCGCTATCACCTCGAAGCAACCATCGCATACCTTACTCAACTTGACGAGAAGTTCGACATAGAAGTGATGACAGAAGAAGACATCCAGAACTGCATCGCCCAGATCAAGACTCTGCTCCCTGCCGATGACCAGTCTCACTTCACTTTGGGAGAAGGCGGTGAAAGCAATGACAATCAGACATCAACTCTCGACATCGACTCTCTTTGGGGTCGTTTTGACGCCCTCTGCAAAGAAGATCTCGATGACCAGACCGCTGAAGGTCAGGAACTCCGCGCCGACATCATGGCTTTCATTGACGCCAACAAGCTCAATGTCAAAGTCTCTCGCAAGAAGACCAACGAAGACATCCTCAACGAAATTGAGGACGAGCTTGACAAGGTTGTCAACGACGATGGCGATGATGATGACGACGACGAACCGGAAGCTCCCGCTTGTGACAATGATGACGAGGATAACGACAATGAGCCTGGCTCACCTTCAGACGAAGAAGATGATGAACCTGCTGCTGACCCCGAACCGGAACCGGAGCCCACACCTCGCCGCCGTGACCGCAACGACGATACCAACGAACCCGCAGCTCGCGGCAGTCGCCGTGGTGCCCGTCCCCCGCGTCGCCGTAGCTAATCTCAACGCACATTTTTGGAGTGTTCACCCAGTTAACTCTGGGTGAGCATTTCTTCCTAAAGCATTTGACGATATGAAAAATATATTCCCATGTGCGTTACTGATTAACGATTCTCACGTTAGTAAGGACAATATCCCGGAGTTTCGCAAAAACTGGGGTGAGGCACTTGAAATATGCGAGCGCAACAAGATTAAGGTTCTTGTTGTTGGAGGAGACCTGTGGCTCTCACGAAGCTCTCAGACTCTTGATACTTTGATGGCCGTAAGATGGGCCATTTTGAAGGCCACAAAGCAATTTGGTTTATATGTCCTCATTGCAGAGGGCAACCACTGCAAGGTGGATCAAGAAAAAATCGAAGGATACAGCCATGTCTTCTCCGATTATGAGTCTGTAGAAATAGTTGATGACTATACTGTCATTGAGCTCTCGGACGACGTGGCCTTATGGATTATGAGTTACTTCCCGGAGAATGGCTCGTTCTCAGACCGTCTCAAAGGACTTAAACGTGACCGTCAACACAATCATTGCAAAAAGCAAGTTCTCTATATTCACGAAGGAATCAGAGGAGGACTCGCAACTCCCAGCGATGATGAATTACCTGCCGGTCTCTTTTCCGATTTTGATGCTACATTAGTGGGGCATTATCACAATCGGAAACGGATTCCAGGTACCAATATCGAATATATCGGCTCTTCTCGCCAGCACAATTTTGGTGAAGATGAAGAGAAGGGCTACACCATACTTAATTCAGATGGTTCAACCATGTTTATTAAAAACGAGGTGAATCAGCGCTATAGGGTGATTGACATTGACATTGCCGACATGGACGATAGCTCTCTTGCTATGCTGGCTGAAATCAAAGCAGACCCACGTTACAAGGTGAAGGTTCGTGTCAAATGTGAATCGGCTCAGTCATCATCAGTCAATAAGCAAAAACTGGCTGAATGTGGCGCCAATAAAATTGAGCTTGTAACTGAACAGACTACTGTGGTGCATACAGACCATCAGAGTATCACCAAGAAGTTTGACAAGTCAGGCATTAAGGAGGAGTACACCAACTTCTGCACTCAAAAATCCATCGACAATCAGCTCGGTCTTCATTATCTTGAAAAACTGAATTGAGTATGTGGCATATAAAATCCATCTACGCTAAAAATCTTTGCTCGTTCCTTGAATTGCAGTACGCTCCAAAACAAGGCGAAGCAACACTGATATTTGGCAACAACCTTGACAGTGATTCCCAGAACTCAAATGGTTCCGGGAAATCGGCGCTTATCGAGGCCATTTCCATTGCTTTGACCGGCGAACCATTGCGCAAGGTCAATACTGACGAAATAATCAATGACACTCAGGACGCTGCCGTTGTATCATTGGTTCTATTCAATACAGTGCTTAATGAGCAGATGACCATTAAGCGCATGTTCTCTCGTAAGCAGCCTCAACTCATTCAGGTTTGCCGACAGACCGGCCCATACGATTGTGATGTTGAGGAGGTGCGTCAAGCAACTGTCGCTGATTATAACAAATATATCCTTGACCAGATCGGTTTGACAAAAGACGACATATTTGCGAACTTCATATTGACAGCTCGCAAGTACAAGTCATTTCTCTCCAGCTCTGATAAAGAGAAAAAGGAAATTATCAATCGCTTCAGCAACGGCGTGTTAGTCGATGAGTCTATTGAAAAACTCCACGAAGACATGGTGCCGGTCCAGAAGGAAATGGGCGCAGCAGAAAAAGAGGTGGCGTCATGCACCGGTAGCGTTGAAGCCTTGGCCGCAGAAATCGAGAAAGTCATAAATGAATCGGCAGACCGTAAGGCCGATACTGAATCCCGGATTCAAAATTGGAAGACGTTGATTTCAGAGAATCGTGCTGCCATTCGCTCAAACAATGATTCCATTTCAAAGCTGGAAGACTATCTTGACAACTTGGATGTCCTCGATGAAGGGATGCAAGCCTTGGAGAAAGGAAAATCAAGCGTTGAAGAATTGCTCCAGACTATTTCTGATCGCTTCAAGACAGTAGAGCTATCTTTGACAACTGATTTCGCTCAAACCATACAGCAGCTCCACACTCAGATGAAAGAGGCGAAAGAAACTGCAAAGCGCGTCTCCGATGAGGTCGCTAAAATGCGTATCTCATTGACTGACTTTGAGACTGAGTATAACAAGACCAGTCAATCTCTTCGCACTCAGCAAGAGGAGAATGAGGCCAATCGTGACAAGTGTAATGATCGCATCAAAAAACTGACCGCTGCTGTTAAGCGAATCCAGAATAAAGGCGATCAGCTCTTAGAATCCCAACGCTCAAAGAATCGAGAAAAAACAACTCTGGAAAATCAGCTTGCCGGTGTCATCCAGTGCCCGAACTGCAATCACGAGTTTACTCTTGGAGCAGACTTGGACATAGCCGCTGCTCGTGCAAATTTGTCTGTCGTTGTTGCTGAATTGGCTCAGCTTTCTAAAGACATTGCCAATAACGATGCAGAATACAAAACAACAGTGGCCGATGGTAAAAATGAGCGAGAGATTGAAACGGCACTGGAAAAAGAACGTCGTAAAATCGTTGCCGACATTGCTTCGGCAGAGGAGGACATCGAGCGTACACGTCGAGAGTGCGCCCAATATGAGAAGAGGATTGAAGAAGCTCAGGCCCTCGTGTCGGAACTACAAGACAAGCAATCCAAAATTCGCAAACGTATTTTCGATGAGGTATTTGAAATTATAGATGATGCCTTCAAAGGTTCTGAAAATCAAATTAAATCATTGAACCGAGACATCGAGGTATCTAAGGGTGCCATTCAGTCATACGAAAAAGCAATTGAGGATGCACAAAATACGACTGAAGAAAATATCATTGACTCGCTCAAAAAAAGTAAAGAGCAACATCAGGAAAATCTTCAGGCCGCGATTGCTAAAAAGAATGAAATAGAAGGGCGTTTGAACGAACTTAATGCCCAGGAAGCGACATTTATCGAGTTCAAAACTTATCTCGCCAACACAAAAATCAATGCTATCGCCCAGATAACAAATGGTTTTTTGGAGACGATCGGCAGCGACATAAGGGTTGCGCTTTCCGGATATACAATTCTTAAATCCGGTAAAGTTCGCGACAAAATTTCAGTTTCCCTTTTAAGGGACGGTGTTGACTGTGGCTCATTTGAAAAGTTCTCTGCCGGAGAACGAGTACGAGTAGAGCTCGCCAGCATCCTCAGCATGAATCAATTGACGAATTTGAACTGTGAGGAGGGCAAAGGTCTTGACCTTCTTATTGCTGACGAGGTTCTTGATAGCGCCGATGAGCAGGGCCTCGCAAGCGTATTCAACGCCCTCAACAAGACACAGCTCACTTCATTAGTGGTTAGTCATGGCCAAGTGCATGAAGGCTACCCCAACAAAATCACTATTGTGAAACAAAATGGGGTTTCTTCAATCTATGACACCAACCAATGAAAAATTAACCAGAGATCAGGTTGCCGCCCTTGACATTGCCACACATACAGGCTTTTACTGCGTTAATGAGCGTGGCACATGGAATTTTACCGAATCTATGCGCCGCAATAACAACAAGCAGCACAAGGCTTTCCGTGACACCCTGATTGATTTCATCCAGCGCAATGGTATCAGACAAATCGTTGCTGAGGATGTAAGTGTAAACAATCACTTTACCGATACCCGAAAACTCTCAGAGTTTAGAGGCATACTTATGGAGGTTTGCGATACCCTCGACCTCCCGGAACCGCACTTCATCAATCCGGCCACTATCAAGAAATTTGCGACTGGTGACGGTCACGCAGACAAGGCTAAGATGATGAAGTTCTGTGAGTTCCGATGGCAAATTGAGCCCGGCGATGATAACGAAGCCGACGCAATTCACATATTCTTCTGTTACATCAAGCGGTTCAACTTGTAAGCGATGTCATTAACCAATCAAAATCACATTCCCGGAAAAGAAGCCAAGAAGCATAAAAAAGCTCTTGACAAGCACCTCAGAGAGTTTTTCAAACTTCTGGATTCTCACCCCAAGCCTTCAGACGAGAAGGTTCGAGCTGAGTTCGTAAGACATGAAGCAGAGTGGCGGCTTTACTGCACTCAGCACCGTCTTCACGCACGTGTAGCAGAATTGTTTAATGCTAACGTGTCGCTCGAATGGGAAAGAAAGTACACCCGACAGCCCAAACAGTAGATGTCGAGTGTGACCCCGAAGTAATCGCCCGCAGAACAGCTCTCTTCAACAAGTATATCCACCCATTTATCAATATGATATTCAAGCTGTGCAAGGAGTACAGCTGGAGTCCGGATAATGTTGAGGAGAACTATTCTGAGGTGATGATTAACTTCTATCGCAGAATTGAAACTTACGACACTACACGTCCTATCAGGGCTTGGATCCATACTTGTGTGAAACATCAGGTCTGGGCTTGTGAAAAGCAGCGCCAGGCTCATAACAATAAGGATTACGACAATGACATAGAGGATTATGAAGAAGAATTGTTGGCAGATGACCATGTAAGCAGTAACGTCATGGGCGTAGACAACTGGCGCCAGCACTACAACTCTGATATAGTTGAGGTGCTGGAAGAATTGAAACCACGTCACAGAGATGCCCTGATACTACAGGAATCAGGCTATTCTCTCAAGGAGATTGCTGAGATTGAGTTTGCCAAAGGTTCTCTTAAATCCCCGAACATAGAAACAATCAAGAGTCGGCTACGGTTGGCTCGCCAACACCTTAAAAACAATATAACCAAAGATGGTCAGCGAATACCTCGTCAAACAGACCCTGAAGATGTTCTATGAGATTGCATCCAAGCTCATACTTCCAGGATATAGGTTCCCCAAAGGAGGAGAGCCTACGAGGGTTATGCGCACTGCCCTTCAGAGGTTAGAGCATAGATATGGCACTTTGACAGCTCAGAGAGTTGTGGACTATATTATTTGCTCAGCTTATGCTTTTAAGGATAGAGGCTCAGATTGGAAATTCAATCAGGTGTTTGGCCCAAAGTCTATGGAGCGTTTCAATACTGACAAGGGTCGTATCTATTATGAGAACAAGTGGCTTGAATCTGAAAATCTCAGCAGAGCATCATTGCTCAATCTGATAGTTGATCGTAGCGAACATCCCAAGGCAAAATTCATCTATATGCCAAGCGAGGAGGACACTAAATTGAGGCTGTTGAATCATGAGGTTGGATTCATTATTTGCCAGACATCTACACTGGGATGGTCGCCTTTGTCTGAGGCTTGCTCGGAGTGCGAATTTGTAGAAAAATGTAAGCAAGAGACCCAAAAAAATTATCCGGAAATCTTCCGGTTGAGAATAGAATATGTCAGCAAGCAATAAAACCAATGTGCTTTCGGAAGAGTTCATCGAAGACCTATTCGTCACTTGCATTGAGGACAGCTATATTCTTTCGATGGTATGCGAGCATCTGGAAGAGGAACACCTTCCAGACCGCAATACTGCTGCGGTACTAAAAGCTTTTAAGGAGTATTATAGGACATACAGACGTGTGCCGAATTACTCCATTATTCAGCAAAAGCTCGCTGGAAAGAATGGAGCGTTACGCTTTTGGAAAGAAGCGTATGACAATGGAGAAGCCTTTGCTACCGATGAATGTTTAGGACTTTTGGAAGAATATCTTAAACGAGTAGAGTTCCAGAAAGCCTACAAGAAAGTCGGAGAAGTTTACAACAAGGAGGGATTGGAGAGCGCCCAGCAATTACTGGCGAAACACGTTGACTGGATGCGGACATTTTCTCTGACTGAATCAACATACACCGATGTAATTGATACATTTACAACCCGGCACATTCAGAATCGAGCTAAGAACAATGCTCGTGGTGCCATCAGGTCTATAACTCGTTTTTACATTGATGAGTTAGACAATCTTAACCAAGACCGCGACCTTCGAGGACAGCTTACTTGTATATTGGCCCCGACCGGTGTTGGTAAAAGCCATGCTTCTCGATGGATAGGTTCCCAAGCTTGTATCGACGGCTTCAATGTGCTTCACTTCCAGTTAGAAGGTAGCCGAGAAGAAGTAGAAAATGCCTACTCAGCGGCCCTGGTGGCCTGCAATGCCTATAGCTATGAGAAAGGCTTCATCAAGGACAAGGATATGGACATCTTTGCCAAAGAGATTGAGGATATAGCCGGAAAACTGTTTGTCCGTAGTTATCCTAAGTTCAATCAGCACGTTTCGACAATAAACATCAAGGAAGCCATAGCTGAGTTTCGCAAAAACTACAACGTCAAGCCCGACATCGTTGTGATTGACTCAATGGATCTTCTGACCGATTCATCAGGTAGAAAGTATGGTGATAGCGGAGAGCGTCTGAAACGTATCGCTGTAGCCAATGACCTCAAAGATATTGCCAGTGAAGAAGAGGTCTGGGTGGTTGTGACCTATCAGGCCCGCATTGAAAATCCTGATTGGGTTAACGATGAGAAGAACGTACTGACAGAATATTTCTCTTCTGAAGCGAAGGGTATTGCCCAGCCGCTGACTCACTTAATCACCCTCAATCAAAGCGCCAACGAAAGACGAGAAAAGACAATGCGCATACATGTGGCTAAGAGCCGGTTCTTTTCCAAGGGAGATACTATAAAGATTGCCACGGACTATGACCATGAAAGATTTTTTGACAGACAACGCACAGCCAACCTTTAAGACAACAGGATTTTATGTATATAAGCAGAGAGGACAAGGAATTTTTAATTCGTGAGCTCCAGACGGAACTTCACGCAAGACTGGATGGCGGTCGTAAGAACATCATCGTACCAGAGTGTATATGGTGTGGCAAGACCGGCGGCAAGCTTGGCATATACGTTGGGCCGGAGAAGAATGGAAAAGTTTTCGGTATGGCCCATTGTTTCTCTTGTGGTCGAACTTGCAAGGACATCAATCGCTTTGTCGAGGAAATTGGTCGCTCTGATCTCCAGATTCGGGAAACAGCTACATTCACATCGGTTGAGGTGCCGGAGTTTTTCACTTTGGATGAAGAAGAAATTGATGATGAGCTGGCAATTGTAGAAATGCCGGAATCGTGGAAACGATGCTTCAGAAACCCATATCTGAAATCTCGTGGGTTTACTACTGATGACTTCCAGTATTTCCCTGTCGGAACAACTCGTGGACTGAACTTCAAATTTGATGACTATGTAGTGTTTCCCATATATGATGATGGGGACATTGTAGGCTATGTGTCCCGCCATGTGTGGGGCAAGCATGACATTGACGAATACAATGACCGGGCCAAACGTAACGGCAAATATCAGATTCGCCGGTACAATAATAGCACCGAGAATGATTTTGTCAAGCTCCTCTATAATTACGATGCAATCATAGAAGATGAAACCGATACTGTAATATTGGTCGAGGGTGTGTTCGATGTGATTGCATTGACTCGCAAACTGGATTTGTATGATAACCACCGCATAGTGCCGGTTTGCACCTTTGGAAAGAAGATAAGCGACACCCAGATTTTCAAGCTGCAAAACAAGGGTGTAAAAGATATTATCATCGGCTATGACACCGATGCTTCAGATGCCATTAACGTGGCCGCAGACAAGTTGAACGAGTATTTTGACAATGTAATGATTGCAAAGCTCGTAGGTGAAGGTAAGGACTGGGACGAATCGGATTTCTGGTCAATATATGATACCTTCTCAGAATCTCTCTATACCCCCATTGAATATAAACTGAGCAACGTAGATGGCAAAATCTAATCGAATTACCGAGCTGTACGACTGGTTGGATGCCAACAAAATCCGATACTCAATTGTAGATTCGGATGTTGTTGAAATTCCGGGGTTTGGTAAGGCATACTTCCAAGACACCCAGCGAGCATCGTATAATTCCATCTTCCGCAAAGACATGGACGGCAACCTGATTTTCAACAGTCTTGTGCGTCCGGAAGAACTGCTGAATGATGGAATCGAATATATCGTCTTCAAATTTGGCGACAATTTCTACTACCACAATGTAAATAAGGAGTTTACCCTCAATATCCTCAAATATGTAGGAGAGAGAGTAGAACTCAAACATAAGGTTCCCTTTGTCAATCTGGGGGTGCATACTCCGTTTGAACTGCTTAACGGGAGTTTCATGCCGGAAGAATGGATTCGGAAAGCCAAATATCTGGGTCATTCAGCGCTTGGAGTATGTGACTACAATACAATGGCTGCTTGCTTTATCTTCCAGAAAGAATGTGACGCAGCCGGAACCAAGCCTATATTTGGATATTCGCTTACGGTCGAAGCTGAGGGGTTCAAATTCGGTGCCAAAGTATATGTGCAAACTCAACGTGGCTTCCGCAACCTTCTCCGTATTCAGAAGGCGATAATGGTTGACAATGTAGAGAATAAAACTATCGACATATCTGAGTTGCTGAATCGTGCAGAAGGTAATGCTCTGGTTCTTGACAAATATGCTCCAGTATCATTTGCCGAGCATCTGGACATCATAGACACGTTGACTAAGGCTTTCGATAGGATTTACTACCAAGTAGATCTGTCGGAATACAAAGCAGAGCGCATCGACATCAAGGTATTAGAGGCAACCAAGGCATACTTCCAGAACTGGTACCGTAATGAATATATGCCTCGCCCAATATTGCTGAGTGATTGCTATTATCTCGACCAGTCAGACGCAAAAAACAAAATCATACTCAATAAAGTGGCACAGGGGGCCGCCCATGAGCAGAGCAACGACCAGTATTTCAAGGATGCTGATGAACACTACGCATTGTTTGAATCGCTGTTCGACAACAGCAACTGGGATATTGGTTTTCTGTTTAATGAGTGCGCGGCCAACACATTCACGATTGCAGACAATGCAGTGGGCCGGATGGGCACTACAAGGAACTATATGCCCAAATACGATATGACTTCTGAGGAAATGAAGATGTATGGGACGGTTCACAACATGTTCAACCAGATCCTTGAAGATGGCCTTCAGCGTCTGGCCCCAAAGGACAAAATTGATGAATATAGAAAGCAGATGGAGTATGAGAAATATATCATCGAATCCACCGACAACGTGGACTATCTGCTGGTGCAGTATGATACCTGTAACTGGGCCCGCAAGAACAATATTTTCGTAGGGTGTGGCCGAGGTTCTGCTGCCGGCTCTCTGCTCCTCTACCTGCTTGGTATCACCCTTATCGACCCAATCAAATATGGACTCATCTTTGAACGATTCCTCCTCCCAGAACGTGCCGGACTCGCACCGGCAGACACCACCGTTATCGGTGAAGATATTGAGACAACTAATTGCGTCCAGATATGCCTTGAATGTGGCAGAACGATTCTTTTGGACGCCGACGCGGAGCTCTTGGTTAGACGAGATGGGAGCGAAAGACCCATTAGAGTCTATGCCGACGAACTGAAAGAAGATGACGACATCATCTTCGACAACAAAGATTTACTTTTCACAATCAACGAGTTATAATTATGGTACTTACAGACGAAATGAGTCGTGCCTTCCAGATCATTGAAGAGACGACTGACAACCTTTTCATAACAGGAAAGGCTGGCACCGGGAAGACCACATTCCTGAAGTACATAGTTGAAAACACCCATAAGAATATCATTGTCGCCGCCTCAACTGGGATTGCGGCCATCAATGCCGGTGGTGTTACGTTACATAGTCTGTTTGGAATCCCACTGGAGCCTCAGGGCCCCAACATGCCAATCAAGGGGCGCCTTTATCCGGACAAGTGCAAGCTCTTTGGTATGCTGGACACGCTTATCATAGACGAAGCCAGCATGGTGCGCCCTGATGTCCTCGATTATGTGGACCGAAAGCTTCGCCTGTATCGACTGAATGATTTGCCTTTCGGAGGCGTTCAGATTATCTTGTTCGGGGACCTCTTTCAGTTGCCTCCGGTTATCAAGAAGAGCGAGGCTGAAATCCTGAAGGAGTGGTATAAAGGCAACTATTTCTTCCATTCTCATGCACTGAGAGAAGATGGGTTTCATATCATCGAGCTGACACAAGTCTTTCGCCAGAAGGATGAGAGATTTATCAACATGCTGAATCGTATCAGAGAATATCAGCTGTTGCCTATGGACATTGACGACCTCAGTGAGTTGCGAGATAGCCGTCAGAGCAAGAATTTTTCAACTCATGCCATCCATATCTGCTCCCTTCGACGAGACGCAGACAAAATCAACGCCCAAATGATTGGAGAGGCCACACACGTTTTCCCGGCAGTATTCAAAGATGCGTTCAATCAGAAAAATGCGCCATGTGACATCAACCTCAAACTTCGGGAAGGTGCGCGAGTAATGACTCTCACAAACGATTCCAAACAGGGATTCTACAATGGCTCTATGGGCACTGTGGTATCGATCACACAAACTAAGATTGGCGTACTTCTTGATGACGGCCACGAGGTTTCTATCGAGCCCTACACTTGGACTGACCGCGAATATCAGGTCAATGGGAATGAAATAAAAACCATTGAGAAAGGAAGCTGCACCCAGTTCCCTCTGACTCTCGGCTGGGCTATCACAATTCATAAGAGCCAGGGTCTGACATTCGATAACATTGTCGTTCATTGTCCGTATGTCTTCGCTCCAGGTATGCTCTATGTGGCCCTTAGTCGTTGCACTTCGATGGAAGGCATCGTCACCGACTTCTTCATTAGCCGTAAAGCCATCAAGGTAGACAATGAGCTTATGGCCTTCAATAAGGTCTGCCAGACCAATGAAAATAAATTTAATCTGGACGTTTATCGCGCCCTTTGCAGATATATGGGATATGAGAATAATTAACGTCACGCTACTTAGACCGAAAGAGCCAATTATGGCCCTTGACTGTTTCGTGGATTCAGGTTATGTCAAGGCAGAGCATGGATCTCTTCCTGATGTGGACAATGATTTTCAGTCAGACAAACGACAGGAAGTCAAGGAGTACATCGAGCGTCGTTACAACCATGATGGCAAGCAGCGAGTGTTCTCTGCCGGTACATTTACCACTCTCAAAGCAAAGGCTGTTATCAAGGACGTGGCCCGCACAATGCGTATCAGCCCATCTTTGGTCAATTATCTCACGGCCATATTTGAAGATGATGGTGCCAGCTATACTGACATTTTCAAACTTGCCGCTACCAATCGCAAAGTTGCCAAGTTCATTCACGATTATCCTCAACTTTTCGAGGACATTCGTACACTGATGTTTCAGCCTCGTTCCAGCTCGGTTCATGCTTCAGCACTCCTTGTAACACCCGATGAAATGGACGGTGAAGATGTTGAGTGCTTTGACTTCGTGCCTATCAAGAAAGTAGATGATATTCTCGTCAGCGAGAATAGCGGATACGACCTTGATGAACTGGGCCTGCTGAAGAACGACTGTCTTGCCACCAAAGAGCTTTCAAAACTTCACCAGACCTTTGATTTGGTCAACCAACATTACAATGCCGGACTCACAATGGAAGGCGTTGTGGAGAGTGATTTATCAGATGAGCGCACCTATGAGTTGCTTCGTCAAGGCTATACTCAAAACGTGTTCCAGCTTTCTTCAAGAGGTATGACCAAATTCCTTATAGAGATGCAGCCCACCTGTATTCACGATCTTATCGCCGCTAATGCGCTCTATCGTCCGGCTACTCTGGAGAATGGTTCAACAGAGGCATATGTGGACCGGAAAAAGGGACTTGTTGCTCCTACGTACCTTTGGGGTACTTACAACGCTCTGAACGACACTTTTGGTCTGATTACCTATCAAGAACAAGTGGCTCAGATTGCCCGTGAGGTTGGTGGTTTCTCATTAGGTGAGGGCGTGAAGCTCGTCAAATTCATCTCGAAGAAAAAGACCGAGAAGATTCAGGCAATGCGTGATAAGTTCCTAAAAGGAGCGGAAAAGAATGGCTGTCCTATCGAAGACGCTATCGCAATCTGGCAGCAAATCGAAGCTTGTGGTTCATATCTTTTCAATAAGTCTCATGCAACCGCCTATGCCGTCACCTCTTACATTGGAGCATACCTAAAAGCTCAATATCCCACAGCTTTCTATACGGTTGCTCTTGAATGGGCCGACGACAAGGAGCTTGTGCCTATAATGTCGGAAATGGAGGCTTGTAGTAAAGCCAAAGTGGTTTCTCCAGACATCAACAAGAGTGAGATGAATTTCTACACTGATTATGAAACCGACCAAATATTCTGGTCACTTTCCAGAATCAAGACGGTTGGGGCCAAAGCTGTGGATTGGATTATCAACGAGCGCAATAAAAACGGTAAGTTCACCAGTATCACCAACTTTATTGAGCGAATCTTCAAATACAAGCTGAAGAAGTATCAATACTGGGATGACCCGGACAATGAGGATGAGATTCAGCGTTGCCCGGTCAATGCCCGTCATGTCCTCAATCTCATACTCGCCGGTTGTTTTGATAAGGTTGAACAAGCCTATTCGGTTGTGGAACGCTATGCCATCGTCGAGAAAGCTGCTGACACACTGGGGTTTGAAATCAAGTCTAAGGATTTTCCTGAAGATTTGATCGGCAAACACTACTTCTGGTCTCAACAGCAAATCAAGGTATCCGGGCTTGGAGCCATTGACTATAAACGTATATACGACAACAGCGCCATCAAGGAGCAGATTCGTGGCCGAGCTTCATACACCACTCTCAAAGACACAATGAGCGATGATAAAGATGGTCGCAGGGCCGCAATCGCAGCAACCATAGTCGAGATGGAGGAAAAGAAATTCACAAGTAAGAAGACCGGCGAACAAGAGATATTCTGTAAAATCACCCTTCAGCAGAACAACGATATGGCCGAGTTGGTGATATGGCCGGATGAATATCGCAATGCCCGTGCATTATTGGCCGGAGCAAAAAACAAATTGATCATCTGTATGGCCCAGATTCGATATAGCGATTATGTAGGTCACAATAATCTCCAAATGACACGAAACAATCTCTTTGAAATCTTATGACTAAGATAGTATTCATTCCGACAATAGTTTGCGTCGTAGGGCCATCAGGATGTGGCAAGACCACTATGGCTCGTGTGGTTGAAGGAGCGCTCGATATTCCCATGCTTGTTTCTTACACCACAAGACCCAAACGAGATAACGAAATAGAAGGTGTCGATCATCATTTCGTTACTGAAGACCAGATGCCGCCGAAAGAAGAAATGTTGGCTTACACCAATTTCGGTGGCTACCATTACTGGATGCCGTTTTCTGAAATTCCTTATACCGGTACTGGCGTATGTACCTACGTTATCGACGAGAAAGGTCTCCAGATGCTGAAAGAGCAATACTCTGATCAATTCATCGTAAAGAGCATCCTCGTCAAGCGAAACAAAAAGTTCTTGGTTGAGCAAGTAGGACAAGAGCGTGTAAAGCGTGATCGAGATCGCATCTCAATTCCAGAAAAAGACTACGACTATGTTGTAACAAATAATGGTCGTATCGATGACTTCCTTATCAAATCGTTGAACATTTTTAGACAGTTCATATAATGGCAGCACCTACACAAGAAAATCCGATATTGGTAGCGTTTACCCTCGACTTTGAGACCGGTGGTCTCAAATGTCAGACCTCAGCCTGCACTCAGATAGCAATTCACGCTACACGCCTTGACACATTTGAGAAAATTGGCTCTTATGTAAGCTACATAGCTCCTTATGACCGTAAAGAGGTTGCCGGAGCCGCAAAAAAACGTAAAATCCTAAAATCCAAATACGAAGATGATCAGGCGACACCTATGGACTATGAGCCCAAAGCCCTGGAATATTCGGCAATCACAATGGATATGCTGGAGAGCTATGGTAAACCTATCGATGTCGTGGCAAAAGAAGTTCTCCAGTTTATCATCGGCAATACCCCCAAATGCCCTCGTAACATGAAACCGTTCCTTATCGGCCAAAATATCGGCTTCGATGAAGGCTTCTTCTGTCAGATGATGGAGTATGCGGGCTTAATGCCGGAGGTTAAGAAGGTTCTTCGTGGGCACGAGGACTTCTACGGCAACTGGCACCCGCTTTGCCTCGACACAATTATTCTTGGACAGCTTGCTCTTTGCCATCTGCCAAATATCAGCTCATACAAACTGGAAATCATGTGTGAGAATCTGGACATTGAGCTTGATGACGCTCACGATGCTGATGCTGACGTGTCGGCCACCACAAACGTAGCGGCTGTTCTCACCCAGCGAATGAGGAGCATAGGCGGTGAGTATGAAGGCGATGACCTTGCTATATCCAAGGCCGAAAAATCTCGTAAACATTTCAAAATATAACAGATATGGCAGAACAGATTCAAGAGGGCTCATACTCTCAGGTTGACGAGCCCATCGTCAAATTCCGCATCAACTCCGACCGCATAGTCCGGGAAATAATCAATCCGGACATCAATCAAGTCCTGGTTCATATTTCCGGTTACGACCTTCATATTGACTTCAATATGCAGTTCCTTAAATCGGTCGAAGATGTTGAGGCAGCTTGCAGTGGTATTGCCCAGCTCTTCCGAGAGGTGATTATGACCAAATTGCTTGAAGGTAATAAACAATCTGACTGAAAAACGACTATTCGTTAATGAAGAGTATATGGACTAACCTTACTCTTGATTAACGAATAGCGTTGACAATGGAAAAAAGCAATCAACTTACAGAACAGGAGAAGCTTTTCTGTGACCTCTACGCAAATGGCGAGGCCCCGTTTGGCGGCAACGCATCAAGATGTTATCAGGAAATATTCGACGATAAAACCCGGCTTGCAAAAAGTCGTGCGGCCCGTATGTTAGCTCGTCCGGAGATTCAGGAATATCTGCAATCTCTTGACGAGCTACCCTATGAAGAAGCCAAATACATGAAGACCTTCTTACGTGAAAACTTGAAAAGCATTATCGAGGAGTGCGCTCAGGCAGAATATAGAGACCGAAAGGGTACGATGCTATCACCGGCTGCACTGAGAAGTGTAGCGGTTAATGCTTCCAAGGCATTGATGGACCTATATCCCGTAAGGGAAGCTCAGGTCAGCAAAATCAATATCGATGGCGCCGGTGAAGGTGGAATTACCTTTAACGTGATCATGCCCGACCAAAGTAAAATGGAGACAACGGAGGACTGATTATGCTGGAGACCATATTAGCTATAGTGGGAAGTCTTGGCGGCATAACCGGTTTGGTGTCTTTATTTTATGTCAAGCAAGAACGCAAATCAAAAGAGTTGGACAATGAAACCAAAGATATAGACAATGAAGCCAAGCAATCCGAAGAGTGGCGCAAGTTATACGAAGAAGAACGTGAGTGCTGCGTACAGGCTCGCAAAGACTATGACGAAACAATTAAAGAGAAGGACGCCAAAATCGACTCTCTTTATGCCGAAATTTCCAACCAGAGAAATCAAAAAGCAGAGCTTCATAACAAAATCGCTGAGATGACAGTTGAGCTGACAAAACTTCGACTACTCAAGTGCGAGGCCGTTAATTGCATAAATCGTAAACCTCCCACAGGCTATTAACAATGAAACCAGGGGATACAATCATTATCTTGCCATCTCAGTCATTGATAGACCTCAGACTGGAGGCTCTTGCCGGTTTGACCGCTGAAATCATAGAGGTCAATGGTACGTTTGATCACATCAAAGGATGCTGGGTCGCACTTCCAGGGAAATATCTTGGAGAGCGTGAATGGTATATCCCCTATAATTCTATAGGTATATGAAACTAAACTCCTTTATTGGCGGGTGTCTGACAACAGTTATTGTCTTTGCAGGCACCGCTCTGATTTTCCGTGGGTGTCAAAATTCTCCTGTGGTTACAGATACCAAAGAAACCACTGAGATAGCACGAGACACCATACCAATATTCATCGATACACCTATGCCGAGGGACAGCACTGTCCTTCGGTATGAAACAATCAAGATTCCGGTATATGACACAATACGACCTGCCGTCGCTGACATACTTGTAACAGACAGCATATCTGTCGAAATCCCTATCACCCAGAAACTGTATCAGGATTCTACCTATCAAGCCTGGGTTAGCGGATACCATCCGGCGCTTGATAGTATAAGGATATTTCAGCCTGTAACCACAATTACACGTACAATCACCAATACCGAAGTTCGATACAAGACTAAGCGTTGGGGCGTCGGAGTACAGGTTGGTATCGGAATGACTCCGAACAAGGTCGAGCCGTATGTGGGAATAGGCGTGACTTACAATATCCTGACATGGTGAAGCAACAGTGCCAGCATCTGCACAAAAAGCAGACTGAGCACCTTAAAAAAGGAAGAAGGTGGAGAAGGTTCTTGAGGGCTTGCTTCATCTTCATTTACAACATTACCACCAGGACAAACGTTAATATTTCAAAGAGCACTGTTTTTAAGTGCTTGAAAATTTGCGGCAACGAAATATTTGTGGTAACTTTGCGGAACAATAACTAAAAGACAAATTGATATGGAAACGACAAACACAATCCGAATCCCCAATCCTTCGAGGGAGTTGGTCGCTTTCATAAAGGAAGCGCAGCAAGAAAAGAAGGAGCGCATGAAAAGAATCTGTGATAAATATCGTAAACTTATTCACGGATAATGGAATCTGTAGAAACTCTAATTCCCGATAATGAGGGCAATCATTTAGTGGTTGTCCTCAATTTTTATGAAGAAGGTCAAAAGACTGATACATTTCAGATACCTTCTGAATTTTCCAAACTTGAAATCGCAGACATCGCAATAGAAAAACTGAATCTTGACCAACCGTTAGGATTAAGAGCTTTCTATAGAATGTGTCAATGGCTGGTCGAACAGTTCGAACAGTTCCCAAATGCAGTATTTTCGTTTATCTGTTCCACCGATCCCTTGGAAACAAATCATAAGGGTATAGCTCCTGAACAGTATCGTTGGAACTTGTTTGAATATTTCTATAAGCATAACATTGACATACTTAAAAAACTTGGCATCGAATCGAGAGACATTATTGTTGGGCCTGATGGCTATCAATCATTCGCCAGAGTCTTTTATCGCACATCGCACGCTCCTGTCATTCATTTAGTAATCGCTCATCTTGAAAGTAAATATCACTGATAGCAACCTGGCTTAACCTTTAGGGCCTGAATCATTGTGGTTCAGGCTTATTTTTTTTGATGCAAAATTCCCCCGGCAACCAACTCTCAGGTCTATTCTTAGATGAAAATGAATTTCAAGGACATGAGAATTATAATCGACAATGGCCACGGAATCGATACTCTGGGCAAAGAATCTCCGGATAAAATGCTTAGGGAGTATGCTTGGACTCGCGAAATAGCCAAGCGTCTTGAGGCAAGACTTAAAACACTTGGCTTTGACGTCCAGCGTATCACCCCTGAAGAAAAAGACATATCTATCACTACACGTGTCAACCGTATCAACACTATATGTAAAACCGTCGGTGCTAAAAACGTGTTGCTGGTATCAATTCACAACAATGCCGCAGGTAATGGTGGATGGGGTGCCGCAAAAGGATTCAGTGTATTTGTTTCCAAGAACTCCTCAGCGAACTCCAAGAAATGCGCTTCTATCTTCACCGATGAAGCTATTGCTCGAAATATGATGGGCAACCGCTCTATCCCGGCTTGCAAATATTGGACATGGAGCTGGACAACCAAAGACATCAGTATCCTTAAAAATTCTAATTGTCCGGCAGTTCTTACCGAGAATGGTTTTATGGACAACAAAGAAGAATGTGCTTGGTTACTCTCGGAGGAGGGTAAAGAACAGTACGTTGGCCTTCATGTTGCTGCTATCACCAAATACGTCAAATCACTAAACTCGTAAACTAAGAATATGGAACTGAACATTATCGACCGTATCTACATCCCATCTATTCTGCCTCAAGAGAACACCTTCATGGATTTCAACCTGAAGCGTGGCATCGTCAACAAGGTCGCTCTCACTAAAGAAGACGCTGAGAAATACAACATCAAAGAAGACACCGAGAACCGGCGTACAACCTGGGACATCGAAGCCGACCGTAACAACCCTCTCATCGTGGATTTCTCTCGTGCGGAGCTTGACTACCTCAAGGCTGCTTGCGAGAATATGGCCGACAAGCCCGCTCCCGACAATCTTTGGGCCACTGTCGAGAAGATCTACGCAGCCGCCGCTGAGTAACAAAGGATTTTTTCTTGCTCCCTTTATATTCATAAATCCCCGAAGCGCATCCACTCCAGTTGGGTGCGCTTCACTTATATATATGCTCATTTTTAACCTCTTAAAGATTGACAAGGGCTATTCTTCATAAAAAGAAATTATGAAGAAAGAATTTGATAAGTCCACCCGTGGCAAGGCAATAGGTTTTCTGGTATGGTTCAGAAATCAGTATGGCACATGGACCTCAGACACATATTATAAAATGGCCGAGAAATATGGCCAATGCAATTATGGCACTTGTCGGAACCTTATCTTGGAACTGATTGAGGCCGGTTATATGACCGTATGGAACGACGGCACACGTAAGCGTAGGTTCTACATCAACGATAAAAAGTATAATGAATTAGTCAACCCTTTCATCTTCCAGCGTAATGATTCCAGGATTGAAGGCGCCCAGTAACCTTAAAATTAACTTTGCGCCTTCGCCAAGACAATATGAGGTATGGAAAAATCTTCAGCCGGAGTGTCCCGATTGTGGTGGCAAAGTTGTTCAGGTACAGACTGGGATTGACCGAAATGGCAACCCTGTCTACACTTCTGTATGCGAAAAATGTGGAAATAACAACATTCCCCAGATGATTCTTTGCGGTGGCGCGGCAGGCGGCGGGAAATCGTACTTGGGAAGCTGTTGGCTTATAAGTAGTTGTCTTAGGTGGGGCGATATGCGCATGGTTGTTGCTCGTAAGACCCTCAAAAGCTTGCGAGAATCTACATGGAACACTATCCAGTCAGTAGCAAAATCTTGGGGCCTGGAAGAACAGGTACACTATAAAATCAACAATCTCTCAGGAGAAATGATATTCTGGAACGGTTCCAGAATCATTATGAAGGAGATGGCTTACTCCCCAAGTGACCCGGATTACCTCCGCTTCGGTTCATCGGAGTTTAGCGGAGCCTTCGTCGATGAGGTAGGTGAGGTTGATCAACGAGGTGTGGACGTGCTTTTTTCTCGTATTCGTTGGAAGGTGGCCGATACATTCCGAGTGCCCAAAATGCTTATGTCAACCAACCCCTGTCTTGGCTGGGTGCGCGATAGATTTGTACTTGACGAAAACGCCGAGCCGGTAGTGTGTCGTCCTAACGAAATGTATATCCCTTTCAGCGTTTACGACAACCCGGATAAGAACTTCGTGAACGCTTATGTGTCGGCATTATATAAGATTTCTGACCCCAGTGTGCGTGAGCGCCTCCTATTCGGTAACTGGCTGTATGTCGATGTGAATGACGCGGCCTGCTACTGGAAGTTTGATGGCGCCAAACATTTGATTGACGGACTGCGCGATTCTAAATACGACCCTCTCAAGCCCCTTATTCTCAGCTTTGACTTCAACGTAGCCCCTTATATGAGCTGTCTTATGACCCAGATTGACTATGAGAATAAAATAGTCTATATACTTGAAGAGGTCAGAGGATTGCCGGAGGATAAGGAAAATAACACGCCAAAGTTTGCTGAAAAAATCAAGCGAAAAATACTTGCAATGGGCCATACCGGAGGCATCGTAGTGACTGGCGACCCAGCCGGATTACAGCGCAGCACGACAACTGAAGATGGAGTAAATAATTATACCATTCTGCTCTCAATTCTAAATACTGCCGCACAACTAAGGGCCAAGAAAAAGCTTCTCAGCAAACAACCGTCTCAGATTACCCGGTTGGAATTTGTCAACAACATACTTGATGGGTATCAAGGCTGGCATATTCTTATAGACCTCAAATGCCGTAAACTTGTTGAGGATCTTATCAATCAGAGAAAGGAAATGGATGGCTCTAAATCCAAAGCCAAAGTGATGGACCCCAGGCTTGGCATAAAATATGAAAAGTACGGACACTTTTCTGACACCCTTGACTACCTTTTGGTACTATTCTTAAATGAACCCTGGAGGAAATTCAACGCCAGCGAAAACTCCGGTATAACAACTTTCAATGGCACTCCAATATACGGTTCCTTTGATTACTAAACATCATCGACTATGTATCAACGATTTCTCAATAACGAGGACTACATGAGCCAGATTTCGGATGAACTGTTTGAACAGCTTATCCGAGGCAAGCAAATTCGTGTGAACCAAGCCGAAGAAGCTGCTGAGGCTTCCATTGTAGAATATCTCACCGATAATTACGAGGTGGAGAATGCTCTGGCAGTAGGCAAAAGCCTCCGTGAGTATAATCCTTGTATCACATATCCGGTAGGAGTTCACTTCTACTATGAAGGTAAGATTGTAGAAGCTCTCCGGTCCATCAACGGCATCAAGGCTCCGGCCCTTGTGGAATATTGGCGGGAATGTGAAGACATAACCCGCATGTCCCAGGAAGCCATAAGCGGATATTCTCAGTTGCTCAATTACCACCCTGGCGATTTGGCTGTCTATGCCGGAGTCGTTTATGAATGTCTGGAACACAATGGCTATGACTATGCAGATATACGAATCCCCGGCATTTCTGCTTGGGAGACCGTAGAAACATCTGTATGGGAGCCCAATCTGGAATACGCAGAATGGGATGTTGTTGAATGGGAGGGCCAATTCTTCGCTCTGCTGAGCCTTGAAGACATAGACCTTACCGTGAATCCTATGGAATCCGACAACTGGGGGCTCATCGGTCAGTATGACCCGGAATACGCATACGAGCTTAAAGATACAGAGTATGTAGAGTATGGGAGCCGGATATGGATTCCAATTCTATCTCCGACTGCCGATACGCTTCAGGAGGGTTACAATTTCCGTTATCACGACCCCCGCAATGCGAATATCAAGAAACACATGATTAAAATCGCGCTCTATGAGTTGCATAAGCTGATTTCCCCTAACAATGTCAGCACGGCCCGTATAACGGACTATGAGGCCACGATGCAGTGGCTACATGACGCCAACCGCTGCAAAATCAACCCTCAGATTCAGAGGAAGCTCGACGAGGAGAAAAAACCGGTTAGCGAAATCGCTATGGCAACCTTCCAGCGAGATTACGATCCAAGAAAAAATCCGTGGCAGATATAGTGCGACCGCCCGGAACGCCCCCGACAAGGTGCGAACCCCGACCGAATCTGGCCGGGGTTCGTTTTTCGTTGCTGACACGCTTTTATTCAGAGGCGCCCATAAATGCTGCCATGAGCCTTTCTCGGTTCTGCTGACTCTCTCCATTGTAGTAGTGCTGCTGGATTATCTCCACGCTTGTACCGGCGGCGTTGGCCACGTATGACACTGGGAGTCCGTGGTCTATGGCAACCGTGATGGCGGTATGTCGGAACACGTATGCGTACAGGTCGAAGCATAGTCCAAGCTCTTTACCTACAACCTTCAGCCATTTATTCAGAAACTCTCGAAATTTCTTGAACGTGTGGTCTTTGGTTGTGTAGGTCTTCTCCTTCTCGTCATCCATGATAGGGAAGATGTACCCGTCCTTTGACTGTCCCTTATACTTGTTAATGATCTGGCGCATTGCCGGAGTCACCGGAACTTCAACAGGACGGTGTGTTTTCTTGCGTCTGACGGCGATTGTGCCTTTCCGGGTAATATCCCTCCACTTGGCTTTGATGACGTCACAGGGCGCAAAGAATGAGTGAAACATGAAGACACAGAAGTCATAGTAGATCTCTACCATTCTTCGGTCCTTATATTGAGGCGTGATGTCTTCTACGCTCAGGTTCAAGAACGCTTTCAATTCGTCCGCTGAAAGTACGTCAGGCTCTCGGCCCTCGATGGCATATCGATCCGGATTATAGTCTGCAAATTTGAAGTCTCCTATCTGAGTGAGGTGGAACATGACATCTTTGTCCTTGCTTGCCTTTCCCAGCATAGCACGGAACTTCTTCGAGTGGTGAACATACGCTTTTCCTTTGGCAAAGATATTGGCAATCTGAACCATCTTGTTGTAATCAAGGGTCGAGAAAGCCATCGTCTCAAAACCGGGAATTTCTCTACGGCATTTCTGAAGGAGCTTGTAATAGCCCTCGTAGTTGCACCCAGCTTTGGCTTTCTCGCGTAGGGTCACTACTTCAAGATACTTGTCCACGCAGTTGACGTACTGAGCGACCGTCCAATCGGCCAGCTCCACCGGTTCTGTTCCGGTATGGCGCCGCTCGTTCTTGTAATAGTCGGATATTTGCCTGGCCGTGAGTTCCGGATGCTCCATAACGAGCTTCCAGTAAATCTGCTTGAAATCGGCCAGGGCCTGATTGTTTTCTTCGTGGAAAGGGGAATAGCCTGAGAACTGTTCCTTGTCAGCCTTCCAGTGCTTGAGGTCAGGAGCCCCCTTTAGAAGGTACTCTACATTCTTGTAGAACCGGTCCTTGTTTTCGGAAATTCTCAGGACGAGTGAGCCGGACCGGATAATGATTTTTAGTTTCACCATGACGATTCATGTTTTGAATGAAAATTATTATGATGAACCAATGAGTCAAATGAGTGTCTGGAGTGATAAATGATGCACACTTACGGTGGAGATTTCGAGGATAACACACCGTTTTTGCTCAAAAATGCACACTCGGAAATTTCGACTTAACAGTTTCCGTGTCCTTTCGGACTCAACTAAACAATAAGACTATCAGTGAATTACCGCTGTAATTCGTCTTAACAAGAAACGGTCTCTTTATCAGAGACCGTTTTTACAGGTGGTGCCACCAGCAATATAAATGTTAAATTATTATCAATCGGATTAAATTTAATTATATGCTAACATACTGATATTAAGCCGAATTAAACAATTCTCAATTTAGGCAGATAGCGGCTGTTTTAGGA
>Ga0209064_1001541_pt1 | contig 34168 bp, 42 predicted proteins | sample Inofromicrocosms_FD_187498 | JGI IMG/M metagenome (GOLD analysis project Ga0209064, IMG submission 187498) | Mouse cecum microbial communities from Vienna, Austria - Inoculum for glucosamine and mucus D2O microcosms (SPAdes) (version 2) | ecosystem: Host-associated > Mammals > Digestive system >... | reverse complement strand
TCTGGATATTCCGGACTATGTCCCCTGCCTTTTTATTGTACTTTTCACGGATCTCTTCTTCCATCATCTCTATCAGGAACATTGCCTCCGCATTGATCTTTTCTTCAGTTCCTCCCGGATTCCACTTTTCTACCGTCACAAATGCCGGATTAATATCTTTGACGTAGGCTATAAAACTGGAAGAACAGTTTTCATATTCTACACCTTTGATCTCCTGTCCCTTCTTCAGATGCTTATATGTCACTTTCTTTCTCTCTGTCATATCCTGCCTCCCATAAAAAAATCCAACCACCAAATACTGATGATTGGAAATTTGTATACATTCTGTTATAATATCCGTGTGATGGCGGCCAACCTTCACCTTTTCCACCGGAGGTTATCATGGCTTACATCATTAGCTTTATGATCGCGTATCTGGGTTACCGGGTCACAGGCTACGACTTCTTCGTCCTGCTGACCCTGATATCCATATCGCTTGACATCTACAAGGATTTGACAAAATATTTTAAGATACTAAAGAGATACTTGATATACGCTAAGGATAAAACTGCCAGACGGTAGATACATACTTCAGATAGTATCCGGTCCACCTTATTCCGGAAAACGTACAAATGACTTTTAAATGAATCTGTTATCAACCAGCCGCCATCATTTTATTTTATACTAATGCCTTGCCCTTCCACAAGAAAATCCTTTCGACATTTTCAGCAATTTTTCGGCATCTTTTTCTATCTTCCCAATCACCAGTATTCAGTTATCAATGTTCTACTACTTTGGAATTGTCACAAAATCTGCTAACGGCAGTATTCGGTAGAAGCTTGGCACCTGATTTGTTTCCTCCAACCATTCATTGAATGCCTTATCAATTTTTTCCTGCAGCTTGTCAACCTTTTTATAGCCTTTCCGGTTCTCAAACTCTGGCCAACCTTCTGCCGCCTCTCCGACTTCTTCATAAGCATCTTCGCCTACCTGATCCAGTAAAGTATCTGCATTCAAATGCGGAACGTAAGCTTCACAAATCCCTATAACAATCTTCTCTCCAGGCTTTTTTCCGCAATTTATGGCATCCTTTATACATGCTTCAATAGAATCAAATTTTCCATGATACCAAATATCATCTGCCTGGTTTTCAGTCCATGAATATTCCTTATTCATCTGCTTTTCTCCCTTTTCCTACGCCCGATCCAGTCCTCAAACAGCTGCACATTCTTTACGGGCAAGCTCAACAACCTCCACTGCCTGTCTAATCGTCAGTTCAGGGTGCCTCCCCGAAAGATAAAAAAACACATCGGTATCAAGGCAGCCATTCTTAGCCAATTGCGGCTCATTGAGTACATCTTTCAAAACCTCATTTATCTCCATCTCTACCTCCGCTAACTTTCAGCTTAACGCTTCAAACAATTTTTTCAGTTTACATTCCCCACGTGCAATAGTCCTCTGTTAAGCATTCCGCCTGGAAGTTAAACTCTTCCGCAAACCGTGCAAGCCTGGTCTTCCCGTATCCGAACTTGTGATGCAGGGTATACGCCACCAGGACGGTAAACGTATCCACCACATTGTTCTTGATATTCTGGATGCATTCGTCTATTGCCTTCTTTGGCACTGCACAGGGAAGGCCTGTAATGTTCCGCATCCTGATCTCATCTTCCAGGCCTTCTATCCCTTTCTCCCTTGCTACCCGCAAAGCCTGCGCCATTCCTTCCAGGCGTGCCTGCTCTTCTCTGTTTCTACCCACAGCCTCTTTCTCCTTTTTCCTGCCTGTCATAAAACCTGGCAGTACGTTCAATCTCACCAACCACAGCCAGAAGGATCTCCTTTGCAAAAGGTGCCTTGTACTTCTCATAGACTACGCTGACATGATCCCTGAATTCATCCATTCCAGCTTCATCCAACCTCCTGGCTGCATATCTCCTGTATAGGCTCCACACATCCCTGAACATGCGGGACGCCTCTGTAAATCCCATAATCATAGTTCTGCCAGCTCCCTGACCATGATGTAGATCCCCGGCGGATCCGCCCAGAACTTCTCTATGACCTCAGACGCCACCAGTGCATCATCCTTCCAGAACCCTACTGACGTCATACAGTCCTTCAGGAGCTTCTGGATGTTATCCGTATCCGGTTTTGTAACCCGGTATTCCCCCTGCCGATGCTTCCCCCTCGGGAAACACCACTTTGAAACTAATTGGACTCCACAGTCATATCTCTGTGCCGGCTTATGCTTCGCCAGATGCCCGCACAGCTTCAGCCTGGCCTGGTTTACTTCCGGCGGATCATAGAACACCGGCTTGCCATTAATCACCGCCACCTTCTTTTCCTGGTATGTGCAGGTGGGCGGTATCATTGGCATAAAAAAATCAATCACGTTCACTCCACTCCTTTAACGTGCAAAATTACAATTGAAGGAAAATCATTTTTAGTCAAGGAGCAGGGGAAGGAGTCGTCGTGCGTAAGCTGTCGCACGACGACTTTCCCCCTTGACCGTCAGGGAAAGAAACGCTTTTATATATACGTAGTATATATAGTCATTTTCTTCCCTAGGGAAACGGAAAATACGTGACGTTTTTTTCCTCAAAATTTCCCTCGGATCCTTTCAGAGGGAAAGGAAATGACGTGACGTTTTTTTCCCTCAGATTTTCCCTGTGAGGGAAAGGGAAAATTACGTTTTTTTCCTTACATTTCCCTCCTCAATCACGAATCCCCCATGCTCTTTCAGACGGTTTCTGACTGTCTTCTCCGTGACCGCCATATACTCCGCCATATCTTCAACCGTCACTTTCTCATTGATCCCGCAGGCTTCGTATGCCGTTTCTATTGACTGTTTCCGTTCCTTCTTCTTATCCGCGGGCGTCTTCCTCTTTCCCGCTGCTTTCTGCCACGGCGCTTTCTCCGCCTCGGGCTGGATATCCTTCAGCACGCCTATACTGTCCGTGCGATGTACCGGGTAATCGAACCACAGGTTGACCGGCTCGAACTTCGGAAACTCCCTGAGCGTCCCTTCGATCCGCCAGGCTGTCCTTGCACGCGCCCGGCGCTCCGCCTGCCGGATCTGTCCTTCCAACTCATCATACTGCTTTTTAAAGAGTTTCTTTTTGCAGTATTCCTTCATCCGCACCTGGCTGCACATGTCATCCTGGGATATGTCATCCTCCCAGTCGTCATACTGTTCATTCAGGTATCCTGTACAGGCATCACAGACGGCATTATTGATCTGCTGTTTCAACAGGTCTTCCGTCACATCCAACTCGATCAGGTCCAGGATCGCATCCGGATCCCTGGCAAACACCCCCGATCCGGACGCCCTGTCCATGGCACGCTTGCTTCCCTGGCTGCCCTTGCTGTGATGATGGCAGTAGATCACGGCAGCATTCAGCTCCGTACATACTTTATCGAACTGATTACAGAAGTTCGCCATCTGGTCAGCGCTGTTCTCGTCACCAGTGATGACCTTGTAGATCGGGTCTATGATAACCACTATGTAATCCTTCTTTGCAGCCCTGCGGATCAGTTTGGGCGCCAGCTTATCCATCGGCACAGCCTTCCCTCTTAAATTCCAGATATCAATGTTGTCCAGATGCTTCGGCTGTATCCCCATTGCTTTGTATACGTCGTGAAAACGGTGCAGACAGGACGCACGGTCAAGTTCCAGGTTCACATACAACACCCTTCCCCTCGCGCATTCCCATATCAGCCATTTTATGCCCTCCGCGATCGCAATGCTTAGTTCTATCAGGATAAATGATTTCCCTGCCTTGGACGGTCCTGAGATCAACATCTTATGCCCCTGGCGCAGGACGTCATTGATAAGCGGTGCCGACAGCCCCGGCAGATCGTCCCACACATCCTCCAGCCGTTCTGGTTCCGGAAGGTCGTCATTTATGCTTTCTATCCATTCATGCCATTCCTCCCAGGATTGCTTTCCGATATCCGTATCTACCAGGAACTGCTTCTTCCCATTACGGATCACACCCGGCATCCGGGAAAGCCTGGACGGATTCCTGTTCTGCCCATCCACTTTTAGTCCATTCTTTTCACACACTCTATATAGATAATCCACACGATTCCGATATTCCTTGTAATCCGATGCATCTACACGCACAACGGCATGTAAGCTCTTGCCTCCACTATGGACTAGACATGCTACTGGCAACTCCAGTTCTCTGATGACCGCATTCTGTTTCTCTATCTCCATCGTATCTGATTCTACAAGCGCGTATTTGAACTCTGTCACATTCTCATTTTTACAGTCCTTGCCGTCTAACGGGTTAAAACGGATCCATGCCCCCGCTTTCGGGTTATAGTCTCCCAGTACCGAACCAATATCGTCTCCACACTTACTTAATTGTTGGATCAACTGCCCTGCAGTCCTATCCCAGCAGCCTTTTGACGGCAGGAATCTGCCGTCCCTTTCGTAGGTCCGGGTCACATAGCCAACTCTTTCAGATGCTTCAAACAATATTTCAAGGTACTTGATCAACTGCCCCGCCGGGTCCCATTCCTCCGGCTCGTTTACTTCCTTCTTTTCCATCCGCTTTCTGTCCACAACTGCATAATCTTCTGCACTGAGTTCATCATCCCAGTCAAGCTCCCGCCCGCCATAAGACGGCTTCCATCCCCGGTCAAGGGCCATCTGCACGATGGTGCCTGCCGTGACCGGGGAAGAATTCCCACGGAAACTGCGCCACTTTTTTTCACATTCGCCTGCATGGTACCTGCCTGCATCCCTGCGGCTCCACTCATCCCAGACAGACACAGGGTATCCCTCATGCTTCAGGCCCATGCCGACATTCACCCATTCCTGGTAACCGCATCCGGAAGGGTCTATATATTCTATGATCTCTGTCAAGTCTGTCCGGTGTCCCATACTCTCTACGCTCCTATAAATTCCTGCGGAATGATATCATTCGGCACACGCCAACCGTTGCCTGCGATCCGGTTGATCAGGTTCTTTGCCGTTTCAAACTGCCATGTGCCCACATGCTGGAATCCATATTTTTCCAGGCATCGTATCTGTTTCGGCGTTGTAAGCCCTTCCCGTTTCCGCTTGTCCAGGCGTTCCAGTATCTTGGAGGCTTTCCCTGCATTATCAATCTGATCCGGGATGATCCCCAGCTTTTCAAGCGTATTTTTTTGCTTATCGGATGGAGGCGCCATCTCCCAACCAAATGCAGGTACATAACCAGCCAGGTCCTCTGCCTGGATGCTCATCTCAAACTGCAGCGGATCTACCAATGCTTTCTTCCTGCGCTTCATCTCTGCCAACTTCTTTGCCAGCGCCTCTTCCCTCTGCGCCACGACATCCTCTGACGCGGATTTTTCGGCCTCTTCGATATCCACCGGGCATCCCGCTTCTTCCAGGTTCTCTGTCATCTTCCTAGCGACATCCTCGCTCTCACAGATCAGGTGCGCCGGATGGCACAACTCATGGCGTTCCGTATGCCACAGGAAATCCAAAAGCAACAAATGCTCTTTTCCTGGGGACAGCCTTGTCCCCCTTCCCACCATCTGGCAGTAAAGGCTCCTGACCTTCGTCGGTCTCAATACAACAACACAATCCACTGACGGGCAGTCCCAGCCCTCTGTCAGCAGCATGGAATTGCACAGTACATTATAGCGATCCTCTTCGAAATCCTTCAGGATCTCCGCCCTGTCCTGGCTGTCCCCGTTCACTTCGGCAGCCTGGAATCCCTTTTCATTCAGGATATCCCTGAACTTCTGGCTTGTTTTCACCAGCGGAAGGAATACAACCGTCTTCCTATTCCGACAATACTCTCCCATTTCTTTTGCAATTGTATATAGGTATGGATCCAGGGCTGTCCCCAGATCCCCTGCCTTAAAATCACCTGACTGCATCCCAACGCCCGTAAGATCTAGCTTTAACGGGATCGTGACCGCCTTGATCGGTGACAGGTATCCTTCCTTAATGGCTTTTGGCAGTGTATATTCATAAGCCAGGCTTTCAAACACACTGCCCAGGTTTCTCATGTCACCCCTGTCCGGGGTTGCCGTAACACCAAGGACTTTTGCCTCTGAAAAATGCTGCAGTACCCTCTGGTAGCTGTCAGAAATACAGTGGTGTGCCTCGTCAATGATAACAGTATCAAAATAATCCTCTGGAAATTGCCCCAGCCTCTTCTCACGCATCATGGTCTGCACAGAACCCACCACAATACGGAACCAACTGCCAAGGCAGGTTGCTTCTGCCTTCTCTGTTGCACAGCCAAGCCCTATCGTCCGGGCGATCTTGTCCGCTGCCTGTTCAAGCAGCTCACCCCTGTGCGCCAGGATCAGCACCCGATCCCCGTTCCTGACACATTCCTCCGTTATTTTTGCAAATACAATCGTCTTCCCGCATCCGGTCGGTAGTACAAGCAGCGTTTTTTTAATCCCGTTATCCCAGTTCTCAAAGACCGCTTCTTTTGCTTCTCTCTGGTATGGTCTGAGTTCCATCAGAACTCACCTGCCTTGTACTGCTTAACTTCTTTTGGATAGAACTTTTTGATCTCATTATAGTCATTGTCATTATACTTTTTCGGCTTCACATGAACCCGTCCCGTGGAACCTGGCACGGCAGACCAGTTCATATGCGTCAGCTTCTCGCCTTTCTTCTTCTGGCCAATACCGGAAAAAAATGCAGACAGCATTCCTTCCATACTAGAATAAAGAAACAAGTTATGGTTAACTATTGCCGTACCATACTCCGAGTCTATCCTTACCCTAACGATTGCCTTATTGCAGGGCGGAATCTTATCACTTCCTGGATGCCTTGCACGTTCCACACTTTCCACTATAAAATCGTAATCACCTTCCGGCAGCACGACATAATCATTTTCTTTCTCAATAGGATCGTCCCAGTCCAGTTCTCTTCCCATATCACTCATATCAATATCCTCCTTCTCTAATTAAACGGAATCTCCTGTTTACTTCTATTCTTTTTAATTACCGACAACACTTGCGGCCATGCTGCAATCAGAACACCATTAACATAATCACTTGGAAGATTTACAAACGGAGTTCCTTTAGGGAAGATTCCCCGGCTATAGACCGCCTCCATCAGTTCCTCTTCCGATACCAGATTGACATACATCAGATCCTGGAGCTCCTTCGGTATGTAATCGTTCAGGCGGAACACTTCACTTTTAGACATATCCGGTTCTGGCTGTACCCCTTTCCCTTCATAGATCTTCTGACCTGTATCAAAATCTACCTTTTCGTCAATATCTGCTTCCGGCAGACTCATAAAATCCGGCAATTGATTCTCTGATTTCTTTTCTTTCTGTCCGGTATAGCTATTTTTCTCTACAGCCGTAGACTCTATAATACGCCGGATTACCATATAATCAAATTCACATTCTTCTGGAAGTCCATAGCGGTTCTTCGCATCCCAACATGGGTGATGGGATGTATACATGATCCGTTTACCTCCCTGGGCCTTATGCTTCTTTCCCTTATCATCTACTGCGACCGAATAGGTCTTGTAATTAACAAATAAAAGCATGTCCGCCCATTCCTTTACCAACGGTGCTGTCTGGGAAGAAGTCTTCTTTCCCAACTTCAATTCCCAACGATCATACGCACCCATTTCATCTGGCTGCTCAAACTTTTTAATGTGGGCATGTGCTGTCAATACTACATTAACTCCCACTTCCACAAGATCTTCCAGTTTATTCAGAAACCGTCCAAACTCTTCCTTTGTGTACACATAGCCTGTCCCATATCCAAAACTTTCGATTCCATCCTTATGGTGTTTGTCACAAATATGTTCTACACAAAGCTGCTCTGCCCAGTCTACCGTATCAATAACCAATGATCCGCACACACTCGGATTATCCTTCACATATTGGATCTCCTGCAGTAGATATTCCCAACTACTCGGACGCGGCAGCCTTGCCACATCCATGTCCTTCGTGCTTCCTTCCGTATCAATAAATACTGCATTGGGAAACCTGGAAGCAAATGTTGATTTCCCGATACCTTCCGGACCGTAGCACACGACCTTCTTCGCACTCTGGATCCGTCCTCTTGTTACCTCCATTAAAATTTACCCACTTTCCATGAAGGTGTTTTCGGCGCCTCCTGGACATCCTCTGCCGGATGTTCCTGCCCCTTCACATAACCATCCTCTATGATGATACTGCATTCGTCTCCTACACTCACTCTGGTAGCGATTGCCTGCAGCCCCTCCTGGTGGAGCCACTTGCCAAACTCATTCAACGTCTGCATGTCCATCTGCTCTAACTTATCCAGAAGGACAAAACCGCACTTCGGGTTCAGTTTCCGGACAATTGCCGTCGACACTTTCAGCCGGTCTGACCCTGACATATTGTCCCACATCTGCCCTTTATAGACCAATTCGCCGTCTTTCACAGACAATTCCGGAAGCGGCAGGTCTGCATTCACTAACAAATCTTTCTTTGCCTGCCGTGCATCTTCAATCTGCTTCGTGAGTGACGCATACTGCTCCAGATACTGCTGCGCGTCATCCTCTGCTTTTTCTTTATCCAAGTTTGCACGCACTTTCCGGTTTATTTCTTCGATATCAGCAATACTCGCTTCCAGTTCCGCTGTAGATTCATCCTGCAGCTCCGCAACTGTTTTTTTCGCTGTTTCTTCGTCAGACACCGCCTGGTCATACTCCTGCTTCATCCTGTCTTTACGTGCCTGCAGATCTGCAATCTGGTCGTCAATCCGGTTCATATCATCAAAAATCCGGCGCTTTCCTGCTGTGATCTCATTCAGGCGGTCCCTCTTCCTTTGGTTCTCCCCATTCCTTGCAAGGATCTCCTGCTGTTTCCGGATCAACTCCGATGGAGACACAAGCTCATCAGGCACATCCGGATAGTAAGCCTGTTCATCTGCGAATTTCTTCTTCTGGTCTGCAATCTGCCCGATTGTACGCCTGTGGCTGGAAAGCTCCTTTTCCTTCGTTTCAAGGCATGACAACTGATCGCCCACACCGATAATCTTAAGCAAAGTCTGTGCTTTCTCCTTCCCGGAACTCTCCATAAATTTGGGAAGATCCAATGCAAGCTGCTCTACAAATTCATTGAGCAGCTGCTGTCCACTCTTATTTCCATCCGGATCCGTTACCTTAAGGCTGCTGTTCTTTCCTTTCCGTTCTACTACCAGTCCCTTGCTCATAACGACTTTCAGGTTAGGAGGAATCACAGACCCTTCACGTACTGCCTGGGAAGGACGGTATTTCTCACCACCTAGTGCCCATGCAATAGAATCAAGCACAGAAGTCTTCCCCTGGTTATTATTTCCTCCTACAATTGTAAGCCCATCTCTAGATGGTTCTATCTTTACTGCCTTAATCCTCTTGACGTTTTCGATTTCAAGCTTATTGATCTTAATGCTATCCATTTATTTCCTTTGCCTCCTTAAATTTTTCCTTGCTCTCCAACCTGTGACAGCCTTACAAAAAATGTATTCAGCAGGTTCCCGTTCCCCATACTCTGCAGGGGCAGGTATTTTTCTACTACTTTTAAATCCCCCTTGTTCAAGACTATAGAAAACGCGTGCCGGATCGACCGCTCAACTGCGCTGGGTGTCGTATTGTACATCATGGACAGCTTGTAATACAGCATCGACATTTTTGTGCCCCATACCTCGTCTGCCTCAAACAATGCCATAGCCTCCGCAATATACCGGAAGCCTTTGATATTTGCCGGCATCCCCATCTCTACCAGGGCGTTCATCGCTTTATTTTTCATTTGAATCCTCTTTTCTTATGTGCTATACTTTAATTGTGTATTTGTGTGTGAGCGCTTAAGGATTGCCGTCCTGTATAAGCGCTCCTTTTCATTCCCAGACCACTCCGTCCGCAGTATCCCGGTAGAACCACCAGCAAAAATCCTCGTATGTAATGCTGATCCGCCCGTCCTTCTCCTGGTAGGCCTTCACCGGCTTACCATGGATCCACGGCTTGTCCCGTTCCATATGCTCCCGTGCGTAACGCATGACCTCTTCTGTGATCGGGATCTCTCCTCTTGCGTTCACTTACCAGCTACCCTCCTATCTACTTCCTCAACAGAGATACCGATCCATTCTGCCAGGGCTTTTTTGTTAATCTCAAAACGGTACTGTGTTTTTCCCGATTGTTTTGGCGGTATTGCAACACCAAAAGTCCAAATCTTACGCCGTATATGTTGCCTGACCATTTCTGGTGCGCATCCCAATACTCTTGCAGTCTGCGCCGCATTCAGAATATCGTACAATCTCACACCACCTCCTTCTCTTCTTGCTATTTCTTTCCAACTCTCCTATAATCTAAGTACAGGACACTGCCATGCCTGAGTACGAAAGAAAGGAGAATTTCATATGAGATTAAATCCCGATTGCATCCGCGCAATTTTGTTAACTGTTGAGAAGAAAAGCGATTACCATCATCAAACGCATTATTTATGTGGAGAAGCTATTGATACCATCCTGGATAATTTCAGTCACGAAGAAATTATTTACCACATTAATCAATGTGAACTTTCTAATCTCATATATGATGTTAGTTATTGCGATGGTGGCAAATCCATCTACATTAAAGATTTAACTCCACTTGGTCATGAATTTCTAACCAATATAAAAAATGAAACTGTTTGGAAAAAGCTTTTACTCAAATGCGCAAACGCATCTCTTCCAATTCTCATGGAAATCGCGCCTAAACTGGCCTTAGACTTTTATCTTGGCCAATAGTGCATTCCACCAGCATCGTTAATGTCAAAACGGCTTGATTTGGTATTTTCGATGCTGAATCTTTTTTTAATTCATATTCTAAAACGTCATGAAGCTGTGTTTCGTCTAATAATATCGAATACCCTTCTTGGCTTTCCTTAATACAAAGTTTCGTTCGTCCCACCTCACACCACCTCCTTCTCTTCTGCAAAGTCCTCACATTTAACATCTAAGAAATCACAGATTGTGAAAAATTCCCCAACCCGTAAATCTCTATCCCGCGAATCATTTATCAAGCTATCATATAAAGAAATATATGGGATTTTCGTATCTCTCGACATTTTTGAAATGTTGATCCCTTTATCTTTCACGTATCTTGATAAATTTCTTGTTGGAATATCCATTATTTCACTTCCTTTCATTAGTTTCTTGTGGCATTTGTATAACATCATTAGTTACTTGTGATATCAATAGCTTTTATTAGTTTCTTGTGAAATTTTATTGACCTCATAAAATTATTGTGATATTATTCTATCAAAAGGAGGTGTGTGATGTTGTCGAATATCGGTATTATTTTAAAAAAAAGTCGAAATGAAGCAAAAATGTCTGTAAAACAAATATCAGATATTCTAACTCAAAAAGGATTCAAAGCATCAGAATCAACTATATATAGTTGGGAAAATGGAAATAGCCAACCTACGCCAGGAGCGCTTCTTGTTATGTGTGGAGAATATGGCATAAAAGATATATTAAACACTTTCGGATATGATGGATACAATGAAGATGGAAGCATACAACTTAATATAAATGAAGTTGACTTAGTAGAAAAATACCGTACCTTAGACACCCATGGTAAAGATATAGTCGATATAGTACTCAATAAAGAAAGTGAACGCATGACAGAATTGAAAACTTCTCAAGCTACTGTCATAGACATCCAACCTCATCTTGAAGTAAATGCCGCTCATGCCCGTACAAATATAGATGTAACCGACGAAGATCAGGCTCATGACGATGCAATTATGAACGATGATAGTGAATGGGAGTGATTTCATTGACATACGGCGAACTGTTAGATACAGCTAATAAAAATGGACTTTTGGTAAAAGAAAAGAGTTTAGCAAGAAATAATGGACGAATCAAGGGGAATCGAATTGCCATCCGCAAAGACATGACTACCACAGAAAAAGCCTGTGTCTTAGCAGAGGAACTCGGTCATTATGAAACCACGGTTGGCGATATCATTGATATGTCAGATTCATGGAATCGAAAACAGGAGCGACAGGCAAGATTAAATGGATACAATCGCATGATCGGGCTAATTGGTATTGTTAGAGCCTACGAAGCTGGATGTCAAGATCAACATGAAATTGCTGAATTTTTGAATGTAACAGAAGAATATCTTCTGGAGTGTATAGAATGCTACCGGGATAAATACGGGAAAATGAAAAATATTGATAACTATATAATATACTTCATTCCTAACCTCGCCGTAATAAAAATAATATAACCGCTCCGGCGTTTATATAAGTTTCTCAATGTAAGGTTGAATAAACAAAAGAAAGTGAGTATACAAATGGATTTTATTGAAGAAATAACTCAATTTTCAAAAAGAATCGAGCATATTAAGGATAATATATGCACAGAAGAGGCTACCAAGACGTCCGTCATCCTTCCATTCTTCCAATTGCTAGGATACGATGTGTTCAATCCTTTAGAGTTTATTCCAGAATATACTGCGGATACAGGAATAAAAAAAGGAGAAAAAGTTGACTATGCTATTTTAAATAATGGAGAACCACTTGTTCTCATTGAGGCGAAATCTGTAAATACTGAATTGACACTAAAACATATGAACCAACTTCTCCGATATTTTATGGTAACTAATGCAAGATTCGGAATTTTGACGAATGGCATTGTCTACAAATTCTTTTCTGATTTGGAAGAGTCAAATAAAATGGACTCTGTACCATTCTTCGAATTTAATCTTTTCGATATTAAGAAAGAAAAAGTAGATGCGTTACGACAATTCCACAAAGATAACTTTAATTTGAGAAGTATTCTGAATAATGCTTCAGATTTAAAATATATGTCAATGGTTAAGGATTCTATAGATAAGCAATTTCAAGATCCTTCCGATCAATTGGTTAAAGCGATAATAAAAAATATTTATCCTGGTACAAAAACGCAAGCTGTACTAGATAAATTCCGAGTAATTGTAAAGAAAGCGATTAATGAGTATATGAATGATATTATAACAGATCGTATAAATTCTGTTATCTCTCCGTGTGTGAATACTACAATTCCAGAAAAGCAAGAACTTGTTTTATCTGTACATGAAATCAAAACTTTAGATTATATAAAGATTATATTTAAAACCAATTTAGATATTGCTTATAAAAAAACTTCCAGATATGTGTATATGCAAATTGGAGAATCGTCTAATAAGTGGATATGTAGAGTGCACTTTCAAAAGAACAGAAATATGCTTGTTTTACGCAAGTTCGAAGATACTGATTATGAATGTGAATATTATTTCGATGATTTAGAACAATTAGATGGTATCCAAGAATTGATAAAAGATACATTTGAAAAATGTAAAAATCTATAAGACTATTTATCTATATGAAAGGACGTGACAACATGCCAATGCCACAGGAACGCACTTACACATCAGAAGACTACTGGAACCTTCCGGAAGGACAACGCGCGGAGCTGATTGACGGGAAACTGTATGCTATGGCTCCCCCCAATCGGATACATCAAAGATTAGTTCATCAGCTTGATAAACTTATAGGAAATTACATTGATTCAAACCATGGAACCTGTGAGGTATATCCTGCACCATTTGCAGTTAATCTTACTGCTAATGATAAAGCGTGGGTGGAGCCAGATATTTCCATTATCTGTGATAAAGATAAACTATCAGACCGTGGATGTGAAGGTGCGCCGGACTGGATTATTGAAATTTTGTCCCCCGGCAGCATCCGGACAGATTGTGCAATCAAATTATTCAAATATCGTACTGCTGGTGTTCGGGAATACTGGATAGTGAATCCCATTGAAAAGATTGTTCAGACCTATATTTTCGATGGTGAAGAGGATGCAAATATATATCCTTTCGATAATGAAATACCAGTTTATATATTTGATGGATTAACCATTAAGATTTCTGATCTATTGTAAAATAAAAACCGTCCCTGCTACCAACAGGAACGGTTTCACATAGATGTAACTCGATATAATCGATCCGGCGCTTATATAAAATGTCAACAGAAACAATAGAAGGGAATCTGTGAAATGATTGATATTGAAACATTGAAATCATTAAATAATATAAATAATATAGCTGTCACCGAGCATGCTCGAATACGACTTATCGAACGTGGGATAGCAATTAATGATGTAGTAAGCTGCATAACGTCCGGGGAAATAATAAAACAATATGAAGATGACAAACCCTTTCCAAGTTGTTTAATTCTTGGTATCTCTACACATAACATCCCTATCCATATTGTAGTAAGTACCGATAACGAATATATCCACTTGATAACAGCATACTATCCTGATACTAACAAGTGGAAATCTGACTTCAAAACCAGAAAGGAGCATTAATCATGAAATGTATGAAATGTGGTGCATTAGCCCAAAAAGGGATTACAACAAGTGTAACCGATCTACAAGACTGTCTCGTAATCGTCCGAAACGTGCCTTGCTTCAAATGTTCGGAATGCAATGAAATTATTTACACAGGTGATGTAATCCAGCAATTAGAGGGAATCATTAATTCTGCGAAAAAAGTTATGCAGGAAATTTCTATCATTGATTATTCAAAAGTTGCATAAAAAACCGCCCCTGCGCCAACAGGAACGGTTTCACATAGATGTAACTCGCAAACCAGAGGATTGCGGTATACACCAACCCTAAACAAGTTGATTATACCATAATCCTCCACTTTTTACGAGGGTTATTTTTTATACCCTTTTCAGGAGTGATATCATGCCAAAACGCAAGAAGTACCCCAAGCTCCCCAACGGCTACGGCAGCATTAAACGGCTCTCAGGAAAGAACCGTACCAACCCTTATGGAGTTTACCCTCCTACAAAAGAATTCGATTTAAACGGCATACCCGTACCACAAAAAGCCATCTGTTATGTAGACGACTGGTACAAGGGGTTCACTGTCCTGACCTGGTATCGGAATGGAGAATATTACGAGGGACGTGAAAAAGAACTCTCTTCTGACTCGGATGAACTGAAGAGGCAGATCATCGGAATACTCTCGAAGTTCAACCAAGGGCAACGTGAGGTTGCCGATCAGAAGACCTTCGGAGAAATTTACCAGGAATACTACCGTTGGAAGTTCCAGAAGCCACACGACCATACAGAAAAGAAAACATCAATGGAAAACAGTATGCGCGCCGCGTACAAGAATTGCAGCGCCATCCACAACATCCCTTTCCGTTCCCTTACAGCCAATGATCTGCAGGAAGTCGTAGATAACTGCCCCCGAAAACACTCTTCACTGGAACTGATCCTGATCCTCTTCCACCAAATGTACGCCTATGTAGAAGCTAACGACCTGACAGATAAAGACTATTCAAAGTTCGTGAAGATCAACAGATCAGATGACGATGAACACGGCGAGCCGTTTACCGAATCCGACTTAGAGATTCTGTGGAAGCATCAGGATAATGAGACAATAGAAATGCTCCTGATCATGTGTTATTCCGGATTCCGGATTTCCGCATACCAAAGCATGAAGACAAATCTGGAAGAAAGATATTTCCAAGGCGGTGTGAAAACAGCTGCAGGGAAGGACCGCATCGTTCCGATCCACAGCGCTATCATCCCTCTCGTACAGAGAAGGCTGGATCGGCGGGGTTCCTATCTGCCTGACAGCGTACAGGCGTTCCGAAAATCCATGTATGCGTCGCTGAGCCTCCTAGGGTTGAAAAAGCATACTCCCCATGACTGCCGCCATACCTTCTCCATGCTCTGCGATAAATACGGAGTAATGGAGAACGATAAGAAGACAATGCTCGGACATGCCTTTTCCGATGTTACAAATAAGGTGTACCGGCACCGGGAATTAGAAGAACTACGAAACCAGATTGAAAAGATAAAAGTTTGTCGCTAACGTGTCACTAACGGTTTGTATTTAAGTTAAATTTTACATAACTTTTTGTAACTGTTTAAATTGTGCGAAAGCCTTGGAATCACTGGGATTGAGCCGAATTGCGTGCTGTTTCCAAGACTTCCCTGAAAATGCGGATTTTTAATCATGGCTTAAGAAACTTTCGATTTGTTTAAGGGAATAAACATACTTTGGACACAATTAACGATTATACTGTTAAACAGATAGTTGATAAACATTTCAACTATCTCCCCCCTCACAAAGTATTGCACCTGAGGCTGCAATCTCAGGTGCCGCACTTTACTCTCATTCCTTTAGATAACTATAAACAGCGAAACCCGCGAACCTTACGGTCAGCGGGTTTCGCTGTTTCATAATCTATTTACTACTCTACACTGTTCTTATACTTTTGAACGATCTCCTGCATCGTGTCCCACTTCTGCTCCATATCTGCAACCAGTTTGAACTGTGTACGGCACCGGTCCAGATTATGCCCTTCTCTGTGGATCTTGAAATACCGGTCTCCCTGCAGGTAATCCGTCAAGAAACGCATCCCACATTCAAACGTCATGACCTTAGCGCCCATCGGCAGGAGGTTGATCTCCTGTTCTGTCAGCCTTCCCGCACATCCTTCAATGAATCCTTTGGAATACAGGTCGAACAGATCCATGCTGCAGGACACCTTTGACAGATCCTTCTCGTCCTCGGTAGCAGTACTTGCCCCGAACCGGATGGAATCTCCGAAGTCATTCATGGCAAGTCCCGGCATAACCGTATCCAGATCGATCACACAGATCGCTTTTCCTGTCTTATTGTCGATCATGATATTGTTAAGCTTGGTATCGTTGTGTGTTACCCGAAGCGGCAGCTCCCCTTTTGCCTGGAGGTCGGAAAAATAATTCGCAACATCCTCTCGCTCCAGTACGAAGCGGATCTCTTCCGCCGCCAACGCCGCCCTCCCAAGGATATCTTCTTCCACGCTTTTCTTAAAGACAGCAAACCGCGCCTTGGTATCATGGAAGCCCTGGATCGTCTCATTCAGTGATTCTGCCGGGTAATCCGCAAGCATCCTCTGGAAATTACCAAAGGCAACCGCACTCTGGTAAAAATGCTCCGGCTTCTCCACAAGATCATAACTGGTGGTATCTGTGATGAATTTGTAAGAACGCCAGTAATCTCCGTGAGAATCCCGATAATATGGCTTTCCGTTATATGCCGGTATCACATTCAGCGTCTCACGCTCCGGGTCTCCGCCCTTCTCGATGATCTTCTGCCGGAGATGCGCCGTTACCCCCATAACATTCTCCATAAGCTCTACCGGATTGGCAAACACCTCTTTATTCATCCTCTGCAGGATTACCTTGATGCTCCCCATTCCTGCGATCTCAAAAACCAGAAGATATGTATCGTTGATATGCCCGCTTCCATACGCGCAGCCTCTTACAAGCCTGCCGTTGAACTGAAAATTCGCGATAGCCTCCGCGATCTGTATCGGTGATGCTTCTGCCATACTATACTTCCTCCCACAAATGTTCCGGATACAGCCCTTCTTCCTTCATCTTCCGAAGCGCCGCGACAACTACCGGTTTATCCTCTTTATAAGTTACTCCATACCATTTATCCGCAGACTTAAGGACTGCTGCCGCGGCGCGGTCTTCTTCCAGAAGGCTGCTTACCACCGCCGGCAGGAAATATTCGCACTTCATCGGATTACTCTTAAGCCCTTCGTCCAGGAATGCCGGGAACCTGTCCCGGATCTCATCCAGGATACTTCTGGTGAATCCCCACATGTTCATAGAAACTGTCGTATCTGCTCCCACCGGAACCCAGGTCTCCCCGTCGTCTTCCGTGTAGGCAATACCGCCGTCCCGCTTCTCGATCCGCGTCCGCTCATGGATGCCGACCAGTTCCCCGTTGGCGTCCATATCGCAGATCCCGCGCGCTACATGCCCGTTATCCGTCACCGTATTCCCAAGCTTATATCCGACCATCGTATAACGGTATTTCTTATCGTCCTCATGCGTTGACAGATAATCATAGATCAGCCGGAAAGCTTCCCTTCCATAATAATCATCGGCATTGATCACTGCGAACGGGCCATGGACCTGATCCATACAACTAAGTACGGCATGCGCCGTTCCCCATGGCTTTACACGCCCTTCCGGCGCTTCATAGCCCTCCGGCAGATTCTCAAGATCCTGGAACGCATAGGATACCTCCATATATTTCTCGATCCGCTTTCCGACCGCTTCCCGGAAATCACTCTCATTCTCTCTCTTGATAATAAAGACTACCTTCTCAAATCCCGCCCTCCTGGCGTCATACATCGAGAAGTCCATGATAATATGCCCTTCCTCATCCACCGGGTCAATCTGCTTCAATCCACCGTAGCGGCTCCCCATTCCTGCCGCCATAATCACTAATACTGGCTTTTCCATCTCTTTACCTCCAATCTCCAGTCCTTAACGAGTTATTATCATTGTAGTACAACAACGCCGAAAAATCTTTATACTATATTCTTCTTGATTTGTACAATCTGCATTTCCCCTCTTTTCAATCTTCTTCCGATACGTTATTATAAAAATATGATCAAGGAAGCAAAAGAAAGGAACAGGTCCATTTACATGGGTTACAACGGAACAAATTTAAAAAAATCCATATCCGTAGGTAAGATCTACAGTATCCACTATTTTGAATACATGAGTAATTTCTCTTTCTGCGGGGAACGGCACGATTTCTGGGAATTTATCTGTGTGGATAAAGGCGAAGTGGGGGTGACCGCCGATCAGCAGTTCACGATATTGAAGCGCGGCGATATCGCATTCCATCAGCCGAATGAATTTCACAATGTGCAGGCTACGGGCACCATCGCGCCGAACCTAGTCGTCGTCGCATTCCAGTGCGAAGATGAAGCCATGGATACCTTCCGCAATAAGATCTTTCGGATCGACGAGACAGAACGCAACATCCTCGCCAATATCATCATTGAGGCGCGGCGCTGCTTCGATTGCCGCCTGGATAACCCCTATCTGCAGAATATGCCGAGAAAAGACAAAGAAGATATGTTCGGCGCCGAACAATTGATCAGCCTGTATCTGGAACAGCTCCTGATCCATCTGATCCGCAGATATGCCAATCCTCTGGTCCTGCCTAAGAAATCCGTTGCGGACGGTCCATCCAAATCCACCAAGAACAAGAGCGACGCCGAGATCTTTAACCGGGTCTCCGACTATCTGGAGAGCCGCCTGAGTTCCGTGGTGAGTATCGAACAGATCTGTAAAGACAATCTGGTGGGAAGATCGCAGCTGCAAAAGATCGTCAAAGAAAGCTGCGGGCTTGGCGTCATCGAATATTTCTCACTGATGAAGATCGACGCGGCAAAAGAAATGATCCGGACGAACCATCTGAATTTCACCCAGATCTCTGAACAGCTTGGATACTCTTCAATCCATTATTTCTCCCGGCAGTTTAAGAAGATCACCGGAATGACGCCTTCGGAATACGCGCTGTCGATCAAAGCAATGGCAGAGGGGATCTTCTGATCTGCCCTCTGCCATACCGTACTTTCTTTCAAATCATATTGGATGACCCGTCAGCTTGTTACAGAGTCTTTGACTGGGGAACTTTAGCAAGCGCCGCGGCGTCCGCAACTACGGTAACATCCGGATGCATCTGGAGAATAGACGCCGGAACGTCCGGCGTAACCGGGCCAAAGAACGCCTTTGCCACGATATCCGCCTTGTCCTCTCCGCTTACAACGACCAGGATCTTCCTTGCCTGCATGATCGTCTTGATCCCCATGGTATATGCCTGGCGCGGAACCTCGTCGGCAGAAGCGAAGAATCTCTTGTTCGCTTCGATCGTCCTCTCCTGAAGATCTACACAATGCGTCTCTTTGTCAAAAGCTTTTGCCGGCTCGTTGAACCCGATATGTCCGTTGTGCCCAAGACCCAGAAGCTGCAGGTCCACACCGCCAAGCGATTGGATCAGCTCTTCATATCTCGCACACTCTGCCTCACTGTCCGGCTTCATTCCATCCGGCAGGTTTGTTTTCTCCGGATCGATATTCACCTTATCAAACAGATTCTCATGCATGAAATAATAATAGCTCTGATCGTTCGTACGCGGAAGTCCCTTGTACTCATCCAAGTTCACCGTATTCACCTCAGAAAAATCCAGATCTCCCGCCTTATACTTCTCGACAAGATTCTCATATGTTCCGATCGGCGTCGAACCTGTTGCAAGCCCCAACACGCAATCTGGTTTCAGGATGACCTGTGAAGCGATGATATTCGCCGCCTTCCTGCTCATCTCATTGTAATCTGCTGTTCTGTAAATCTTCATTACATATCCTCCTGATTGTTATTTATTGATAACTATATATACCCACCCGGCGAATCTTCCTGCGATTCATCCGGTGAGGTATTTCATCATTTTGCGCACAGCCGCGCCTTTCCAAAATACTCCGGCAGATGAAAGCTTGGCGTCTTAGAGTCGATCAGGAAACACGAAGCATAATGCTCGATCTCCTTGGATTCTGATATCTTGTAAAAATTACATTTGAAGACGCTTCCCTCTTCCAGCTCCAAAGATCCATAGATCCGCTCCAGTACCTCGATCGGAATATGGAGCGAAAACTCCCATTGGCTCTCATCCACTCTTGCCTTACAGTCAAAGATCTCTACTTCTTCCCGGCAAAAATAAGTCCGGTAGATCCGTCCGCTTCCATATCCTGCAAGCAGCGCCCCGTTTCCATTTACCTCAAAATTAAGGTAGACCGACGACGCCTTCCCTCCGTTCTTCGGTTCGAACTGGAAAAATGCCTCCATCGCACTGTCACGATAGACCGGATCCATGGCATTCACATAGGTACGGAGCGGATCCTTCTCTTCGCACACCATCTTCAGATAGAACCCTTCTCCCCGCACAAAACCCAGATATCCGTATGTAACCGGAATTGCCCTTGTTCCCCAAAGAAGGCATTCCACACGAAATGGAGCCGTCTGGTCAAGCTCCGTCTTGTCTTTCAGTATCTCAACTCTCATAGACATCCCCTCCCTAACCACTTTCCGATACAGATCCGTTCTAAAAACCTTACACCTTTAATGTATCAAAAAAAGCAGCTGAAAGCAAGGTCAGAGCGCTATAAAGATTCTAAATTCAGCCCTTAAGTTACGAAATAGAAAAGACTGCTGCAAAATACGAACTCCTACGGTATATGGCCAGGAACATAAGCCTGCTCATACCATACACCGTATAAATCCACTATCTTGCAACAGCCTTATAAGGCTAACACATCATTGCATTAATCCTTGCGTAATGCTGTACTAAATTACTCCTGTACGTAAGGCATCAAAGCGATATGGCGCGCTCTCTTGATCGCTACCGTAAGAGCTCTCTGGTGCTTTGCACAGTTTCCTGTGATCCTTCTTGGAAGGATCTTTCCTCTCTCAGAGATGTATTTTCTTAACTTTGCTACATCCTTGTAATCAATCTCGTTATTCTCCTTGCCGCAGAATACACAGACTTTCTTTCTTCTGCGTCCGCCGCCTCTTCTCTTGAAGCCGCCTTCCGGACGATTGCCTTTATCGTAAGCCATGGTCATTACCTCCTTATTTCATAGTCAAAAACTAATTAAACGGTAATTCTTCATCAATTCCATCGGGAATGTTCATGAAGCCGTCACCCGCGTCCGCTGCAGGTGCCGGTGTGGGCGCTGCAGAACGATAGCTTCCGGCGTTCGCATCGCTTACGGCTTTGCTCTCGGCAAATTCCTGCTCTTCTACGACAACCTCCGTGGTATATACCTTCACGCCATCTTTGTTCGTATAACTTCCCGTCTGGATACGTCCGCATACGGTTACCTTCAATCCCTGACGGTAATATCTCTCCACATGCTCGGCTGTCTTTCCAAATGAAACGCAGCTAATAAAATCTGCGGTCGCTTCTCCGTCACGTTTAAATCTGCGGTCAACGGCAAGCGTATATCTTGCGATCGCCAACGGGTTCTCTCCCTGTGAATATCTCACTTCAGGATCTCTTGTCAAGCGTCCCATCAAAATTACTTTATTCATATAATTACCTCTACTTCCTGCTTATGCTTCTTGTCTAACGCATAAATATCTGAGCACGCTGTCCATGATGCGGATTCTCTGTTCAATCTCGCCCGGGACTTCAGCATCAGCCTCGAAGTGGATGAAATAATAGTATGCTTCTTTCATCTTCTGAATCTCGTAAGCTAATCTCTTCTTACCCCATTCATCAACGTCAGAGATCTGGCCGCCGAAACGCTCTACTAATGCTTTTACCTTCTCGACTACCTGTGCTCTTTCGTCATCTTCGATCTTTGCACTGACAACAACAGCTAATTCATATTTGTTCATGTCGCCTTTGCACCTCCTTCTGGTCTTTTGGCCCCCGCTCATCTTATGTGGGAGCAAGGATCTCTGCCATTCTTTCATTGGCAGATTCATTGTATCACGGTTTAATATGATACCATAATCCCCGGCTTGTTTCAAGCTTTTTTCCTCAAATCCTTTGTATTTTTTTCCACCAGTTTACGCGCGATCATGATCTGATGCCCGCACCCCAGACATTTCAGCCGGAAATCTGCGCCTACCCGCAGGATCTCCCATTCTTTGCTCCCGCAGGGATGCTGTTTCTTCAAGGTAACGATATCTCCCACCTCATATACATACGTATTCTTCATCATTCATTTCCTTCTTCCTTCACTCTCACTCCGCGGATAACAAACCGATGGTTATCACTGGCGCTGGTGCACGTTGACAAGGTGACGATCTTATCGCTTACGTTCACTTCCACTCCCGTATCATACAGCGACGTCTGTTTCGTCATATTCAGGAACTCCTGGAACTCATCGTCTGACAAAAATTCCGTAATATAACTCTCTGACGTATCCACGATCTGTCCCATGGAATAGACCTGATACACCAGTTCTCTGCCGTCCGCCGTATAGATATAGAAATACGGATTCGCTTCCCAGAAAGCCTTATCCTCATAATCCTGGATATGCCGGAACATGGAGCCGTCGCGCATCCTGTGCCCGTATATGATAGAATTCTTATCGCTAAAGCCCGGGCTGTTATCCACGTTCAGGAAGATCGCCCCCAGCGTATTCTCATTTGCAGAAAAGGTCTTATGCAGATATTCCTGATTATCCTTCCCCTGGACGATCGGATAACTGATGATCGAAGGCTCCGGAGAAAACCGGATCCAACCGATCGTATCCGGATTGATCTTGAGAAGCTCGTCAAAATTCACGGTGAACTTCGGCTCCTTCTCCCCCTCTTCTCCCTGCTCCGTATCTCCCAGGGCAACTTCACGGATCTTATCGTACTCACTTCTTCCGTCATAATATCCTTTAAATATCTTGTAGAGCTGATATGCCGATACACAGAATACGGCGATCGCCGCCACCAATATGATATTCGTAAGGATGCCTGCCTTCTTCCGGCCTCTTCTTCTGCGCCTCTTAACTGTCTTCTTACTCTTCTTAATCTCTTCCATATCCTGCACCTCTGTCAGTGTGAACTACCCTTTTTATTTCTGTCTCATGATCTCTATGATCGTCTCCTCGGTCCGCGTCATACCGGGGGACGCGATCATTCCCATATACTTCATGGTATCCTCCGGCGTCTTTCCGTTGATTCCGTGGACACTCGCAACACCTATGCCCTTTAACGCCAGATCCACCGCCCTGAACGCGGCGTCCACGGCGACAATGCCTTTCATCGCACACCCATGGTTTCCGCCGTCGCAGATCATCCCGGTAAGACCGCTTGCCATATTCCGTATCACTGTGCAGACGGTCTGCTCATCCGCACCTCTCATGTAGGCAAGACCGCACGCCATACCCGTCCCCGCCGCAATCCCGCATCCGCAGAATGCCGACAGCTTGCCCGAATATTCCTTGATATACATCGTGATCAGGTAACTGAGCGCTGTTGCTCTTAATAAGACAGCGTCGTCCACCTCATCTTTATACACCTGCCGCCATGCATATAACGGCATCGTCGCTATGATCCCATGCGCGCCGCTGCCCGTGATGCTCATCGCCGGGCGGCAAAGCCCCAGTACCCTCGCCTCGATCGCCCCGTTGCACAGAAGCTGCGCCGTCTTAAGCGGATGGCTCGATATCCTTTCGCCTCCGTTCTCTTCCAAAAGCCAGCCTGTCATGACCGCCCGGTCAGACGCCAGCCCCTCTTCTAAGAGTTCCAGGTTCATCGAAAATGCATCCCGGATAAAAGCAAGCTCTTCTTCGGGAACTTCCGTAATGTATCTCCATATCTCTTCCAGAGAATAGCGGTGGATCACCGATCCCTCTGACCTCTCCTGTTCTTTCTCTTCCTGGTCCTCATAGACCGATACCCCGTTCTTCTCTATAGACACAATATGTGTATGGCTGTCTCGGATCCGTACGGTGCACCGATCCTCATCCGTCTCAACCCTGGCGTCTATGGTAATATCAGAACCGATATGGTCAAGGACCACCTCGACAATCCCGGCGTCCACAAGCCCCGACGCCCTGTCGTCGTCTTCCCTGGTGATGTCCGCAAGCGACTCAAGCCCTTTCCCCGCGTCCGCCGCCACGGCTCCAAGCGCCGCCGCATACAGGCTTCCGTACCTTGACGAATTGGGGATCCCACAGGTGTATGCATTCTTATACATACCGGAATTCAAAGCCACGTACACCTTTCTTATCTCTCCTTGCACCTGCTCTCTCGCACGCGCCGCCGCATACGCGATCGCGCCCGGCTCGGTAACCCCAAGCGCAGGCTTCATGTCTTCCCTGATCAATCTGGTCAGTCCGTGCGTCTCATACTTCATCTTAATTACTCCTGTTCCTGTTATTTCCCGGTCAGAGATACGATTTATTATACCATGAACCCACCGCCGGATAAAGAGTTTAAAAACTTTATATATTTTTTATCGGCAATTTATTGACTTTCCTTATAGACGGCGTATCATGAGTGGTACATGGTATGTCTGTCAGACAGGCATGATCCGGAGATAATTTCAGGAGGTTGATCACATGAAAGAGAAATTAATACGGTTTATGTACGGGCGTTACGGCATAGATTCTCTTTGCCGGTTTACACTGATCGCCGGGCTGGTCTCTATGCTGCTTGCGGGCTGGAACGACAGTATGCTGCTGTCGCTTCTGTCATGGGCTTGTATCATCTTGACTTATTTCCGCATGTTCTCCCGGAACATCTATAAGCGCTCCGCCGAGAACCAGTGGTATCTGAATAAGACCTATAAGCTGCGCAGCGCCTTCTACCGCCAGAAGAATCTGCTGATCCAGCGCAGGACGCACCATATCTATAAGTGCCCGTCGTGCAGGCAGAAGATCCGCATTCCCAGAGGCAAGGGACGCATTGAGATCCGCTGTCCTAAGTGCAGCGCCACATTTATCAAAAAGAGCTGACGAGGTCTTTGTATGTTTGGATATATTGCGATCAACAAGGCTGAGATGAAGTTTAAGGACTACGATGTCTACCATGCTTACTACTGCGGGCTGTGCAAATGCTTAAGAGACCGCTATGGTATCCGCGGACAGCTCACACTGTCCTATGACATGACGTTCCTCATCGTGCTTCTCTCCGGTCTGTATGAACCCACGACTAAAAAAGAAACCGTAAACTGCATCGCCCATCCTTTCGAGAAACATCTGGCATACACGAACAAATATACAGAATATGCCGCCTCCATTAACCTGATCCTTGCTTATTACAAATACAAAGACGACTGGGCGGACGAGCGGCGGCGCAAAAGTTACATCGCCGCCCGCCTGCTTAACCAGTGCATGAAGAAGATCTATAAAAAGTATCCCGAAAAAATCGCTGTTGTATCTGCAGGGCTGAAAAAAATATCCGCTCTTGAGAAAAAGAATGAACAGAATATTGACGTCATGGCAGGGCTTTTCGGCAATATCATGGCGGAACTATTCGCTTACCGCCGGGACGAATGGGAGCCTTCTCTTCGAAAGATCGGGTTCTTCCTTGGGAAGTTCATCTATCTGATGGATGCTTATGAGGATGCGGCGGACGATATCCGCTCCGGCAATTATAATCCCTTTAAAGAATCCTACCGGAATGATCCGGAATTCGCCGAGCACTCCCGGCAGCTCCTCACACTGATGATGGCGGAATGCTCCAGGGAATTCGAGAAGATGCCGATCCTTCTGTATGCCGATATCCTTCGTAATATCCTGTATTCCGGCGTCTGGAGCCGGTATACGCAGGTAACCGCCGCGCGCGCAGCCAGGGAAAGCGGCGCAGCCGCAACATCTAACAGAAACTATAGTTCAGGAGAATAAACATGAAAGATCCTTACGGCATTCTCGGCATACCGCCGAATGCTTCAGATGAAGAAATCAAGAAAGCATACCGGAATCTAAGCCGGAAGTATCATCCGGACGCCAATATCAATAATCCCGATAAAGACCAGGCGGAAGCACGATTCAAAGAAGTCCAGCAGGCTTACCGGAAGATCATGGAAGAAAGGGAATACCAGTCCTCCGGCAGATCTGACGCATACGGCAGTTTCGGATCCTTCGGGGACTTCTGGGGAACAGGCGGCGAATACCGCCATGCCGGCAGCGGCGCCTCTGAAAATGAGGAAGACCTGCATATGAACGCCGCTTTTCACTTTATCAGCAGCGGCCATTACCGGGAGGCGCTGAACCTTCTTACTGGGATCCGGGAACGAGGCGCACGCTGGTACTACTACAGCGCCCTCGCTAACTCCGGTATCGGCAACAACGTCATCTCGCTGCAGCATGCAAGGGAAGCTCTTCGTCTGGAACCGGATAATTTTCAATATCAGGTTCTGGCAGCCCGCCTGGAAAGCGGCGGGAACTGGTATCAGCAACGGCAGGGATCCTACCAGACCACCTTTGCCGGAAACGGCGGCTGGTGCATGAAGCTGTGTCTTGCCAATCTCGCATGCAATCTGTGCTGCAACAGCGGAACATGCTGCACAGGCGGAGGAATGCCGGGCGGTTATATCTGATCCGGCGGCACATTTATTTTAGGAGGAATGAACGAACATGCTGGAATACTTAGTATTGTATCAGAGCGAATCCGGCAACACGAAGAAGATTGCCGCTACCATCTTCTCTCATCTTCCCGGGACCTCGAAAGACCTGATCGATATCACGACAGATAAGACGATCCCTGAAGCAAGGGTGTATTTCATCGGCTTCTGTGTCCACTGCGGTTCATGCAGTATGGTTGTCAGCGACTTTTTGGGCGCCCTGAGCGGGAAACAGATCGCGCTCTTTGGCACCTGCGGTATGGGCAGCTCTCCGGAATATTATAGCTCCATTGAACACAGCGCAAGTGTATGGATCGAATCTGACAACGAATACCTGGGCGCTTTCATCTGCCAGGGTAAGATGCCGCAAAAGGTACGCAGAAAATATGAGTCCATCCGTACCGCCGAGAATGCCCCGCGGATCCGTCTGTGCCTGCAGAATTTTGACGAAGCGCTGACCCACCCAGACAGTCTGGACCTGGAACACGCAAAAGTATTTGTACAAAAAATATTAAAAAAAATACAGGCAGATGACACGCTTTAAAAAGTGTCGTTTGCCTGTATTTTTTAATACGGTCTGATCAGATCATACCAGTCCGCCTATGCAATACTGTTATATGGGAAGTTCCAGATAAATATCTTTGCCTTCTTTGATCGAGACGACTACTTTACCGCTCTTAACCGTAGTAACGGCGCCCTGTACATTCATCTCAACCGCAGGAGCCGGCGCTGCTTCTTCTGCCGCCTCCTTGTCTTCCCCATCCGCAGCGTCTTTGAATCCTTCTACGTTATCCACTGTCAGCGGGCATAAGGAATCACTCGTCTTTGTCAGCTTTGCCCCCAGTACCTGACCGATCGTCAGGCATCCGTCCAGATTCAGCAACCCTGAATCAACCAACTCATCAAAGATTGCCGGATCCTCCAGATTCGCTGCTTCGATGGTAATACCGCCTTCTGCCCTGCAGCATAATACAGCCGGGTCATTGGCATGTGCTTTTGCGGTTTCCGCTGTGATCGACATACTAAATTACCTCCTTAATCTATACTGTCTTTAGTATATCTGCCCGCAAGAAGGATTTCCAATCACTTTTTCACATAGACATCTTTTACTTATTTATCTTGTCTATGTATTCTTATGACTGCGTCTTTTGATGCTTCCGACGGCTGCCGCGCTCATCATCATCAGAAGCGCATACAGCAGAACAGAATTCTCGTCCCCTGTCCTTGGCGCCCGGGAACCGGATGTCGTATTCCGGTTATCCCCAGTCACAGGATTGCCCGCACTTTTGGCGATCTCTTCCCACCCCAGCGCGATCGGCGAGAGCCCGTGTACCGTGAAACGAACCCCGTCTTCCGTCTTCGTTATCTTGGAAGATTCCATGCGTTCTGTCTCTCCCGCTTCGAATCCGTTCATCGCTGTCGTAAAGAGATGCGCCGCCGCAAAATTATGCGAATCCTTTCCGGTTCCTTCCGGATAGGGTATCGTTACTGTAAGACCATCCTTCGGGAAGTTCTCCTTCGTTGCTTCCACCCAGCCTTTGCCGTCTGTATTCACCATCAGTTTCACATCATAGACAACTTTATTCTCATCCTTGATACCTTTCATGATCTCTGACAGCTCTGCTTTCATGCCGTTATTGATCTTAAGGATCGTATTCCACTTCTCATTCTTCTCAAGAGATGCCGGGACTTCTGTGATCCCCGTCTCGATCTCTAACTGGAACTTCGTTCCGTCCTCGCCTTCTATCTCTATCGCCTGTACGATGATCTTGGTGATCTTACCCCGGATCGTCGGCAGGGATTCCGGAAGCATGTAATTCTCTGCATCTGCTCCGGTAAGCGTCACCGGGACTCCCTTCCAGGACAGTGTGACATCCTGGTCGCCTGCGTCAACCTTTGCATAAGTACCGACCAGTTTATCTGCCGTACAATCGAAAGTGACATCGTCGCCCTCCACGATTCCGGCTACCTTCAGGCGTCCGTAGAGCGTTGCCTCTGCGGTAGTCTTCTTGTCTCTTGTCTCATTGTCCGCCCTGTCTGCCGCATACAACTCTTCCAGGTCCGTCCAGCTAAGCTGTGCCTTCTTCACATTCAGCTCACAGGAGATCACTGTCTGCGCATACTCTGATGTCTCAGACGCAGCCGCGATAATCTTTGTCGTCCCTGCTTTCTTAATATGTACCTTGCCTGCAGGATCTATCTCAGCGATCTGCGTATCCTCGATACGATAGGTTATCTGGCTTCCGTCCGCAGCCCCTGTAACTGCCGCAGTAAAATCCGCCTCCCCGTAGGTCCGGTTCTCCGGTGATGTAACAAACCGGAAGTCTGCCTTGTATCTCTTATCCGTTACCAACGCCGTCACTTTGATATCATATGGATTATAATTATCCGCAAATGTTACCGGGACTGTAATAACAGCCTTCTTTCCCACTTTTCCTTCATCATTTACGAACGTGTAAGATAAAGAACCATTGGCAACAGACGGCGTCCCTGCCAGTACCGTATCCGGATCTGAGACGGAGACAGCGCCGAGCACTGCGCCCGCCGGAAGTTCTAAAGCAACGGTTCCCTGACTTCCGTATCGTGCCTGAGAAGTTCTTTGATCCATCTCCTTATCTGCCTTGTTGATCGTAAATGCTGCACTTACCGGCATATCCCAGGTATAGTTTCTTCCTGCTACAGGCGAGATCACCACCCTACCTTCTCCGGCGTTCACATTATTTTCATAGGATACCGTATAATCCACGTCTTTGCCCAGCGTCACTCCATCCGCCGTTACGGTAAACTGCGGAATGACCGGGGTGCCTTCTTGATACGTATAGGATGCTTCATTTAATATCGTCACTGCCGGAGTTATTGTCTTCGGTGTGACGGTGAAGGCTGCATCTCTTGATAAGGTATCGTCCCCTAATGTAACGATCACCCGGTATGTATATGTCCCTGCCTGTAATCCTGATTCCACAGGACAGGAATCGCTTGTGGACACCAATTTCTCTGCGGCTCCATTCTCCTTCACGCGATACCACGCATATTCTTCCGTACCGGTCTCGCCGTCCTGCTTTACAACCGCCGCCGTCATTACCGGCGCTGTAGAATATCCATATTCTGCACTGGCAGGATTGACCGTTACGGTTACACCCTGGATCGATCCGGTCGGGAGCTTCTCTTCCTTTATCGTCCCCACTTCCAGAGGGGTCGTTGCAACCGTCATCATGATCTTATCATCGCATACCAATGACCCGTACAGATCCCCGGCGCCTTCTGTGTACTGATAGATCTGCTTTTTAATCGCTCCGGCTATATTCGGATTGAAGCAATAGATGTTCTTCGCATCGTTAAAATATAACTTATTATTATAGTAAGAAAGACTGGAATAAAGGCTAAGCCAGCGTTGTCCTTCTGTTGCTTTCCATTCCGCCGTAAAGGAATCTAAAACAGTCTCCTGACCGTTCTCCCTGCTGACCAGTTCAATCGTAGTGCTGTTACTGTCCGGATACTTTAAGTAATAGTCCTTCCCTGCAACCTTGAAGATCGCTGATATATTGCTCTGCCAGTATGCATTGTCATAGGTCTCGGCCGTACAGTTCTGCCTTTGTACCCAACCGCGATGTCCCCTATCACCTTCGCTGCCGATCTTCTTGTCGCTATTCAGAAAATACCTGTGCTGTACAGATCCCTTTCTGTCTGAAGGAGCCTTCACCTCCTGTACCGTAGGATCATCCCAGGTTACATCTACATGATACCATGCACCGTCAATCTGCACATAGTTCCACATATGGTTCATAGCTTCACTCGTAGTATAATCGAATGCAATCCCCGCTTTCTGAAGCATCGCGCCGTATGCCAGGCTGTATCCCTGACAAACCGCCGTTCCTTCCACGAGCGCATTGTATGAATTGGATTTTGAATATGTAAAATCATAATACATATGTTGGGCAAGATAATCGTGGCATGCCCTTGCAACCTCTGCCTGGCTCATCCCGCTTGCATTCGGTACCGCTTCGCGAAACGCCTTATCAAGCGCTGCATCGTATGCCTGGACATTCGCCGCTGTATAACTGTTATATACAGGCTCGATCTCCTTCACACTTCCATCACTATCCAGATAATAAGTATATTCGCCTCCGACATAGAACAGCCGCGGATTCGCATTCAGCACATCGACGATCAGCCCTTTCAGATCCGCCGCCGGTATCTTATACGCCGTCAGGCTTATGGACTCCTGCCTTGCATTCAATCCCTGCAGCAGCGCGCTCTTAGCTCCCTCAATATCGGCTGCCGCACGATCCGCAGACCTTCCTTCCTGCACATTTGCCGGCGCCGGCTCGTCCATCACACGAAGACCGCCGTACTGGAAGATATAGTCGCTAAGATCCACTGTCTCTTCCACCATCTGCTCTTCCTCAACCGGCTGTTCTTCCAAAGTTTCTGCTTCCGGCTCCTGTGCCTCTTTTGCCGGCAGACCGTCCTGTTCCTTCGGCTGCGTCTCATCTACCGGCTCTGCCTGATCTGCCGCTTCTTCCTCTTTCCCGGATTCTGTCTCCGCCTGTCCTTCAGGATCTTCGCCAGGCATCTTCTCTTCCGTCTTGACCTCTTCTTTCTTGACTTCTTCCGCGGAAATATCCTTGCTCTCCCCATTCGCTGTCAGATCCGCGTCCTTAGTCTCAGAGGGTTCTTTGGCAAAAGATCTCGCAGACGGGACGTTCATGGAACTGCCCAGCAGGATCACTGCCACTGCCGCCGCCAGAATCTGTCTTAGCCGTTTACTCCCTTTTTTCATACATTTTCTCCTTAATCTATGTTTTTACCTACACTTTATTCCCGCGAGCAACGAGCCAAGCGTGCCTGCTTGCATGCACATTTGGCGACTGCCGCGAGGGACAAATACCCCGCTGCTCTGCAGCGCTACAAATTTGATGTCCCGTTGCTTGCAGCGTGGTCTTCGACTCATTCTATCATAAACAGCCTGACGAAAAAGTCTTTTTAAGATTTTCTATCTGTTTTCTATCTTATCTGTCCAGATAAGACACCAAAACCAATCAAATCCGCTGCCTGCCAAGATCATGCTAAACTTGCATGTCTTCCACATCCCCTGCATATATATGTAAAAACATCAAAGGTTACTGCTATATATGATGCAAAAAAAACGTTCTGTTATCATTACAGCGCTGCTTCTTGCCGCCCTCTTCATATCTTCCGGGCTGCTCCGCCATTTTGGCAGAGATGAAAACCATTTGTTCGAAGCCTATACGGATCATCTCTTCTGCCAGGAGGTTGCCGGAAGCACGATCTCTCTTCATTATACACTCAAGAATCCCTCGGCTTTTGGAATCGAACACACTCCCGTATCCTTCGGATCCTATACCTCTGACACCGACGCCGTATGCGCTGCCTCTGAAAATGCGTTATCTGCTCTCCGTTCCTACGACCGCAGGCGCCTGTCCAAAAAAAACCGTCTGACTTATGATATACTGGAATACTACTTCGAACTCTCCGCAAAGCTCGCTCCCTATACTCTGTACGGAGAGCCTCTGGCTCCCCTCACCGGCGCACAGTCACAGCTTCCGGTTCTTCTGTCAGAATACCAGTTCTACAGCCGCGCCGACATCGATACCTATCTGGAGCTTTTGACCAAAACACCGGAATATTTTCGTTCTATCCTGGAATTCGAACAAGCCAGATCCAAAGCCGGGCTGTTCATGGCATCCTACTCCGCAGACGATATCATCCAGGAATGCCAGGCTTTTATTGATATGGCTGACCAGAACTACCTGTACTCTTCCTTCGAAGAACGCTTAGATACTACCGAACTGTCAGAAGAAGAGAAGAAATCTTACATAGAGACAAATTCCGCATACATAAAGGATTATATCTTCCCGGCTTATTCCGAATTAAAAGACGGCATTGCCACTCTGCGCGACACCGGGAAGAATCCCAACGGGCTCTGCCATCTGCCGGACGGCAGGAAATATTATGAACTCCTTGTCGCCTCCGAGACCGGGTCTTCCCGGACGATCCCGGAATTACAACAGCTGACCCAGAAACAGATGATCTCTGATCTAAGCGATATGCAGAAGATCCTGTCTCCTACTGCCAAAGACTCTTCTGTTTCTTCCGACCTCTTTAAGACACAGGGTACGATCCTGAAAGATCCCGAACCCGCGTCCATCCTTGCAGAACTAAAATCGAACCTTAAGGATCATTTCCCTGATCCGCCGAAAGTTAATACTCAGATCAAATACGTCCAGAAATCTATGGAAGAATATTTAAGCCCCGCCTTCTATATGATCCCTGCAATTGATAATTCCACCGAAAATGTCATCTATATCAATCAGGGACATCTGCCGGACGATCTGTCGCTATTCACGACGCTTGCCCATGAAGGATATCCGGGGCACCTGTACCAGACAACTTATTTCGCCGATAAAGATCCCGCTCTCATCCGGAATCTGTTGAATTTCGGCGGATATACAGAAGGCTGGGCAACCTACAGCGAGATGATGAGCTATTATTATGCTCCCATTTCCAATGAACAAGCAACGCTCATGCAGAAAAACAGTTCCATTATCCTGGGACTGTACGCTCTTGCAGACATGGGTATACACTATGAAGGCTGGACCCTTATCGAAGCGATCTCCTTCTTCCGCAGCTATGGGATTACCGATACCGACACCATCGAGACGATCTATGACCTGATCATCGCAGACCCTGCAAATTATCTGAAATATTATATTGGATATGTTGAATTCCTGGAACTAAAAAAGGATGCTATAGAGAAATGGGATGATGATTTTACCCAGAAGAAATTCCACACTGCCGTGTTGGATATTGGCCCCGCGCCATTCGGATTACTGCATAAAAATATACTAGATGATAAATAGAATGGCACAGTCAAACACACCTATATGAAATAGGCGGTCATTGCGGCCGCCTACAAATACTTGCACAGTTAACTTAACGCTCCCCGCTGAAATCCTCCCCCCTCAGCAACCGGTATTATAATCCATAGCGTTGATACATTTGCTCAAGATATCCCTTGTCTTCACTTACTCTTCTCAGATCATCCATAAGATTCTCATGCAGAAGAAGCTGGATGAGCGAATGCAGACGATTCTCCCTCTTTTCAATTCTCTTTTTACTATCCGCTTCTTTTTGTAACAGTAAAATTTCCCGCTCCTGTATCCGGGATTCCCGCTCCTGCATCCGGCTCTCCTTCTCCTGCATCCGGCTCTCCTTCTCCTGCATCCGGCTCTCCTTCTCCTGCATCCGGCTCTCCTTCTCCTGCATCCGGCTCTCCTTCTCC
>Ga0209064_1001539_pt1 | contig 34214 bp, 29 predicted proteins | sample Inofromicrocosms_FD_187498 | JGI IMG/M metagenome (GOLD analysis project Ga0209064, IMG submission 187498) | Mouse cecum microbial communities from Vienna, Austria - Inoculum for glucosamine and mucus D2O microcosms (SPAdes) (version 2) | ecosystem: Host-associated > Mammals > Digestive system >... | reverse complement strand
ACACAAAAGAGGAGATCATAGCAATAAATAGGAAGTCAAAACATATTGAACCACATCTTCATAATGCATTGGAGATTGTTTGTGTAACAAGTGGAGCATTAGAACTTGGTGTCGGACAGGAACTATATCATATGGATAAAGGAGATATAGGCTTTGTATTTCCAGATGTTATTCATCACTATCAGGTACTGACACCCGGTGTAAATAAAGCGACTTATCTGATTGCATCGCCATTTACGATTGCCAAATTTGCAGATATCATGCAATCCATGGCTCCTGAATACCCGATCATCAAAGCGGAAAAGGTTGAACCGGAGGTATATAGGGTTATAAATGCGATTTTAGAGACAGAACAGTCGGATATTACTGTTGCACAGGCATATCTTCAAATTGTGTTGGCACGCTGCATAGGAAAATTAAATTTGGTAGAAAAGAGTAATGTGGGGAGCAACGATCTTATTTACCAGACAGTTTCCTATATATCAGCAAATTTTAAGAAGAAATTTTCGCTGGAAGAGATGGCAAAAGATCTGGGGGTGAGCAAATATGTTTTATCCAGACTCTTTTCCAAAACATTCCATAGAAACTTTAATCAATATCTTAACGATGCAAGGCTGAACTATGCATGCCAGCGTTTGGAAAATACGAGTGATTCTATTACAAACATTTGTCTGGATAGTGGATTTGAAAGTCAGAGAACATTTAACCGAGTATTTAAAGAAAGATATAAAATATCACCGAGTGATTATCGGAGTACTTGTGTGAAAGAGATGTTGTCATAAAAGGTTCTGTTGATAGAAATATTTACTTCGATTTCACAGTACTATGTATTTGATTTTATGTGTGGATGATATAATATGAAAATATTTGTAGAAAATAGCGCTTTATTTTATTATGAAAAGAGCAAGGTGTATTCTAAAGAAACAAGAAAGGCAGGGCGCATATGAACATGAGAAAATCCATAATCGATTTTGATGAAACTTGATAATTTTGTAGGAATGATGACAGGACATTTTGGTGATTTATCATGGCAATCAGATATTGCCAGGTGTTCCAGAATTCATCCAGTGGTTGCATGATGAAAAGAAAGAATATTTATTTTTGACAAATAATAGTGGATATACACCACGGGAATTAAACATTCCATCTGCGCTATAAAGGATAATTTTTGCGCGTTGTACTTTACAGTATTCCGCAGTCTGGGATCGAGCAATTTTTTCCAGAACCTCGCGGTCGCCATCTTTCAATATGATGTTTCCGTATTTTTTGTTTCTGCCCATAGTTTTGTCCTCCATACCGGTTGATAAAACCACTATAGCAGATATACATTATTTACACAAGAACTTTCAATACACTATACTAGTAATCACCGGCGCTGACAAAAGGCCGCAAGGAGCCAGGCGGTAGGACTCGGTCCACGCATCCCCTTTTGTCCTCCACGCATCCGGCCCGCACCATTCATCCTTACTATCCGCCTGATGCAGCGCACCGAAAGCATTGTGACGGGAAATATAGGCGGTTATCTCCAACATATGTTCCCCAGCTTCCATTTGCCCCAAACCCGTTTCGTAAGGGGGATATGCTACTGTTTCTTTATCACCTCCATCCGCCCCCACTTCCAGCACCACACTGCGATAGTGGGGAATCCTGACTCTCGTTTCCCCGCCCTTTGTCCGAAACGGAATCCGGTAGCGAAAGCTTCCCCCGTAAAAAGGAAACCCCTGTCTGGTCAAATCATCGAACCCGACCTGCTCCGGCATGCATGTAATTATTTTCCTCTCCCCCATTACCCTAACTCCGAATTCACCGAGAAGGTAACACCATTCCATGTTGGTATCCTTCCCAAAAGGAAGGGTTAATTCCAAAATATTTTCCCCCTTTTTCAACCCTGGAAGCACGATCTTACGAATTGCCCGATCCGTATACCACCCTGCTTCGGATTTGTCTGCCACTTTACTGCCATTCCACATAATAAGAGCCGTCTGCGGCTCTTCCATGGCAAGCCATACCGTATGACATTCTATTTCACTTTCTATGGTGAACCGCAGATGAAGCAAATGCCCGGCTTTTTCCTTTTTTCTTGTCCAAGGCTGTTGGGCAGCCGCTCCCCTTATCTCCCATCCCAAAGATTTCCTCAGGATGTCATCCGCTTGGAGAAGTTCTGTTTCCGGATTATACTCACACCCATATCCCATCCCCCGCTTCCCTGCGTTCCTGTCCAGGCAGTATTGCGCCTTATCCAATACCAATACGTTAGGTTCCTCCAACACATATTCCACCAATGCCCCCACCGCACAGCGGCATTCTTTCCGTTGGCAATTCTCTGTTCCGCCATATTCTTCCAGGCTTATTATTTTTTCCGGCCTTCTTATCCCCAATCTGTCCTCTTCTGCTCCATTTAATCTGAAAAGCAGGCTGTCATAGTCATAAATGACATGTTCCATCACCGTCCACCCTTTTTCATAGGAACACCGAACAGTGCCGCATTTCCCGGAAACCGTATCCAAAAACTCTGGGGTATAACTGCCCCGGACCTTTACCCTGATATTCCTTTTTTGCACAATATCCCTATGATAAGGTTCCTTTCCCCTGGCGATAAACAGCCATCGCACCGCCCCCATTTCGCCCGTCTCTTCCCTCATCTGATAAAGCATATCTCCCGTCAGCATCCCATTTTCTTCCCGTATCTCCACCTCCTTAAAATCCTTCAGTCCATCTAATAGGGCATGCCGCTCAAAGGGTATGGTATACGCAGACTCATACAGTCTGCCTGGCCTGGCCGATTCCATTCCGTCCATCAGCACAGGCTTTTTCCCCATAAAAATCAGACACCCGCCTGCCGCCCTGAATTCTTCCAGCCGTTCTACCGTACTCTTGCGCAATGTCTCACATCCCGGAACGATTACCGCATCATATTTCATCACTCCTACCCTAAATGGTACGCCCCCTTTTGCACATTGTTCAGGCAGTCTGCTTTCACATATAAAATCAAAGTCCACCCCGCCAAATAAAAGCCATTCCGTAAGTTTTTTAAAATTCTCGTCCATCTGGCTTCTGATATCTCCAGTCTGTTCCGCCGGCCCCCAATGCAGCCAGAGGCTTTCTATCGGATGGAGCACGCCAACCCGTACGACAGCCCTCCCCCTTGTCATCGCCATATTCACTCTGGCAAAATGTTCTTCCACATAGCCGAATTTTTTATACCACGGAGACTGATAGCCAAAAGTGGCCGGGAAATCCCTTTTCGCCTCCCCCTTCATGGACACCCAGGACAGATGGGGAATCCTTAGTACCACCCCCAATGCAGCCTGCCAGTCACCATGAAATTTATAATCCCTAAAATCCGTATCCCATCCCGTTACCCCATATAGTTCACTGGAAATCCCTTTCTTCCCATGCTGGCGGGCCATGGACTGAGCCTGCTTCGCCGTAGTATATTCCAAATCCCGTCTAAGCATGTCAATCCCCGGCAATGAAAAGCTTCCATAGGAACGCATCGTTTCCCCCACCGCCGCACACTGGGATTCCAGGGCAGGTTCTTCCATCAGATGCCCTGTGAGCATAAGGCCATTCCTTTCACACCATTGCCCATAAGTACCGGCAAATGCCGTTGCAAACCTTTCCGCAATATAATCGTGATACCGGTATCTCGCCCTGGAAATCTTCCCTTCCGGCAATTCCCAAAAAAGTTCCGGAAGCGCCTCTAAGAGGCTCTCCCCATATTTGTGCAAATAATCTTCCTCACAGTCATCCGTCCATGGCAGTGTTACATCCTTTTTTCCCTCTGCCAAATCCAGCGTATGTTTTCTGGCAAATTGGGGTTCGTCCGTAAAGACCATAGGAATGGCTTCCCCAAAATCCGATCCCACCCACTCCTTATATTTTTCATGGGTAACCTGCAGAAAACGCTCCACCGCCTCCTTGTTCAGCGTATCGCTATAGGCCTGGCCATTATACCAAGGATTGGCCCCTGCCGTTTCCAAATAGGCATACCATGTATTTTCTCCGCCCTCTTCCCCTTCTGCCAAAATACGGTATTTCCCCAAATAACCTTCCTCATCCAGCATAACCGTATACCTGGCCAACAGACGTCCTTTCCCATTCCGTAAAGGCTGGCTTAAAAAACCGCCCGGCGTTTCCACTCCGCCCTTTTCCCCATAAGCCCAGGGGGTAAACAACAAATATTTCTGACGATATTTTTTTTCTTTCGTCACAAGCCCTCCTGCTGCCCCCGATGACCACCTATCCTCATCATACAGGCATGCCCGCATTCCTTCTGCCTTCGCCTTCTCCACACAGCCTCTGACCATTTCCATATACTCATCGCTCAGATAGGGGGTATCCATCCCTGTACGCACATGCATAAAGAACCCTCCAAACCCCATCTCTTTTAATTCTTCTATCTGGCGTTCCAGTTCTTCCATCTCCAGCTTGCAATTCCATGACCAAAAGGGCATCCCCCGGTATTCCCTTGGCGGATTTTTAAATTCTTCCAATGAAATTTCTTTCAATGCATTTTTTTGGGATGAGTTTTTTTCAAACAAATTTCCTTTCATTTTATCACCTTTTTCCGGCATGCCTTCCTATCTGCCTCATAAAATAGATCGGAAAGGTGTATTAGGCTCTTCTTCAAAGCAATCGGAAGCCCCCCTGTATACAAGCTTTGCCCTCAGGTTTTAACAGCCCCTGCCATACCTTCCACGAACTGCCTTTGAAATACAAGATAAACAATCAGCACCGGAATAATCGAAATAAGAACCCCTGCGCTCAAAAGTCCGTAGTCCGTGCTGAATTCGCCCATAAAGCTAATCAAGCCATTGGGCACCGTCTTCATCGTATCCTTCGTAATCAGCACGCTCTGCAGCAGGAATTCGTTCCATGTACTCAGGAAATCCAAAATGAACATAGTCGCTACCGCCGGTTTTGCTACCGGCATAATAATATTGGCATAAAGCCTGTACTTTCCGCAGCCATCCATAGCTGCCGCTTCATCCAGTTCCTTCGGTATGGAACGAAAGAATCCTCGGAATACCAATGTTCCAAGGGAAATACCAAAGCCTATATAAGTAAAAATCAGGCTAAAGTACGTATTGCTCAAATTCAGCTTGGAATACATGATATTCAGCGGAATCAGCGCCATCTGCACAGGCAGCATCATGCCTACCAGTATAAAAATAAATATTCCGTTGCTGTGGGGTATATTCAGCCTGGTCAGGGCAAATGCACACATAGAGGAAATCAGCACGCCAAGAGGCACCTTTATCAGACATGTCCGTACGCCGTTGAACAGATATCTTCCCAGATTTCCGTCCGTCCATGCATCCTTGAAATTACTCCACTGTATTTTTTCCGGTATGGAGAATAGATTCAGCTTCGCATAGAAATCGCTTGTACTTCTGATGGCCGATAATACCAGCATCACCAAAGGAAGAAGCCATACTGCGGCAACAATCGTCAAAATCACATAAAACCATATTTTTCTGCCTGTTTTATTCATCTTCTGCCTCCTCCCCTAATCTTCCTTTGTTGAAAATATGACGTAGGGCACGATAATAAACATCATAATAATCACCATAATGGTCGCGACCGTACTGCCCATCCCCAGATTATTATAGGAAAAAGTCTGATTATACATATAGGTGGCCAGCGTCTGCGTCGAATTGGCAGGGCCGCTGTCCGTCATGACATAAATGATGTCATAAACCTTCATGGATGCAATAATCTGTGTCGCCAGTACAATGACAAAAGTTTCCTTTAACATCGGCACAATAATCCTTATAAACAGGTTTATCTTTCCCGCGCCGTCTATCCTCGCCGCCTCCAACACGTCGGAAGACATTGTCTGCAGGCCCGCCAGGAAATAAAGCATGGGCTGCCCCAACCCCTGCCACAATGCAGCTGCAAAAATGCAGTAAAGGGCAATTTTAGGGTTGGATAAATAGGAACCCTTTAGCGAATCCAGCCCTACCGCCCCAAGAAAAGTATTAATCATACCGAAATTCGGGTTATACATCCATTTCCATATAATACCTATTACAATCCATGAAAGCATATATGGGAAATAGAAAATGGATCGGTATACAATACGCCCTGTGAATTTTCCATTCAGCACCAATGCCAGAATCAGCGCCAGCACTACCGTAATGCATACGGTAAGGACAATCCATATAACATTATTCTTCAGTGCAATTCTAAAAATATCATCATTGGTAAACAGTTTCACATAATTGGCCAACCCGACAAAGCGTTTCTCCGCCACCCCATTCCATTCGAAAAGGCTTAATACAACGGAATATATACCGGGAAATACAATGATGATAATATAAATCAATAATGCGGGGGCTAAAAAGGAAAATGCTTTTAGTTTTTCTTTCAAAACCCGCCCTCCCTTCTCCATTCAATCGGATAATATGTTTTTTTCAAAAGAAATGGCACAATATCGAACCCTTTTCCCGTATTACAGGATAATAGCTGACTTATATTGTGCCATTTCGCAAATTACCGTTTATAACTTTTCTCCATTTTGCTGAACGATTACAGGCTCCGGTTTATTTCGACGCCGCTTTATAAGCATCAATCGCTTTCTGGATTTCCGCACCGGCTGCCGAAGGCTCAATAGTTCCCAGAAGCACTGCTTCTTCCGTTGCAAATACCACATCCATAATTTCATTCGGTACATCCTGGTCCGTTGTTGTATAGCTGCCTGCCGCATCAATCATTTCAAGCATACCGTCCGCCAGCTTCATGGCTTCGGATAATTCCGCACCGGCCACTGCCGTGGGCTGCTCAATGGACGGATGGGATTTCAGGCTCTCTTCGCTGTAATAATAATCCCAGAAAAGCATTGCCGCTTCGAACTGATCTTCCGTCAGGTTCTTGTTAAACTGGGTTGTTTTTACATAGGAAGAAATCCTTCCTGTGTTTCCGTCTTTCCCTGTAGGGAATGCAAAGAACGAGTACTGGGAAGTATCGTATTCGTTGGCCACAACGTCGGAAGCCATTCCGGAGTTGTCCATAACCATCGCGCTTGTTCCGCCAAATACGTACATTTTCGCATTGTTTGCGTCTTCCGTCACATATCCGTCGATAAAGTATCCTTTATCCCCCCATTCCTTTAATTTGGCAAACGCCTGGGTAACCGCTTCCGAAGAACCCCAGTCCGCTTCCAATGTATTCAGCGCATCATGTTCTTCCGGCCCTGCATAATACTCCAGCAATGCTTCGAGATAACGGAAAATATGCCATCCGCCAGTGGAGAAGGATGCCTGTCCGTTCTCTTTAAGTACTTCGCAGATATTTTCCAATTCTTCAAAAGTCTTAGGAACTTCCAGCCCATACTGCTCTAAAATATCCGTGCGGTACCACATAACCAGACCCGTATATACCTGGGGCAGGGCGATTATTTTCCCATCCAGCGTGCACAAATCCAACGCTGATTTCAGATATTTGTCTTCCCATCCGTTCTCTTTGGCATAAGAAGACAGGTCATAGCACAAATCCGCAGAAGCATAGTAGTTGGCATAATTAAAACCGCCCCAGTTGTACCACATATCGGGCAATGTTCCCGACGACGCCGCCACCTTTGTATTCGTTTTGATATCATCCGAGGAATAAAATGTTGCCTCAATCTTGATATTCGGATAGATTTTTGCAAAGTCCGCAATTACCTGTTCATCCGCATCTTTATGCCAGGTAGGCGACCAGAAAGTAAGCGTAACTTCTTTGTCAAACTTCTCCCCTTCCTCCCCGGTCTCATTTCCTGCATCCTCTTCCGCTGCAGGCTCATCTTCCTGAGCCGCGTCTGCCGCCGCTTCCGGTTCCGCACTGGAATTCGCATTTCCTGCATCGGAACCGCAGCCTGCCAATAGGGAAGCAGCCATCGTCAATGCCAGAATACATGACAGAATTCTTCTCTTCATATTGTTCCCTCCTAATCTTTTGCACACTTTCTTCGAAAGTGCACATTTTCTCATTTCTATTGTTTTTTGCAAGTTCAGAGTAACATTTTCTCACTTACTTGGCAATAGCACCAAAGGAATAGGCACATATGACTTTTTTTCATGCAACATTTGTACACTTTACTTCATCTCTCGCTCTCATTGAGATATTTTTACTATTTTCTCCGCCATCCTGCTATCAGAAATCAGCGTATCCACAAGACCTCCGCGAATTGCACCAAGCAGCGCATCCGCTTTCATCTCCCCACTGGCCACAATCACCACTTCCTTTATCTTCCGTATATCTTCCAATCCTATTCCGACACAATGCCTGTTCCATTCATTGTTGTCCAGAACCTTTCCGTTCCGGTCAAAAAAACGAGCCCCTAAACACCCCACCGCACCCTGGCTACGGATTTCCTCAAACATCTCCTTCGTCATATAGCCGAGCCATGGATTCGAGTCCGTAACCTTTTCCAAAGTGCCGATGCTGGTAAGGACCATATCCGCTCTGGCCGCCATAACCAACGTAGCTGCAATATTCTTATCCTTCATAATCTGGTTTTTCACATACATGTCCGGAACGAAAAGCGGGCTGTTTAATCCATGTGCAATACCGCCGTATTTGGATGCCAGGCAATGGGCGATATTATCACTGTTGCTCATCAGATTGGTTGTTGCCGCAAACCCCATAATCTGCACGATATCAATAGGTATTTTTTCCACTTCTCCCAGCACTTCCACCGTTTCCCGAATCGTGTTCCCCCAGGAAATGCCCACCACCATCTTCCGGTTAATCCTTTCCTTCAAAAACGCAGCGGCAATTTTTACCACCCCGTCCATTATTTCCTGGTCGCTTTTGGACCCGCCCCCATTGTACAAACGGACTTCCTTCAAATGAAAACGCTGTTTTATCCTTTCCTCAAAAGAATGGTTCCTTTCCAGAATATGATTCACATGTATCTCCACAACCCCAACTTCCTCTGCCTTTTTCAAAATACGTGAAATCCTCGTTCTGGATAAATACAAAGCCTTGCCGATTTCCTCCTGCGTCATTCCCTTTTCATAATACATAGATGCCACTTCCGTCATCAGACTAAGCTGAAGCATTTCCTTCTTATTCATATCCAGTTCCCTCCTTATTCATACGGTTTTTTTGCATTCAAACTTACGGAAATCACCGCAATCTAATAACAACAAATTACTTTTTGAACAAACGTGCTATTATTTTGCTAAATATATATATTTTTTGCAATTATGTTATAATAATAGCATAATAAAATGAAGTATACAAGATTTACTGAAAGGAGCAACACTTATGAAATATTTACCCGAGATGAATTCCATCCGCACACACACTATCCCTCAATGGTACAATGACTGCAAATTCGGCATTTTTATCCACTGGGGCATTTATTCCGTTCCAGCATGGGCTTATCCTTCTGGGCAGCTGGGAACCATCCCCTTCGATGAGCGCTGGTTCGCCTACAACCCTTACGCGGAATGGTACTGCAATACTGTTCGCGCCGGTTTCGGTCCGGCTTATGAGCACCATGTTAAAACTTATGGCGCGGATTTCGACTATGAATCCTTTGCCGATATGTGGAAAGCGGAAAAATGGGAGCCAGGGCAATGGGCTGATTTATTCAAAAAATCCGGAGCCCAATACGTCATTCCCACCTCCAAACACCATGACGGCTTTTGCCTGTGGAATACAAAGTATTCGGATTACAATTCCTATCTCAGGGGGCCGAAAAGAGATATCATAAAAGAACTGGGAGAAGCGGTCCGTGCTGCCGGCATGCGCTATGGCGTCTATTATTCCGGCATATTGAACTGGCACATTACCCGCAATGCCATGATGAGCGACTATGAGGTACACCATCCAAATAATATTACAAATGCCTATGCGGATCTGGCTTACAATCAGATGATGGAAATCGTAGATAATTTCCAGCCTTCCATCCTCTGGAACGATTTGGACTGGCCATTAAAAGGACTGGATGACCTCCCCTATCTGTTTGCTCATTACTACAATTCCGTACCGGAAGGCGTTGTCAATGACCGCTGGCATGACGTTTGGCACGATTACACCACCAAAGAATACCACAGGGGCGACAAATCCCTGAACCAGAAATGGGAATGCTGCCGCGGCATGGGTCTTTCCTTTGGCTATAATCAAGTGGAAACAGAGCAGGAACATTATCTGACCCCCAATGACCTGATTGCCCTGTTAATTGATACCGTCGCATTTAACGGCAACCTCCTCATCAATATCGGGCCAAAGGCCGATGGTACTATACCTCCCGAACAGGAAAACCGCCTTCTCCATCTGGGAAAATGGCTGGAAGCAAACGGGGAAGCTATCTATTCCACCCGGCCCTTCTCCACCCAGAAGATAAAAGCGGAAAACGGCACAGCCATTTATTTTACCCAAAATAACTCCGCCGTATATGTTATCATCGTCCGCCCGGCCCCTGGAGACAGTTCCTTATCCCTCCCTCAAACCATTTTGCCCTATGGAAAATACCATGTATTAGGAGACCACACCCTCCGCCTGAATGCCGGACATAATGAAACCATTATCGAATTGACAGGGCTTCCATCGGATAGTACGCCCATTACTATAAAATTTTTTAAGGATTGATGCAAAAAACATTTTTTGAGCGAACCCTATAACACAAAAAACTGCTGCAAACCGGCCAACTCAGGCAATATATACTATAGGAATTCTAAAACTATAGCCATGCATTGCTGAGTTGCCGTTTTGTAACAGTTCCTAAAAATCAGTCAAACTTTAATTCACATAAAACCATCTATTATACCGGATAGGCCCCATTCTTCGTATCCGCCTGGCTCATGTCCACTTTCTCCTGCTGTGCCTGACGATACTTGAAGAAGTCGGTTGCCACCTGAGGGAACAATGCATAGGACAGTACATCTTCATCCTGCTGCTTCCATTCCTTCATCTCTGCTTCCAGTTTATCCAGCTCGTTCTCAATTAAATCCGCCGGACGGCAGGTAATCCTCTCCTCGCCCGGAATAACCTTGTCAATAATCTCCTGGTTCATAGGCTTAATAGTCTGTCCGTATTCGCCTCGGAGCACAGCCTTTGTCTCCTTGGTCGCCATCTTATAACGTTCTCCCAGAAGTACGTTAAATACAGCCTGTGTACCCACAATCTGAGAAGAAGGAGTTACTAACGGAGGCTCACCCAAATCTTTACGAACTGCAGGAATCTCTCTCAATACATCATAGTATCTGTCTTCCGCATTCTGCTCTTTCAACTGGCTCACCATGTTGGAAAGCATACCGCCCGGAACCTGATACAGCAATGTCTTGATATCCACGCCCATAACCTTCGGATTCAACAGCCCGCTTGACAGGCACTCATCCCTGTAAGGCCTGAAATAATCCGCAATTTCAGCCAGAATACTTTGGTCATAGCCAGTATCATATGGTGTTCCCTTAAAGGTTTCCACCATAACTTCCGTTGCCGGCTGGGAAGTACCCAAAGCAAAGGGTGAAATTGCACAGTCAATCACATCGACGCCCGCTTCTACCGCTTTCAGGTATGTCATACTTGCCACACCGGAAGTATAGTGGGTATGCAGCTGAATCGGAAGCTTCGTCGCGTTCTTCATGGCGGAAATCATCTCCGTTGCCTTATAAGGAACAAGCAGACCTGCCATATCTTTGATACAAATAGAATCTGCACCCATTTCTTCGATTTTCTTTGCCATGCTTACCCAATATTCCAATGTATAGGCATCTCCCAAGGTATAGGACAAGGCCACCTGAGCATGCCCTCTGCCTTCTCTCTGCTTTACCTTATTGGTAGCATTAACTGCTTCCTGCAAATTCCTCAAATCATTGAGGCAGTCGAAAATTCTGATAATATCAATTCCGTTTGCAATGGATTTTTCTACGAAATAATCCACCACATCATCCGCATAAGGGCGATATCCTAAAATATTCTGCCCTCTGAAAAGCATCTGCAATTTTGTATTTTTAAAACCGTCTCTTAACTTCCTCAGCCTTTCCCACGGATCTTCCTTCAGGAAACGAAGGGAAGCGTCAAAAGTAGCACCGCCCCAGCACTCTACAGCATGATACCCTACTTTATCCATCTTCTCAACAATAGGAAGCATCTTTTCGGTAGGCATTCTCGTAGCAATCAAAGACTGATGCGCATCGCGGAGAACGGTTTCCATAATTCCTATCGGTTTTTTCACCTGTTCTGACATTTTCTATTCCTCCTCTAAAATCTAAAGTTATACTCACGGCTTATGCCGTCCTTTAAAATACGCCAAATACTGCCATGAATGTACCTGCTGCTACTGCCGTACCGATAACACCGGCTACGTTGGGGCCCATCGCATGCATCAGAAGGAAGTTGGTGGGATCAGCTTCCGCCCCTACCTTCTGTGATACCCTGGCCGCCATAGGAACTGCAGATACGCCTGCCGAACCAATCAAAGGATTTACTTTGCCATGGGTAGCAATACACATCAGCTTACCGAAGAGCACACCGGCTGCCGTACCGAATGCAAATGCAATCAAGCCCAGGGCAACAATTTTCAAAGTATCCCAGTTCAGGAATGCTTCCGCACTTGTGGTAGCGCCTACCGAAGTACCAAGCAGGATAACTACGATATACATAAGTGCATTGGATGCTGTATCCGTCAGCTGCCTTACAACCCCGGATTCCCTGAACAGGTTGCCCAACATCAGCATACCTACCAAAGGAGCTGTGGTAGGAAGAATCAAACAAACTACAATTGTAACCACAATAGGGAAGAGAATCTTCTCCAATTTGGAAACCGGACGCAGCTGCGCCATCTTAATTTTTCTTTCTTTTTCCGTTGTTAACAGTTTCATAATCGGCGGCTGAATAATCGGCACCAGGGACATATAAGAATATGCTGCTACCGCAATCGGGCCAAGGAGCATCGTCTGCCCCAGCTTTCCGGCCAGGAATATGGATGTAGGGCCATCCGCCCCGCCAATAATAGAAATTGCTGCCGCTGCCTTATCGTTGAAACCAAGGCCGATGGCGCCGAAATAAGCAGCAAAAATACCGAACTGAGCCGCTGCACCAAGCAAAAAGCTCTTGGGATTTGCAATCAACGGCCCGAAGTCCGTCATAGCACCAACCCCCATAAAAATCAAGGAAGGAAGAATTGCCCACTCATCCAACAGATAGAAGTAATAAAGCAATCCGCCCGTTCCATTGGCAGATTCTTCAATGCTTATCATAATATCCGGATAGATATTTACAAGCAGCATACCAAATGCTATCGGCGTTAACAACAATGGCTCAAAGCCTTTTGCGATAGCAAGATAAAGAAATACACAAGCTACTACAATCATGGCGTAATTTCCCAAAGTAAGATTGAAAAAAGCCGTCTGATGTACCAGATTGTCTAATGTATTTACAATATAATCCATTACTTTGACCTCCTGTTTTGATTTACAATCTGCAAAGCATACGCCATGCAAATATTTTAACTAAGCAAAATATTTATGCACCGTATTTACCCGCACATTCCGTTTTCACTAATTTAAAGTTGCGAGCAATGCGCCTGCTTCTACAGGATCACCAACAGATACGTCAACAGTTGCTATAGTACCATCCTGAGGTGCTACTACCGGGATTTCCATCTTCATTGCTTCCAATACTACTACGGTATCGCCAGCTTTTACCGCCTGGCCAACCTTTGCTTCCACTGCGAATACTTTGCCCGCTGCGCCCGCTTCTACCCTTACGCTGCCTGCGGCACCGCTTGCTGCCGGTGCTGCTGCCGGCTTAGGAGCTGCCTTCGGAGCTGCCTTGGGTGCTGCCGGTGCTGCTACGGGTGCCCCGGTGGATGCGCCTTCTTCTACTACTACATCATATACGTTGCCATTTACGGTAATGGTATAATTTTTCATTTTTTCATCCTCATTTCTGCACGGCTCTCTTATCATTCACGGCCAAGGCTATACGCAAAGCCTTTCCTGCTTATGGGATTTGTGGATGCCGTGCTGACACAAATCCAGAATTGAAAATTTCTGCATTACAAGCACTCTTATAAAATTATCAGTTACCCTATCTTCTTTTTCTAATAGATCTGACAACAAACCCGTCGGTGGAAACCGCCCCTTCGCTGGCTGCAATCGCAGCGGCGATAACAGCTACCAGTTCTAAATCGTCGCTCTCTTCTTCCACAACCGCTGCCTGTACGGGTGCTGCTGCCGCCGGAACAGCTGGCTTTGCTGCTTCCTGCTTTGGCTTCTTAGTAAATGCCGCCTGAATCTTAGGAATGAAGTTAAAGCATGAAATAATCAGGCTGATGAGAATCAGTACTACAAATACGGTTCCCATGCCAAGCAAAGTATTTAAAGCCGCCTTAGTCATCAATTCCCCAAAAGAATAGATAATGTTTACGGACAGGCTGGTCAGCATGACTTCATCGTCGAATACAATTTCCACATTGGCATCATGGCTCGTACCGTCCACTTTCAAATTGACCACAAATCCGTCTTCTCTGATTTCCGCACTTCTTTCTAATATATCAACATAATCACCCATATCGGCCTGAGCGCTCTCCCAGCTGCTGAATGCTGCCGCAGAAACAGCATCTGCCTTTGCCAGCTGCGCCTTTTCCGTCTCGTAAGCACCGGAGCAGATCATCATGAGATTCTGGAAGGTCTGTTCCCCGTAATAGATTGCCTCGTCCTCCGACATATCCGTCCAGGAAACCCCTTCCTGCTCCTTGCTCCCGCATGCGCTCACTCCAAGGATACAGGTAATCATACCTAATACTAATAACCATTTTTTCATATTAAGTATCATCCTTTCTAAACTGTGCCATGTTTTTTCGCCGGGCCATCTTCCTGCTTTGTATATAACATCTCAAACGCGCCAATTACATATTTCCTTGTATCCTCCGGCGTCACAATCTGATCCACATACCCTCTCTTGGCAGCGCTGTTTGCGCTGGTCTGCAGGGCTGCGTATTCTTTCGCACAAGCATCAATTGCTTCCGAACCTTGTCCATCACAGATGATCTTTGCAGCAAGCTTTGCTTCCATCGTGCCGATTTCCGCATCCGGCCATGCCATCGTAATATCGGCGCCGATTGCCTTGGAATTCATAGCAACATATGCGCTTCCATATGCTTTTTGTGTGATTACATTTACCTTCGGTACCGTTGCATTGGCGAAGGCATATGTAAGGCGTGCAACAGCCTTGGACATCTTCTTCTCCGAACACTTGGTGGCCTTATAACCTTTTACATTAGTAAGGGTCAGGACAGGGATATCAAATGCATCGCAGAATGTAACGAATTCTGCTGCCTTATCGCATCCCTTTGCCGACAATACCGCATCGAATTTCTCCGTAACTTCTCCATCGTCCCCGTAAATTTCCGTACGGTTTGCCACAGCACCTACCGTAGCCCCGTTCAGTTTGATAAAGCCGGTTACCATATCTTTCGCATAGTTCCTCTTTGTCTCAAAGAATACGCCGTTATCAGAAATTCTGGACAATGCAATGGAAGTATCCCCTGCACAGTTTACCAGGTCATCGCATACCCTGTTCAAATCGTCTGTACATTCCGCAAAGGAACTATTGTCCTCATTGTTTGCCGGAAGCATGGAAACCAGTTCCCGAATCTGGGCGAGCACCCCTGCTTCATCCGCAACTACATCTACAATACCTGCTTCTTCGCTCTGGAACGCCGCTGCAGAAGTATCGCATTTGGAAATCTCATTGCCGTCAATGGCATTGGGGGAATTCACGAAAAGTTTCGCCTTTTTCTCTTCCATAAAAGTGAAATCTGTCAATGTAGGCACAATGGCAAGCCCGCCTCCACAGGTTCCGAAAATTGCTGTGATCTGCGGAATCACACCCGATGCATCAACCTGTTTCTTATAAATCTCCCCGAAACCGTTCAGAGCATCCGTAGCTTCCTGCAGTCTAAGCCCTGCGGAATCAATCAGACCGACCACAGGCGCACCCGTCTTCATGGCCAGATTATAGAGGTTTGCAATTTTCTTAGCATGCATCTCGCCGATAGTTCCGTTTAATACGGAAGCATCCTGGCTGTAAACATACACAAGATTGCCGTCAATCACTCCATACCCGGTGATGACACCGTCCGAAGGAGTTTCTGTTTGTTTCAGGTTGAAGTCAGTTGCCCTTGCTGTAACAAGTGCCCCTATTTCAACGAAACTGTTTTCATCGAGCAAAGCGTTTATTCTTTGACCCGCTTGTGAAGTAGTATTCATCTTTTTCAGCCCTCCATTTTATATTAAATAAATAAAAACTATTTGACGGGGAAAAACGTTATTCTACTGCCGTAAAGCCGTATAAAAAATATAACGCCCAAATTACCCCATGATTACACTGTAGTAGTATAACACAAAATGAAAAAATAGCATAGAAGAATTTTTAAATTTTTAATTTTTAGCAAAAACTTTATATCATATATCTCTCGATAATATACTCCATTATCCAACGAAAATTCCTTTTCTCCACATCCCCCTGTATAATAACCGGACATTCCCTAATCAATTCCCCATTCAGATAATATTTCACGCTTCCCGCCACGCTGCCTTCTTCCACCGGCGCTTTCAGGCCATCCGGCAAATGGATTTTCCGCTCTACCCGTTCCCCTTCTTTAAGAAGAAGATTCCACTCTTTTTCCCTTTCCTCTACCGAAAGTGGTACATACGCCACTTCATAAGGATTTCCGGATTCCGGTATCCCCTCCGCTACCGGCAGCGGCTTTAAACTGACCGGTTCATATACATCCTTGTATTCATAGTTTTCCAAGCCATATGTCATCAATTTCTTCGTATCGCTCCACTTATAATTCCTGTTATTGGGCCATCCACAGGCTAACAGCGACACTATAAACGTTTTCCCATCTCTTCGCAGTGCCCCTACATAACAATAACCTGCATTATTGGTAAACCCGGTTTTCCCGGTCAATGCACCATCCATCATAGTGAGAAAAGCATTATGATTGTTGCAGGAATAACTGCTCTGTTTCTCCTCATCCGTAAAGAAATGGCTTTGTGTCCTGGTAATTTCCAAAAAATCTTCCTTTTTTTCCGATTCCGTTATACAGTATTTCATTATCCGGGCCAAATCACCGGCAGTCGTGGAATGTACCCTGGTATTTCCCCCGCTGTCCGTCACTGTGGCATCCAGCCCATTGGGGGTAACAAAAAAAGTATCAAAGCAGCCGATATCTTTCGCCTTCCTATTCATAAGCCCTGCGAAACCTTCCACGCTCCCCCCGATATGCTCCGCAATGGCTACCGCCGTATCATTATGGGATTCCAGCATCAAAGAATACAGCAAATCCCCCAGCCTGAACTGCTGCCCTTCCCTCATGCCCAGGTGCACCTTGGGCTGCCCTGCCGCATAGGCAGAAACCGTTACTACGTCTTCCATGTTCCCGTTTTCCAGCGCCAGAATACACGTCATAATTTTGGTTGTACTGGCCATGGGCATCTGCTCTTTTTCATTTTTCCCAAATAAAATACGCCCGGAATCAGCATCCATAAGGACTGCCGATTGGGCATATAATTGTAGGTTTGTACTATTTTTTTCTTTTTCTGTATCCTGACGGGCATTCCCCGCCAATACGCTGCCCGTCAGGGCACTATCCTGGCAAACGCTGTCCGCCAGGGAATTTTCTCCCTGACAGGCTTCCTGCCATTCCAGCGGTATTTCCCTGTACGTTTCCGCTGCCTGAATGGGTAAAACGCCTGATGCAACGAATATCATACAGGAAACAAAAGCCAGAACCTTTCTCCAATATCTTCTTACTCTCTTCTCCATGATCCCCCTCTGCTGCCCCTTTGCGGCAGTGCTAATCCGGTTTTTTATCATCTAAATATATGCCGGAATTGGAGAAAATATTAGTATACAGTGTGCAATGCAGTACTAGCCTATGTATCAAATATCCAGCTGCATCTGCACCTCCGCTTCCGCCTGCTGTTTAAATTCTTCTATCTGCACCGCGTTTAACTCGGGCAATTCGTCCAGTGATTTTACCCCGAAACTCCTTAAAAATTCCTCCGTCGTTCCAAAGAGCAGCGGCCTCCCCGGCGCATCCAGCCGCCCTACCTCCGTAATCAGGTTAAATTCCAACAAGCGGTTTACCGCATGGTCGCAGCTCACCCCTCTGATTCTTTCGATTTCCAGCCTTGTCACAGGCTGCTTATAGGCAATAATGGACAGCGTTTCCATCAAAGTATCCGTCAGTACATACTTTTTCGGCGTTTTCGCTATTTTAATCAGGTACTCATACATCTCCGGCTTGGTGCAAAGCTGAACGGATTCCTCCAATTCAATAAGTGTTATCCCTCTGTTTTCCTGCTCATATCTTTCTTTCATTTTGGACAGGATTGCCTTTGTATCTTTCACACTTTCTTCTATTGTCTCTGCCAGCCTGGCTATCTCCACCGATTCTCCCATAGTAAAAAGAATGGCTTCCATTACCGCTTCCGCTTTCCGTTTTTCCATGCTTTACCTCATTTCTGCACTGTATTTTCCTTAAAACCGCTCTGCTTCACCAAGACTTTGTCCACCTATCCCGCTGCCATAACCTTCGAAGTAATAATGATATCATCGCATATATCCTGCTGTTCTATATCGATCTCCCCCAGCTTCATCATTTCCAAAATAACAAGAAAAGTTACTATAATCTCCATTTTGCTATGCTGCTTTTCCAAAAGGCTGCGGAAGCTGAACCTCTTGTGTGACCGGATAAACTCTTCTACATATACAACCTTCCTGTCCATATCCACTTCATCTTTTTCTATTTTGCCAAATGTACTCCTTACCGGGTCGATTTTGTCCTCCTGCCGTTTCATCATAAAACGGAACAGTTCCTGCAGTTTGCTTAAACTCACATCCGCCAGCAGCGCCTCATAGTCCACCGGCGGCCGGTATTCCTCCACTTCCTTGGGCAAATACTGTTCCCGAAAAAGCGTCCTTCCCGCATCCATCTGTTTATCCCGCAGTTCAAAAGACATATACTTATACATCTTATATTCCAACAGTTTCTGCACCAGTTCCGCCCTGGGGTCTTCCTCCTCCCCGTCTTCGTTCACTTCTTTGGGAAGGAGCATTTTACATTTAATATCTATTAAAGTAGCCGCCATCACCAAAAATTCGCTCATCACGTTCATATCTTCCGTTTCCATCTGCCGGATATAATCCAGATACTGCTCCGTGATTTCCACAATGGGGATATCGTATATATCTATTTTATTTTTTTCTATTAAATGAAGCAACAGGTCCAGAGGCCCTTCAAATGCTTCCAGTTTTACCGGAATTGCCATTATACTATCATCCTTTTGCCTTTCTGCCGCCTTTTGCCCCAGTTTTTTCCCACAAAGACCCCTTTGCCGCACCGGGCACAAAATACAAAGCCGCCCCACTATTCTACTTGCAAATCCCAATAATTTCAAGCCCTATCTGATATACCCTTTTGAAATTTGGTAACAGTTCAGCCTTTCGGCTTCCCTGTTACGGAATCTGGTATCAATTCGTCCTTTCGGTCTCCCTGTTACAAAATTTGAACCAATTAGGGCCATTCATTCCGTGCCAGGCAGCCGGCCTCGTTCCCGCCCGATGCCCAGGCCTTAAATATTACCATGCCAAAATATTACCCTAATACATCGTTCCCGCAATGAATCACCACCAATTCCCCAGGATTAAAAACCCTCACCGGAATCGTATGCATCCCCAGGCCTCTGCTTAGCACCATAGTTTTCCCGTTTTCTTCAAACATCCCACCGTCATATTTGGGGAAAATCCGCATAGATGGGGAAATCATGCCGCCCAGAAAGGGAAACTTCACCACACCCCCATGAACGTGCCCAGACACCGTCAAATCCGCCCCCCAATCCGCATATTCCTTGAAATAATCCGGGTTATGCCCAATGAGCAATTCATAGCAATCCTTCTTCGCTTTCCCCAGCAATCTGTCCACATACCCTTTTTCCATAGCAGTTCGACGCCACCTCTTATAATAACGCCTTTCTATCTCCAGGCCGCATATTTCTATGTTGTATTCCGGCAGATATACCTTTTCGTTTTCCAAAAAGCGGACACCGCAGTTTTCCAGTTCCCTTTTATAACGCACAAACATGTCCTCATAAACTTTCCGGTAAACCTTCACCCTATATTCGTGGTTGCCCATTCCATAATAAACAGGGTATTTTTCTGCCAAATGCCGCAGCAGCTTAAGCGGCACCTCATAGCTGGATTTTTCTCCGTCCGAAGTCATCATATCCCCCGCCACTACAATAAAATCCGGCCTTATCCTGTTTATTTCCGCAAGCAGTTTTTTATTCCCTTTTCCATAACTCTTATTGTGAAGATCCGACAGCAAAAGGATATCTGCTTTTTTCCTGAATTTATCCGAATGGATATGATAGTCCTGCCTGATAAAACGGTTGCTGTCATAAGCAATAACCGCTGCCATCCCGGCAAACAATGCCCCACACATTTCTATAAGCATACGAGTTCCCCTTTTTCCTATTTTCCATTCCCGCATTCCCAACCTCCGATACAACACTGCAGCGTAATTTCCTATAATATAAGAAAGAAATAATCGGCCCAATTGCACGGCCGATTATTAGTGTATCATGTTTTTTTGGTTTTATAAAGTGCTGACGCAAAATTACAGCAGGAAATCATATATCACTTTCAGGACATAATCCTTATACCCCGCCTTCTCTACCGCCCTGGCTGCCACAATGGATACCCCGCCAATCCGCTGGCCATCCAGCTTATATACTGCCTCCCCGATTGGCTGCCCCTCTTCCACAGGGGCTTCTATTTCTTCCGGCAGGCTGATGGTTTTTTCTATCTGGGAAAGATTGCTCCCCTTCGTATCCAAATAGCGGAATTCCCCTGCAAAGCTTAAATTCACCGTATCTTCCACGCCGCCCTTAATCCTCTGGACAGGCAGCGATTCCTTATTTTCATCCACATAAATATTGCTTACGCTAAACCCGTAATTTAAAAGAGCCATCGCATCCTGAAAGCGGACTTTGTTATCCGGCGCCCCCATCACCACCGCAATCAAGTCAATGCCATCCTTGCTGGCCGTGGCTGAAAGGCAATATTTTGCCTTGCTGGTAGAGCCGGTTTTCAGCCCCGTAGCCCATTCATACTGCCTCAGCAGCTTATTGGTACTGGACAATGTAAAAGTACTGGAGCCCTGCCTTGTCACATGGACAATATCTTCCATCCAAATTTTCGTATAATTATAAATCTCAGGATGCTTCGTCACCAGTTCCCTGGACATAATCGCCACATCCCTCGCCGTGGTATAATGCTCATCGGAATCCGACAGGCCGCAGCAATCTTCGAAATGGGTATTATCCATCCGAAGTTCCTCCGCCCTCTGGTTCATCAGCTTCACAAATTCCTCTTCGCTTCCCGCTATGTACTCTGCCACTGCCACGCAGGCATCATTCCCCGATGCCACCGCAATACATTTTATCATCGTTTCCAGTGTCTGCACCTCACCTTCTTCCAGAAAAACCTGGGATCCTCCCATGGATTTGGCATAGGCACTGGTAATAACATCGTCCTCCAGCTTAATCCTTCCCGTGTCCAAATGGTCGAATATAACAAGCAAGGTCATAATTTTTGTGATGCTGGCCGGGCTGCGCCTCACATCCGCTTCCTGCTCACAAATCACCTGCCCCGTCGAAGTCTCCATCACAAAATAAGAAGGGGCAGACACTTCCGGAGCCGCCTGCACGCCAAGCACAGGGCATATCAGCAGATACAAACTCAGCATCCAGCAGATAGTAGTTTTCACCAATCTTTTCACATTACACACTCCCGTCAGGTGTTCTACTACTATAAATATAAAAAAACAGTTCCTGTTAGAACTGTTTTTCTTATTTTAAATATAAAGAAACGCTTTAGTACCAGCGGGCCTTAAAATCATGGTATCTATCCACTATCCTATCCCGTCTCTCCTTCACATCAATGTGAAAAGCATTCATAAGCTGGATTACATAATCAATAGTCACAATCATCAAAATCAGCACGCATATTCTGCTGCCCATGGAAAAACTCCACCGGTCTATGAAATCCATCACCCTGGAATGGAGAAATACAATGATAAATACCGCATAAAATCCCCATGCAACCGTGCTTTCCAGACATACAATCCCTTTATAATTGCAAGGTTTGTCATTGTAATCCCACCATACCTCACCGAACAGCCTAAGCATCAGCTTCCCTACCATAAATTCAAAGACTGTAGCCATTACAGCCCCTGTCACATACAGCAAAATTAAATCCGTTTGCAGCGGCCGTAAAACCAGATAACCAATCACCGCCCCAAATCCATAAATCGGGCAAAACGGGCTCTTTGCAAATCCCCGGTTGGTAAGCTTTCTATTGCACAAAGACATATAAATGGACTCTACCAGCCAGCCCAGCATACTATAAATAATAAAAGCCGAAACCAAATGATAAACATCGGTTCCGAATATTTCCCTAGTCCACATATCTACTCCTCCCCTCCAGGCTATATCTTCAAGCAGGAAAAGTTCCCCCATGCCTGCCGCACAATCCATACGAACCATGCGCCGCTCAAACAATATCTTCCTCTGCACTGCTCCGTGCAACAACAAAATCCCCGATTTGGCAATCAGGGATCTGTCACACATGATTAATTATATTTACGTTTTCTTGCTGCTTCAGATTTCTTTTTACGTTTTACGCTTGGCTTTTCGTAATGTTCTCTCTTACGAATCTCCTGCTGAATACCAGCTTTTGCGCAGCTTCTTTTGAAACGACGTAAAGCGCTATCCAAAGTCTCGTTTTCTTTTACGATTACGTTTGACATCCCACACCCGACCTCCCTTCAGTCCCTACACGCTACTCGACTGAGTGGGTTTATTCTATTTTTTTGCACATAATTTTCTTATGTAACTATGCACTTTAATTATTATAGCATATATTTCGGTACAGTCAACCTATTTTTTGAAATAATTTGGAAATTTGTAACAGGGAAGCCGAAAGGATGAACTGTTACGGAAATTTCACAAGCTGAATATGCCCATCCAGCAGCCGGTAAAAATCAGCGATATGCTTCCCGTCCACCAAGGCATGATTAGCCAGCAAAGATACCGGCAAAAGCATCCTTCCCCCCTGTTCAAAGCATTTCCCCCATGTAATCCTGGGATTGCTGTCCGCCGGCATAGGCACCGGCTGCACAAGGGATGTATAGGAAATCCAGGGCAATGTGGATATAAAAAGCATATCATATGTTTCATCCTTTTCCTCTTCAATGCTTTTCCTCTGCTTTGCCTCCTCCTGTTCCCCTATTGCATAAGGGATGAACTCCTCAAAAGGCTTGTTCCCGTCCAGGTTGCAATAGCAGTATGTCCCATCCTCCAGCGCCACTGTATGGGAAGTCCTGCAGTTGTCATATTCTATAATTTTCCCTTCTGCAATCCGCTGTCTCAGTTCCGGAACACCGTTTGCCGCTTTCGAAACAAAATAACAAACGGTAAGGAAAAATGGCAGCTTCTCTGCCCTCACCTTTTCCCACAAAGCCGTAATATCCACATTTGCCGTCAGCCCCACATAGGGGTAAGCCAGACTGTTAAAATATTCGAAATGATTTTTTCTTTTGTAATTTTCCATATCCAGATATTTATAGCCCATTTCATCTCCCCCTCCGTTCCACCTGCCAATCAAAGACCCCGCTGCAAGCAACGGGGTATCAAACTTGCAGCTTCATTTGCAATCCCCGCCGGTTTTTGCCAAAACCATTTTCCTCAGTTCCCCATACTGTTCCCTGTTTATCAGAATACGGTTTCCGGCCTTGGTTATCATGCCCTCCTCTGAGAACTTCTTGATGCCTCTGCTGATACTCTTTACGCAAAGTCCTGTTTCATCCGCCAAACTCTGCCTGTTCCCTTTCATGTCTAAAACACCGTTTTCGCTGTTTCTTTCATATCTTTCGGTAAAAAGAAACGCCAGCCTGTCCGCCCCTTGCAAGAAAAGGAACAGCCTACTGTTGCGCCCCTCTTCCAGAAGGTATTCTCCCATTCTTTTTGCTTCCAGCTTCATCGCCCGAATATCTGCAAACATCCACTTTTCAAACTTTGCCCTGGAAATTTTTATCACTTTGCAATTCGTCACTGCCCGCAGTGTTGTCATATAAAAATTGATATCCATCATAAATTCCATTCCACCCAGGGCATAAACCTTGTCAAATTTCATATAATCATAGGAAACACCATCAATACGGTAATCTATCGCTTCCACCGTACCTTCCACTACAAAAAATACTGTATCCGCAGGCTCCCCCTCTCTGACAAAAACTGTTCCTTTCTTTAACTCTTCTGCCTGAAACGCATCCATGAGCCAAAGCGGGGCGCTTTTAAAATGCTCTTCAAACTGCTCCTGTCTTGCCCTGTCTATATCCTTTAAAAACGGCAATTCCTCATATAAAACACTATGTTTCATACTTTCATCCATTTCTGCACTGCTTTTGCGCATCTTAATCCCCATTTCTGCGCTGCTTTTTGCGCATAAGCGACTTTGTGGCAAGCAACGCGCAGACACAAATCGCCGTGTGAAAAATCTATTTTTCACACTAACCTCCAAGTTTATATAAGACCGAGTTACCGATGCATCCTTCCGGCATAGATATGCCGAAATTTTCAGCAATAGACGCACCGATGACCGCAAAGGTATCTTCGCTTTCCAAAGGTCCGCCCTCTTCCATCCTTTTCGCATATGCAATAAAAGGAACATATTCCCGTGTATGGTCTGTACCGCTGTAGGTAGGGTCATTCCCATGATCTGCTGTGAGTATCAGAAGGTCATCCTGGCCTAATTCCTCCAACAAAACGCCCAGGTTCTTATCAAATTTTTCAATTTCTTCCGCATAGCCTTTGACGTTTCTCCTATGCCCCCACAGCGCATCAAAATCCACCAGGTTCACGAAGCAAAGCCCACGAAAATCCTTTTTACAGATTTCAATCGTCTGTTCCATACCGTGGACGGAACTGTCGGAATGGTAAGTTTGGGTGATGCCTTCCCCGCAGAAAATATCATTGATTTTTCCTACGCCGATTACATCGACCCCTGCATCCTTCAAAGCATTTAATGCCGTCGGTCCGGTTGGCTTTAGCGCATAATCGTGGCGGTTGCTGGTCCGCTTGAATTCCCCCTTCTTTTTCCCTACATAAGGCCTTGCGATGACGCGCCCTACCCTCCATTCATCCTTCATTGTAATTTCCCTGGCAATTTCGCAGCAGCGGTACAAATTATCCAGGTCAAAGGTTTCTTCGTTTCCGCAAATCTGGAGCACAGAATCCGCAGAGGTATAGACTATCATCGCCCCGGTATTAATTTCTTCTTCCCCCAGTTCTTCAATAATCTCCGTGCCGCTGGCGCTCTTATTGCCGATTACCTTCTTCCCGCATCGTTTCTCCAATTCCGCTATCAACTCTGCCGGAAATCCGGTATCCGTAAAGGTCTGGAAGGGCTTTTCCGTTTTAATCCCCATCATTTCCCAATGCCCGGTCATCGTATCCTTTCCGTTGCTCGCTTCCCCCAGGCGCATATACCGCCCCATGGGCTTTTCTACACCGACCATTTTCCCCGCCGTATGAAGGTTCAGCAGCCCCAGCTTCCTTAAATTAGGAATATCCAGTGTTCCCATTCTTTCCAGGATATGCCCAAGCGTATCCACCCCTGCATCCCCGAAGGCCGGGGAATCGGGCATGGCGCCAATACCTAAAGAATCAAGGACAATTACAAAGATTCTCTTATATTCGTTCATTTTTTACTCCATTTCCGCGCGGCTTTTGTGCCCCGGCATTTCCGGGGCTTACGCATGGTAAGTTTGTGGATGCCGCGCAGACACAAACTTGGAATTGAAAATTTTCCATTTTCAATCTTTACTCCTTTTTATATCAAAATCGCTTGGAGTCTCTCACTCGAAATTAGGCATGGAAAGATTCCGGAAACTTATACTCTTTCCATCAGCGTTTCTCGGCCAGATTATCCGGCCCAAAACCCAGCGGAAGAAGCCCCCTTAATGTAAACACCTCATACTGTTCTTTGCCTGTAGCCAGAATAATCTGAAAAGTATCCGGATTGCAAAATTCCATCATCACCTGCCGGCACACTCCGCAAGGGGCTGCATATTCCGTTAATACCCCATCCTTCCCTCCAACAATACAAATGGCGCGAAAATCCCTCTCCCCTTCGCTGACCGCTTTGAAGAAGGCAGTCCTTTCCGCACAATTAGTGGGGGAGTAAGCGGCATTTTCGATATTGCATCCCGTATAGAATTTTCCCCCCGCCGTCAAAAGCGCTGCGCCGACTTTAAAACCTGAATAAGGGGTATAGGAGTATTTCAGCTGCGCTATCGCCAAATCAATCATTTCCTCTATCAGTTTTTGTTCCATAATTCCCTCATTTCTATTTCTCTTTTACCAATTTCACAATCCGGCTCGTTCCCAGGCGGTCTGCACCCAAAGAAAGGAATTTTTCCGCATCTTCCATAGAAGAAATCCCTCCCGCTGCCTTTATTTTCACTTCCGGCCCTACATGCCGGGCAAACAGGCCAATGTCGTCAAAGGTAGCGCCTCCATTAGCAAATCCTGTGGAAGTTTTGATATAATCCGCCCCTGCCCTCGTCACGATTTCACACATTTTAATCTTCTCTTCATCTGTCAGAAGGCAGGTCTCGATAATTACTTTCAGGATTTTATCCCCGCAGGCTGTTTTCAAGATACGGATTTCTTCCTCAATACAATCATATTTCTTATCCTTCAGCCAGCCGATATTAATCACCATGTCGATTTCCGATGCCCCATCCGCAATCGCATCCTTTGTTTCGAATTCCTTCGCCTTTGTTGTCATATACCCGTTAGGGAAACCAATAACCGTGCACACATCCACCTTCCCCTGCAAATATTCATATGCCTGCTTTACATAGCTAGGCGGAATACAAATGGAAGCCGTCTGATATTCCACTGCATCATCACAAATCTGTTTGATCTCCTCCCATGTGGCCGTCTGTAGCAGCAGCGTGTGATCCACATGGCTCAAAATTTCTTTTACATCCATATCCATACTCTCCTATTTCAACTTTATTCCAGTTTGGCAAATACCCTGCCAATACCTTATCCTCTTTCATTTCCGGGTATTGTCCGGATATCTGCTGTTTTTATTCCAGTTCTGCAGACACGCTGTCAGCAGCAATCAGGCTGCGGATAGCTTCCACCGCTACCTGGATTGCCATATCCGTATCGTGTACCACCGGATTTTCCAGCCCCAGTTTTTCCCTTTCCTGATTGGCTACTACGAGGAAACAGGAACCCGTCCTCACATGAAGATAGCTGGCCACGATAAACAGGGCTGCTGATTCCATCTCCGAAGCCAGGCACCCTAACCGCTTCCATGCCTCCCACTTATTCATCAATTCATAACTGACCGGTTTGGTCTCCGGCTCATGCTGGCCGTAAAAAGCATCCTTACACTGCACCACTCCCACATGAAAAGGATATTCCTTCTTCTTCGCCGCCGCCGCCAGGGCATTCGTAACTTCCAAATCCGCTACTGCCGGAAACTCGATAGGCGCATATTCCTTACTGGTTCCCTCCATTCGGATAGCCCCTGTAGCCACCACCACGTCTCCGCTTTTCACTTCTGTCTGCATACCGCCGCACGTTCCGATACGGATAAAAGTATCCGCCCCACACCGATACAATTCTTCCATCGCAATCGAGGCAGAAGGCCCGCCAATCCCCGTAGAGGTCACACTCACCTTCACCCCATCCAGCGTTCCCGTATACGTCACATATTCCCTATTATCCGCAATCAGTACAGGATTATCAAAATACTGAGCAATTTTCGCACATCGCTTCGGGTCGCCCGGCATTATCACATAACGCCCAACCTCCCCTTTTGCCACCTGTATATGATACTGCCTGCTGGCATCCTCAGAATAATTCTTCATACCTCTGCTCCTTTCCCATCCAACCTATACTTCTCAATCCCCCGCCATCTATCTTATCCCACAAAGTCAAGACCATAAAAACAAGAGAACCTCTATCCAATGTCATTCAGTTAGCACCTCAGCCCAGCCGTGAGGGAAATAAAATGCTTAAGGAGCCCCTTAAAAAACGTCGGCACTTGGTGAGGTAGTTCACGAACCTAGTGCCCGCTACGCTTTTTTTGGAGCGGGAGCGTGGCGACGGAGCATTTTATTTCCCTCACGGCGTCCGGCTCGCCATCGTTAACTAAACCACATTGAACCAAAAGTTTTTACTGAACTTGACTATTATCTCTGCCCTTTATCATAAGGTATCCCTTCCGCCTTCGGCGCCCTGGATTTCTTAGAAACAAACACCAGCACCACCAAAGAAATAATATAAGGCAGCATATTATAAACCGTACTGGGCAATTTTAACGCTACCAAAGCATCAAATCCTGTGTATACATTGGAAAGCGCCCTGAACAAACCGAATAAGAGGGCCGCCAGCCCGATATTCACGGGTTTCCATTGTCCGAAAATCATAACCGCCAATGCCAGGAAACCGAATCCTGCCACCCCGTTTTCGAATTTCCATTCGCTCACGCCGGCCGTAATATATACCAGGCCTCCCAAGCCGCCAAGGCCGCCGGAAATCAGCACGCCTGCATACCTCATTTTATATACATTGATACCAACGGAGTCCGCCGCCTGGGGATGTTCCCCGCACGCGCAGAGCCGTAAACCGAATTTCGTCTTATAGAGCACGATATAAGACGCCACCAGCAATAACAGAGCAATCAGCATGAACCAGTTAAATTCAAACCTGCCCATATTCACAATAAAGGACTTCTTCGCCTGCCCGTAAGCCACTGTGGAGGACACATTGTCCACGCTTTCCGCCGTATTAATCGCCCTGACAAGCACCACTGCAGCTGCCGGCCCTAAAAGGTTCAATGCTGTTCCTACCAGCGTCTGGTCTGCCTTAAACTGTATCGCAGCCACCCCCAGCAGCAAGGAAAAGATCATTCCCACCGCTACGCTGGCCAGAATCACCGCCAAGATAATAACCGGGGCCGCCATTCCGGCCGGAAGGTATTTCATCATTAACGCACCGCCCAAAGCGCCCATTACCATGATTCCCTCTAAGCCGATGTTAATCACGCCGCTATGTTCCGAAAAGCATCCCCCAAGCGCCACCAGCACCAGAACGGAAGCAAATATTAATGTATACTGGATTAATAATAACATTATGCCCTACCCCCTTTCTGCCCTTTTGCCGCTTCTTGTTCCTTTACCGCTTCCTGTCCGCCCGCGGCCCTCTTTTCCTCTCTTTTATCCAAAATCCTGTTCAGCCAGATTTTGAAAAAAAGCACAAAGCCGCACAAGTAAATGATAAATGCGGAAATCAAATCCGAAATCTGCGTGCAGTACATTGTCTTATCCACATAAGTGCCGCCGCTGGTAATATGTTGAATAAAATAAGAAGAAAAAATCGTTCCGATAGGATTTAACCCTCCTAAAAATGCCGCGGCAATCCCATTAAACCCCATTGCGGGAACGGAAGTCTGCTGCACCATCCATTGCTCAATCCCTGTGAGGTAAAAAATACCCGCTCCAAATCCTGCCAGCCCGCCGGCAATCATCATTGTCAGGATAATATTTCTCTTTTCCTTCATACCGCAATATTTTGCCGCCTGCTTATTCATTCCTGTAGCTTTCAGTTCGTAGCCAAATTTCGTCTTTTCCAAAACCACCCATACAATAATAGCCATAACCACTGCCAGGGGCACGCCAATCGTCACAAATTCATTTTTGGAAAAAAGCTGTTCCATCCCCAGATTAGGCAGCAGCGCACTTTTATTCGTGCTGGACAAGGATTTGGTGTAAGGCGTGGACTGCTCCTTTACGAGGGAAAGCAGCATATTCACGCAGTAAAGCCCAATCCAGTTTAACATGATACAGGAAATTACTTCATTTACATTAAAGTATGCTTTCAGCGCGCCGGAAATCCCCCCGGCCACCGCCGCCATCGCTACAGCCGCAAGCAGGCAGACATACCAGGGCATGCCATGATACAGGCCGAAATAGAGACATGCTCCCGCCCCTGCCACATACTGCCCCGCGGCGCCGATATTGAACAGCCCCACCTTATAAGCAAAAAGCACCGACAAGGAGCACATCAGAAGTGCCGATGCCTTTACCAGCGTAGTTCCAAAATATTTCATCGCCGCCGCTGCGCTGGGATAGTAAAGGAAATTCTTTATAATAGCCAGAATCGCTTTGCCCGCACCGCCCGGATTGATAATGAGCAATACGATATAACCCACCAAAAGCCCTATAATAATGCACAATAAGGATGCCGCAATCGTCTGAAAGCCGTTGTTGCGCCAAAGGCTCTCTTTCTTTCCGGAGTTTTTATTCATTTGCCCCTGCCCCCTTTCTCTTTGAACCGGCCATATAAAGCCCCAGTTCTTCAACGGTAACCTTCTTCGGGTCAAATTCGCCTACAATCTCGCCTTCATACATGACGAGAATCCGGTCGGATACATTCATAACTTCATCCAGTTCCAGGCTAATGAGCAAAACGCCTTTTCCCGCATCCCTTTGTGCTACGAGCTGCTTATGAATATATTCAATCGCCCCCACATCCAGGCCGCGGGTGGGCTGGACAGCAATTAAAAGTTCCGGGTTTTTATCGATTTCCCGCGCTACAATAGCCTTCTGCTGATTGCCGCCCGACATGGAACGCGCTTTGGTCACCGCCCCCTGGCCCGAACGGATATCATACTGCTCGATTAAGCCGTTAGCATATCCCCTGATTTCCTTCCGCTTCAGAAAACCTAAACTATTAGTAAATTCCGGCTCAAAATATCTTTGCAGGACAATATTATCTTCCAGCGAATAATCAAGAACAAGCCCATGCTTATGCCTGTCCTCCGGGATATGGCTCATTCCTGAAGTAAGCCGTTCCCTTATCGACATATGGGTAATGTCTTTGCCATTCATGGTAATCGTTCCGCCTTTTAACGGTTCCAGCCCCGACAGGCCATATACAAATTCTGTCTGTCCGTTGCCGTCAATGCCCGCAATACATACAATTTCCCCTCTATGTACCTGTAACGACACATCGTTTACCGCATTGTTCTTATGGCTTTTGGATGCAACCGTCATCCCCTTGATATCCAGCACCACTTCCCCCGGCTTCGCAGGCTTCTTCTCTACGACGAAATTCACATCCCGCCCTACCATCATCGCGGAAAGCTTCTCAGGCGTTGCATCCTTAATATCCACCGTACCGATATATTTTCCCTTGCGCAGCACGCTGCACCTGTCCGCCACCTGCATAATTTCCGCCAGCTTATGGGTAATAAATAAAATGCTCTTCCCTTCCGCCGCCAGATTCTTCATAATCGACATCAGTTCTTGTATCTCCTGGGGCGTCAATACAGCCGTCGGTTCATCGAAAATCAGTATTTCATTATCCCGGTACAGCATCTTCAAAATCTCCGTCCTCTGCTGCATCCCCACCGTAATATCCTCTATCAAAGCATCCGGATCCACAAAAAGGCCATATTTTTCCGATAATTCTATGACCTTCTTCTTCGCCTCCTCCTTCTGAAGAAAGCCCCCTTTTGTTGTCTCCACCCCCAAAATGATGTTGTCAAGGACACTAAAGCATTCTACCAGCTTAAAATGCTGATGCACCATCCCGATTCCCAATTCATTGGCATCGTTAGGATCATTAATCTGGACTTTTTTCCCATCCTTGCGGATTTCTCCTTCCTCCGGCTGATATAGACCAAACAATACGCTCATCAGCGTGGATTTCCCCGCACCATTTTCCCCAAGCAAGGCATGGATTTCCCCTTTTCTCAGCTGTAAAGTGATATTATCGTTCGCTACGATACCGGGAAACTTTTTTGTGATATTTAGCATCTCTATCGCATACTCCGCCATCCTTTACATACCTCCTCTCTCTTTCTTTCAAACTCCCTGAATCCGGCTATTTACAACGCTGCGGCATAATTTCCTATAGAATAAAAGGGAGCAGGAATCACCCGCTCCCTCGACTTTCCAATCCTTACTTATTTTACACTGCCATAATCGGTTACCTTCACCGATGTGGACGGCATAGCCGTAATATCGTTGGAAACTTTTACTTCACCGCTATACAGAGATTTTACCAATGCGCGGTAATCATCTTCTGTAAAGCCATCGCCCCACTGGGTGCTTCCGATAGGAAGCTGAACAAAATTTTCTTCCGGATTTTCGGAAACCATTCCAAGATTATCAATCTTGCCAGCATATTCGCCCCATTTTCCGTCTTTAATATCTGTAAGAACAGTATTAACGGTTGCTGCCAGGCCTTTCATAGCTGATGTTACCGTCAGGCCTTCCCCGCTCTGGTCGATGACGGGCGCCTGGTCGGAATCCACACCGATTACCTTGCCGTCAACCTTAACAGCTGCCTCAACTGCTGATGTGAAAATACCGCCGCCACAGGCGAACACTACTTCTACGCCTTTTGTACCATACCATGTATCCATAGCTGCAGTAATATCAGCATCGCCATAGAACTGTCCGCCGCATACATACTCTACTTCCACTTCGCCTTCAATTCCCAGTTCCTTAGCCGCTGCATCAATACCCTGCACATAACCATATCCGAAACGGGTAACTGCCGGTACGGACATACCACCCAGGAATCCCAGATGCTTGTACCCCAGTTTTACTGCTGCATATCCTGCCATATAGCCGGAAATCTCTTCCTGATAAGTACAGCAGTAAACGTTGTCCGTATTATAATATTCCGTAACATCGTAATTTGCCGGGTTGTAATCATATCCTTCGCCTACTCCCTTTTCGCAGATATCGCCGGCACCTACATCCAGAGCCACGAATTTAACATCCGGATACAGCTCAGACTGTGAAACGATAGCAGCCGCAAACATATATCCCGGCATTACAATTACATTTGCTCCGCCCGCTACTGCCTGGTCAACGCTGGCATTTCTCGCCTCATCGGAATCGCTGTCAGGCTTATAGTATGTAAACTGTGCACCATTTTGTTCTGCCCAGGATTTGCAGGCTTCATAAGTCGTCTGGTTAAAACTCTGGTCCGTAATATCGCCGGAGTCAGTAATCATAGCGATATTCATATCCGTAGCGGCCGTATCCGCTGCTTCTGTTGTCTCTGCCGCCTCATTGCCTTCTTCCGCAGTCTCCTCGGGGGCGCTTTCGCTCTCGCTGCCAGTTTCGCCGGCACTTTCCGTAGTGCCCGCGGCATCATTTCCGCTTCCTGAACCACATGCTGCCAATGAAAAAGCCATCACAGCCGCAAGGGTCAATGCAATTATTCTTCTTTTCATAAAAAAATCCTCCTGTAAAATTATTCGTTACATAGAATAATTATGACATATGTCCCTTCAACAGTACAGGACTAATGTCCCTTTTTGACAAAATATTTTATATTCTGATGTACTTTTCCAGTTCCCTAGTGCAACGAAAATTAAGTTTCTGGTACATTGACGCAGAATGATTGTTTCAGATGCAAGGCGGAGGAATGAGTCGTAGCGGTGGCTACGGCGATTGACGACAATGCCGCAGATGAACAATCAGGCAAGTCAAGGTGCCAGTTACTTAATATTCGTTGTACTAGCTATTAAATCCAACATTTTGCCCCATGTCAACCTCCATGTGAGAGGACTTATGTTCCATGCATACATCCTGCTGCTTTTTGCATTGCCGGAAAATCAAATTTCACGAACTATTCCCATTCATGAAGCCTTGCGTAAATTTTATCGCAGTTATATTCCGGGGCTTCTTCTTGCGCCACTAGACAGATTTTCTCTATCAAACCCAGGCCTTCCTCCACAGCATCGGCAATCTCCTGCAGTGTTTTCCCTTTGCCCAGCTTTTTACATACAATCTTAATGAGCCGTTTTTCATCTCCTTCTGACTGCCCCCGCGCTACACCTTGTTCTATGCCTTGTTTTATCCCCTGCACTATGCCTCGTTCTATGCCCTGCGTTATCCCCTGCCCTATACCTTCTTCATAGCCCTCGTCATACCCTTCCTCATAGCCTTCTTCCCGTATATATGCCTTTTCTTCCCACAGCTGCATATACTTCACCCCCATCTTCTCCGACAGCCTGATTCTCTTCACCTGCTCATGGATCCGTTTTATCCGGCAGCTTTCTGTTTTTTCCGCAACTTCGTCCGTTGTATTAGT